>Ga0209800_10003810_pt1 | contig 11621 bp, 16 predicted proteins | sample Higcelweek8metaG_FD_187174 | JGI IMG/M metagenome (GOLD analysis project Ga0209800, IMG submission 187174) | Freshwater pond sediment microbial communities from the University of Edinburgh, under environmental carbon perturbations - High... | ecosystem: Environmental > Aquatic > Freshwater >... | reverse complement strand
AAACTCTTCTCTCCCAACGTGTCCGCCAATATTATATAAATACCAAAAAATTTAACCCTCTGATGATTTTTTTAGCCAGCTCCGAAAGTTCTTCCCTTCTCCGCCAATATACTTGGTATCAATCAATTATCAGTCAGGACAGAAATGCAATTATTACCTATGTCAACGATATAAATACTCTCAATAGCAACAAAGCCAAATTGGAAACAGAAAAAGTTAAGCTGGCCGCAGTCAAAAAAGACATGGAATCCCGTTTTGGTTTTTTAGCCGGTGAAATTACCAAAGCCGAAAAATACAAAAACGAGCTTTCTGCCCGTCAGCAATCATTAATTGCCGAAAAAAACGCCATGTTTAACACTTCTGTCGGCGATGTTTCCACCTCCGATGACCCCGCTTCCCGATCCGATTATAATCCAGGGTTTTCCCCTGCCTTTGCCGCTTTTTCTTTTGGTGCTCCCCACCGCAAAGGTATGAGTCAATATGGTGCCTATGGTCGTTCCAAAGACGGTCAGAATTATGAAACTATTCTCCGGGCCTATTACGGTGATATCAAAATTGAAAAAATGGATTCACCCGGATCTATTAAAACCAGCGTCGGTACGCTTCCCTTCGAAGATAATTACTTAGTCGGTATCGCCGAAATGCCCGCCAGTTGGGGTGACAACGGTGGATATGAGGCTCTCAAGGCTCAGGCAATCGCCGCCAGAACCTATGCCCTTAGTTATACCAACAATCTTTCCGGTAGCATCTGTGTCACTGAAGCTTGTCAGGTTTACAGTACTTCCCGTCTAAATAATCCCGGCCGTTGGAAACAAGCAGTCCAGGATACTCGGGGCATGGTTATTAAATCCAATAAAACCGGCAATATTTTTTCGACTATGTACGCCTCAACTTCCGGTGGCGCCACTATTAGTTACACTTCTCTTAACCATTCCACTCCCAATCTTTGGGACACTACCTGTGGTGCCTTCTCCTGTTGGCCCAACGATTCTTACGAGAAAAAAGCCGGTTCCCCTTGGTACTACAAAGGGTGGTACAAATCCCGTTCCGGTTCTGCCTATGGGTTAAGTAGCCCTTGGTTAACCAACGATCAATTTTCCGATATTGTCAATGCCGCTCTCTATTATTCAAAAACTAACGATTCTTCCCATCTTTCCCAAAATCAAAACTGTATCGGTTCTTGTGATCCCAATGCCTGGTCCCGCGATGAACTCCGTCGGCAGGTTAGCGACAAAGGCGGTCCCATTTCCACTGTTAATTCAGTCAGTGTCGATTATTCAACTGGCGGTTACACCCAAACCGTTCGTGTTTCCACTGACAAAGGAGATTTCAATTTTTCCGGAGATGCTTTCAAACAAATTTTCACCCTCCGCGCCCCCGGCGCCATCACTGCCAAATCCACCCTGTTTAATATAGAAAAAAAATAAATGCCAGAATATTTAAAATTTAAAAAGTTTTGGATATTTTCACCTCAGTCACAAATTTTGATTATTTGTATTCTGTATATATTTCAAATAATAACCGCTTATATATCTTTCCTAAATACTGGCAAAATATTTCAATATCCATCGTCGTCCTATATGACATTAATTTTTGCACCAATCTATGAAGAAATAATTTTTCGTGGATTTATTCTAAATTTATTTTTAATTATGTTCTCTTCCAAAAAAGCAATTATTTTTTCATCTTTAATATTTGGTCTATGGCATTTGAAAAATATCTTTTTTCTAGATTCAATTTCTTTAGTCAAGCAAGTTTTGTATACTGGTTTGATTTTTGGACCGGCTATGGCTTTTATTTCTTATAAAACAAAAAATATCTGGATTTCTTCAATCATTCATTATATTAATAATGTTTTTTTCTTTATCATTACTATGATTTGATAATTCTCTCCCCACCAAACTCACCCTTGTTTAACATTGAGAAAAAATAACCTAAACATATGCCATAAATGACAAGCATATGTTATAATATTTTTCACCATGCCAACTTATTGTGGATTATTAGAAAGGGACTGTATCTTTAATAAGCTTCCCAACGAAGGCAAATGTGGCTTTTGTGCTTCCTATTCACCACCAGTTAAAGAAGCACTTATTCGCAAAGGTGGTATTAATGGTGGAAAATACAGCATTATCTCTACTACAGATTTATTCGAAGCTATTTTATTGAACCCAAGTGAAGAAATTATTTTTATTATAAGTCGCGGTACTCCCAGAAAAATGGAAAGACCTATCCCCATAAAAGACTACTATACTGTGGTCACTGTCCAAAAGTAACCACCCTCTCTTGACAAATTTTAGATTTTACTATAATCTAAAATATGACCACCAATCAAATTCTTTCCATTAGTCCTCAGGGCCAAATTACCATTCCCGTTTCTTGGCGAAAAAGCCTAAAATTAGGCAAAAAAAAAGAGCTTCTCGCCAGTTTCAAAATGGTTAATGGTAATGCTACTATGACTTTAATCGAAAAACCGACCTCGTGGGCAGACTTTGTCGCCAATCTTGACCAGAAAGCTTGGAAAAATATTGATATCGAAAAATATATTGAACAGGAAAGAAACTCATGGACTTAGCTGATTATAAAGTAATTAGTCTCGATACTAATATATTTTCATACTATCTTGCCAACGATCCACGATATTTCAAAACCATTCACTATATTTTCACTTTAGTCGAAACAGGCAAGCTAAAACTAGTAACTTCTGTCATCACCATGTTAGAAATTATGTCCGCACCTCACATTGAAGGCGATCGTATTTTGCACGAAAGATATTCTAAAGTATTTATTAATTATCCCAACTTATTACTTGTCGATGTCAATGCTGATATTGCAGTTACTGCTGCTAGTCTCCGACGAAAATATCAACTCAGAACCCCAGATGCCATTTTATTAGCCACCGCCATTGTTTCAAAAGCAGATATCTTTATCACCAACGATTTACGACTCAAAAAAGTTAAAGAAATAAAAATCATTACTCTTGATGATATAAAAAAATAGCAGATTAGAGATAAAATCAATTATGAATGAAAACTTATTCAAAACTCAAGAAGAAATTACTCAACTTCCGGAAGAAGATGTTTTAAATTATTTTTTAAATCTAGCTCCGCTTTCGTCATTAACTGTCGACCAATTACACCAGGAGGGTTGGGAATCTATTTATTCTTTTCGACCTTACGAATTAAATGGTGCCATTAATCGGTTTAACATTCAATCGGCTCTAAAAGCAATTGGGGCAAATGGTGCTTCATTCGATAGCTATTGGCAGTTATGTTCAGCTAAACAATCCCCCGAAAAAGAATCCGACCCTATTGAACGAGATCACATTTATTTCGTAATGAAAAAACATCAAGAAGAAAATCCTCAACAATGATCCTCATCCTCTAAACACCACCTCTCTCCCCAGCCATCTCAAATCACCCACACTCCTGATACCTCTTGTTATTAGTTCATTTACTGGTTGCTGATGTACCGACCAAATATTGTATTCATTTTGTATCAAAAAACAATGTCTTACCCCCAAATTACACATTGGATTAATATCCGACCTTGGGCTGTCTCCCGCCCCGGCACAATTTTCCGGGCGTACTCTAAAATAATCCATTGCCATTTTCCATGATTCTTGAGTTTTATGGCCATTTTCATCAACAATAAAAACATCATCCCATTTAAGAAATCTGTCCAATCCTAACCAATTATATTTTCTCCATGTCCAATCTCTGTTTGCATGAGTAACTATGCCCACCGGAGTCTCTGTTTTTTTTAAAAATGCCAAACCTTCTTCTGTTCCATTGATAAATTTTGGTGGAATTTTATAAATATCAAAAAATATGTCTAAAACTTCTGCTTGAGTATTCTTTTTTAATCCATATTCTCCCAATTTTTCTACCAACAAACTCCATCTTGACGGATTAACTCCGTGTTTTTCAAACAATTCGTCATTAATCTTTCTGACTGTTTCCTGCCATTGATCCCGGTTCATTATTCCGGTTTTAGCTAATAAATCATAGGCCAATCCCATCTGTAACCAAAATATAGTTGCTGTTTTCCATGCCGTATCATCTCCATCAACTAATATTCGCAAAATACCATTCTTTTCTTTCCACAACTTAAACGCCAACTCCTGTTCCACCGGACTGACATCAAATCTCTCCACCTGCTTCATACCGCATTATACTATAAGTATTCAATGATCCTCATTTATGCCTTCAGCAATCACTGGGGGACCAATATTTCCCATCGAACTTTAATTGAATTACAGAATCTCCCTTTCTTCAAAGGGAGAAGCCCCGAAGGGGAGAGGGATTTTGATTTTGAGCTAATCCGCAACTATCCCCAAGAATTCTTCCGTAAGCACATTCAAGGTAATTTTCTCCCTGCCCTGTCAAGGGAAGGGTCGGGGAAGGGTTTAATCATTGGGTTAGGGGATTATTACGGCAATATCAGCAAAATAAGAATCGAAACTCAAGCCAAAAATGCCTACAATGACAAAGAAATATATCCCTTCTCTCCCATATTTTTAGATCTAAATCTTCCCAATGTCGATATTTACGATTCGCATGATTTTAAAATAAGCTCCAACATGGGCACTTACAATTGCAATTGGCTCGCCTACAAAACCCAGCTTTATCTCAATCAACATTCTCCGCAAACTTATCATCTTTTTCTCCACCTCCCCCCAAAATCCAACGCCTCTTTTTTAGCCGAAAATATTAAAAAATTATTAATTGAAAATAATTTGTTTTAGCCCTCCCTTGCCTGCCCGCCTCTGGTGGGTCAAAGGGAGATTTAGAGGGATTAAAATGCTAAAATATCCTATGCCTCGTTCAACCGATCTTGACACTATTGCTCCGGATGACTCTGTTGTTTCTTCGCCACCTCCGGTAATTAAAAAATCCAAAAAGAAAAAACACCACCCCGCCCCTTCTTCCCGCATCGATTATCGTCAAAAAATTACCCAAATCCTCGGCCACACCACCAATCCCTTGTCCTCTTTTTTAGTCAATCCCAAAGTTTTCTCTTTTCAGGAAAAAGACGACGAAGAACAAATTCTTTTAGTTCTTCGTCCCCATTGGTTTACCAATGTTTCCTGGATAACAATTACTCTAATCCTTTTATCGCTACCCACGTTTTTTGGTTCAGTCTTTTCCTCATTTCCCGCCAATTATCGCTTCATCACTTTTCTATTTTATTATTTAGTCACCTTTATTTATGCTTTTGAAAAATTTTTAGGCTGGTATTTTAATGTTTTTATAATCACTGACGAACGCGTGGTTGATATCGATTTCAACAATCTGCTAGTCAAAAAATTTTCCGAGGCCAAATTAAGCATGATTCAGGACGTCACCTCCAAAGTAATCGGTTTTTTCCCCACCATTTTAAATTATGGTCACGTTCTTATTCAAACTGCTTCCGAAGTTCCCGAAATTGATTTCAACAATGTCCCCAATCCGGAAAAAATTATCAAAGCACTTCAACAACTTCGTCAGGAAGAAGAGCAGGAAACTCTGGAAGGGAGGGTTAGATAACTATGGTCAATCAAATTAATCAATATCTTCAACTAATCGAAAAAGCCTCTTTTGTCCTGGGGTCAATTCTTTATCTGATTTATGCCGGTGTGGTTATCAAACAGGTTGGTACCATGACCAAAAATGTCAACGACAAATTCAATTCGATTCTTATCATCTTCTCCTATATTCATTTTATATTTGCCATATTTCTGGTTTTCTTAACTTTAGTCATACTTTAGGAATAATATGTTTTACCTGCCCTGTCAAGGGAAGGTGGCCGTAGGCCGGATGAGTTTATTCATTGTATTATTATTTAATGCATTTTAATTGCCATTCCTTTATCGGCAAAAATAACCCCAACTTTTGGTCTCAATATTGGGAAAATGAGCCTGACGAAATTGAAATATCAGCTTCCAAAGGTCATCTTTTTGGTCTAATAGGTATCCACACCGACACCCCCAATCCCGATCTCAATCTTGTCGGTCGCTCCATCATTGAAGATTTTACTACCACCTACTATTCTCATCAGGGAGCAATTTCCCAAGCTATTTTGGATTCTGTCTCTTCCATCAAACCATCCCTGATTTTCGATTCCCAATTTTCTCTTCTTATCTGTGTAGTTCGTTTTCCTCATATTTATTTCTATTCCTGCGGTCCCGACCATGTTTTTTTATTAAGGAATTTTCAATTTTCTCACTTATTGAATCAGTCATCTGCCGGTTTGGTTATTACCGGAAATGTGGAGCAAAATGACAAGTTCTTGCTTATTTCCGATCCATTTTTAAATTCCCTAACTCAGGATACGCTTAAAAAAAATTTAAGTTTATCTTTTTCCGAAATTGAAGACAATTTTTCTTCCCACCTCTTTTCCCTTGACAATCAGAATGGATTTTCTTCACTTTTGATTCAAATCCAAGCCGATGTTCCCCCTCTGCCTTCTGCTACCGTTTCTGCCGTCCATCCTCCCTCTCAACCGGAATATTTACATCATTCCGATGTCAGTCAAATTGCCAGACGTAAAAAAATAAGCCTTATTTTAGCCATAATCATTCTATTATTATTAGCTGTCAGTGTCTTTTATAGTTATCGTAAAAATCTATCACAACTTACCGAAACCAAATATCAAAACTTAAAAACTTCACTCGAAGAAAAAATTGCCACCGCCACCAATGTCAAAAATCTCGATTTGGATACTTCATTGGTAACCGCCAAAGAAGCTCAAAAAATTTATCAGGAATTAATTTCCCTAAAAATTCACCAGGATCAATATCAATCATTTGACGATCAAATCCAAAAGCTTTTAACCAAATCAGGTTCTGATCAAATTTTTCCGGGTAAATTTTTATACGATACCACCGATATTAATCGCGAATCAAAATATTCCCGAATTTATTTTGCCAATTCCAAAATATATCTTTTAGACAATCAATCTAACCGTGTCGACGAAATTGATGCCAGTAAAAAAAGTCACCGTCTTCTCTCTTCCGCCGATACTCTCAAAACCGCCACCAAATTATTAATTGATCAAAACAGTATTTTTGTTTTAGCCGATAATCAACTTAGTCAAATTGCAGGCGACCAATCAGTCAAAAATATCAGTTTTTCCGATTTTACGGTAATCGACATTGCTGTTTGGAACAATAGTTTTTATTTGCTTACTCCGTCAACCATTTACAAACTTTCATCCAATCAAGAGGGTTTTTCCGCTCCCCGGATTTGGCTAAAAGACGGCCAAACATTACCTTCAGATCCGGTCTCTTTGGCTATCAATGGCAATATCTGGATTTTATCTAAAAATGGTCAGGTCGCTCCATACAGTCTCGGAACCAGGCAACAATTTAAAACCGGTCCTGTTCCCCAGTTTACTCAAGTTCACCATTTGGTCACCACCCTCAATCAGGATTTACTGGCGTTTATTGACGGCGATTCTTATGTTTATGTTTACAAAAAAGATGGTCTGGGAATTTCAAAATATAATTTTGGATCCACCAAAATACTCGACATTGTTTTCGACCCAAGTGTCAATTTTATTTATGTTCTCGGCGCTGACCAAAAAATTTATACGGTTGATCTTTAATCCCTCTAAATCTCCCTTTCACAAGGGAGACTAACGATTAAATATGAAAAAGAAATTTCCTTATGAAGCATTAAATCCATTTCATGGGACCGTAAATTATCAAAAAGATTTATCTTACATGGCAAAAATTAACAGAAAAAAACCCACCAAAGCTGAAAGAAAAATATGGGAAGAAGTTTTACGAAAGAATCAAACTGGATTTAGATTCCTAAGACAAAAACCAATTAATAGATTTATTCTCGATTTTTATTGTTCAGAATTAGATTTAGCCATAGAAATTGACGGTTCTTCCCACAGATTAAAAATATCAACAGATAAACTACGAGATAAATTTTTATCTCAAATCGGAATTAAGACAATTAGATTCACTAATGATGAAATTGAAAACAATATTGACGATGTTAAAAGAAAAATATTTGCTTATATTTCTTTTCAAAGTCTCCCTTGTGAAAGGGAGATTTAGAGGGATTAGAATATTTAAATAATTGTTATTAAAGGCAGGTTTAGAAGGATTAGGTTCCAGGATCAGGAGAAGGCGAATGCTATAATTTCCTATCTCTATGCGCTATTTTAACCGTGACTCTCTCGATTACGAGTTTACTGACAAGCTTGAAGCCGGTTTAGTTCTCTCCGGCTCCGACGTCAAATCACTGCGCACCCAAGGTGTCCAGTTCAAAGGTTCCAAAGTCGAAGTGGTAAACGGCATTCCCACTATTTTCAATTTACATATCTCTCCCTACAAATACGCCCAAAGTACCGTCATCGATACTACAACCGAAAGAAAATTATTACTCAATCATCGGGAAATTGCCCGCCTTCTCAGTTTCCGTAACCAAAAATACATGATTATTCCTATTGCCATCTTTACCCACGGCCGATGGTTCAAAGTTGAATTAGGTATCGGCCGCAAACTCCGCAAGTACGAAAAACGCGAAAAAATTAAAAAAGAAGAAATAAAAAGAGACTTAAGATAACTTTTTCAATAATCGTTTATTTACAAAAGCTTTTCCTGATCCAGTTTTAAAATACTTTTCCAGTTTAAACGCAATATCTTCAGTTTCAACACCAACAAAAGCCACCATTTTCCATGGTATTCCGGGTTTTGTTGAAAAGACTTTACCTCTATTGTGTTCGGTTAACCTCTTATTCAAATTTTTCGTGCATCCAACATAAACCTTTCCTTTTTCGTTTCTTAATAGATACACAAAGTTCACAGCTAATTATACATTTTGAGGACTTGTCCTCCGAAGTCCCGATTTATCTCGGATTAGAGGACTGTGTCACTCCGAAGTCCCGATTTATCTCGGATTAGAGGACTTGTCCTCCGAAGCTCTGCGTAGCAGAGCGTAGGAGGAGATGCTGAGTAGTGAACCCAGGTCCGAAAAGCGACAATAAAAAACATCTACAAGCTTAGAGATAACTTATCCTACACCTCTGACAACTAAGTTATCCAAAAAGTGTCAAAGTGTCGATTGTTGAGGGCATTACCCCTCTCTTACTTCTTCAAAAAATCGAGATTTAGAAGCTAGCATTCTAGTTTAATTTACACTGATCAATCTCCCCTAGAATAGGGGACTAATCAATGGTTGAGCTCAAGCTTAGGCAAAAACCAAAGCTGGGGCACCACCGTCATCAGCTCCAAAATTGAAGCCTTTAAAGGCAGTTAAATCAACACCAAAAGTTTTTTTGGCATGTTTGTTTCGATCCTTGTTTATCGACTCTAGAATCAAAGTCGGCTTGCAGTTTTTTAAAGTACAACTCCCGTCAATTCAATACATCTCCATGTTCAGTACGTGCCTATTATACCACAAATATAGGCTATAATCAATTATGTCCCTACTTCTCGACCTTCTCTATCCCCAGCCAAATTATATCTTATCCCAATCTAAGGTCAAATCAGTCTCTGTTCTGGCCGGTTTTGACGGCGTTTTGTCTCTTTTTTCCTACCATCCCCCCATCAAAGACATTATTTCCGATATCAAATACAACTTCGTTACCGATTTTATCCCCCAACTTATCGATTATTCTGCAGTTACCCTCAAAAACCTCTATCCCAATTTGCTTTCTTATTGGCAGGAAAACAATTTTATTCTCGTTCCTGTTCCCCTTCACAATTTCCGTCAAAATTGGCGTGGTTTCAACCAATCAGTTCTTTTAGGTTCATTATTAGCTTCCCGTCTTCACTTGGATTTCAACTCTTCTTTGGTCTCAAAAACCCGGTACACCCCCTCCCAAGCCAGTCTTAGCGACAAGCAAATTCGCCACACCAACACCAGTCATTCTTTTGTTCTAAATTATTCTCCCCCTCCCAATATTATTTTATTTGACGACGTCATTACTACCGGCTCTACCATCAAATCTCTGGCTTCTGCCTTTCCCCCCACCACCTCTCTCTGGGCCCTATCTATAGCTGGCTAAAAGTCTCCCTTGTGAAAGGGAGATTTAGAGGGATTGAGAGTTTGGGGTGATTTGGTTTTCTTTCGCAGGTTCCACTATCTCTTCTGCCCTAATCGGTTCTCCGAATACCGTACTTTCCACCGGTGTCAGCGAACTTAAATAAAAATTTTCTACATTTAGTCCGTGTGATTCCAATGATTCTCTCAATTCTTTTTTAATTTCCTCTTCAATATCACTTCTCTCGGTCGATAACGCGTTGGTCAAAGAATGGTTTGTCAGTACCCGGCGAATTCTACTTCTGGTCACCGGTCTGACCACTTTCGATACAAAATTTTCTCCGATATTTTGCCAAATTTCCGGCAATCTTTCGGTATCCAGTTTAATCAAAACCGTTGCCTCGACTGCTACAAATTTATTGTCTGCCGTCACCGAATTTATGACTTCGTCACCCATAATTTCTTTATTGTCCTTCAGCACCACATCTTTTGATACCGTATATTCAATCAATTGAGCATTAAATAGTTTTACCCGATGAATTATGGGAATTTTAAAATGCATCCCCGGATACCAGACATTCTTCAACACCCCTCTAAAAATACTGTAAATACATCCCACATGTCCCGGAGGTACGGTTACGATCAATCCGCCCACTACTTCATCTACAAATAACGACACTAATAAATTATCAATTGAGGCCATAAGTTGACTAAATTATAACATCAAAACCTAATGCAATTTCCTCCAATAATTCCCTTGGATTTTCACTCAGTATCAAAGCACTCGCCAAACCTACTCCTTTTGCTCCCATTTTTAGGCTGACTCTGACATCATTTTGCCCTTTTACTCCCGCTCCGGCAATTAAAGGTATATTTCCGGCCAATTCCACCGCCTTTTTAATTATTTCCGGTTTTTCGGTAGCTACCGATTTATCCTTACTGGCAATTAATTCCGGTGGTTCATACAGGATCCAATCAGGCTTCAACCTGTTGGTCCAACTGGCTATCTGTCCGCTTGAATTAACACAACACATAATTTCAAAATCCTCCGGTTTGTGTTTTATAATTTTGGCAATTTTTCCTTTTGGAATTCGGTGTTCCGAATGGTTTAGCAAACTTCCTTTTATTCCCAATTCTTTGGCTTGTTGTGCCGAAACCCATCCGGTGTGTTTCCCTTCAGAATATTCATCAATATTCTGTAACCATACTTCCACTCCCGTCTCTTTGAGTCTCCGGGCATCAAGGGCACTGGCGCACACAACCACTCTGATTTTGTATTTCTCCGCTACCTCTTTACACATTTTAGCCAATTCCACCGCCTTATCCCCAAACGTTTCTTTGTAAATTTTAAAATTTATTAATATCATTTTATTGTTCTAGCCCTCCATTTTTCAAGGGAGGGTGTCCTGAGTTTATCGAAGGACGGGTGGGTTTTGATTTTTTACAATTTAAACCTAACTTTTAACTGTTCAATCCCATTCCTCAAATCAGTCATCACCGCTTCCGGTGCCATTTTTTTAACCACAATTCCGTTAATAGCATCGGCAAAATATTTAATCATCCCGTCATTTATCCCACTGACTCCGTCAAAAGTCCTCGAGGACAAATACCATCCCGAAGCATCATTGGCTGCTTTGGCAA
>Ga0209800_10003806_pt1 | contig 11629 bp, 16 predicted proteins | sample Higcelweek8metaG_FD_187174 | JGI IMG/M metagenome (GOLD analysis project Ga0209800, IMG submission 187174) | Freshwater pond sediment microbial communities from the University of Edinburgh, under environmental carbon perturbations - High... | ecosystem: Environmental > Aquatic > Freshwater >... | reverse complement strand
TTCTATTGCGTTTGAAAAATTTCTTGTTGTTTTTGACCGCATATCGAGTCCCAAAGATGACCGAAAGCACGATAAGTGCCGAGACTTCCCAAAGAAGCAGATGGTGAGAGTATTCCCACGACCACACTCCAAGTACGCAGACACATCCTGCAAGGAGTCCAGCCAATACATCGTCAAGCATCACTCCAAGTCCTCCTTTGAAGTGTATATCGATCCGACCAATAATTGACGGTTTCCACACATCAAACACACGAAACCACCCCACACTCAAAGCAAGTACGAGCCAAGAATTACTTACGAGTAACACAAGAGCAAAAGCCAAAAAGACCCCTACGACTTCGTCGATCACGATCCATCACGCATCGTGTTTTTTTGTCTGTTTTTCATGCATGTCTATCAAAGGAATGGAAAGAAAAAAAAGCACCCCCGAAGCCACCAAAAAAGCCACAGCATCCCAAGAAGCGTAGGAGATGAGTACTCCCCCTGCCACACCTGCCCCCAAACTCCCCACCGTTCAGGGTGCAAACTTTGACTTTCCAGTACCAAAGAAAGTGAGATAGGTGATGATGGCGAAACGAATAATAGAAGGCATAAGAAAAAGGGTTAGAATACATTTGGTATTATGGTGAAAATTGAAAAGAATACAAAAAAATATAAAAAAACTCCCCCGCGGGGAAGTGAGATTATCCATACAACTGACTATGTGTTCCAAGGTCCACAAAATCCACAAATTCGTACGTACCTTCGGGGTATTCACGAAAGAGTGCACGAAAGTCTCAGGTGATATTGATACTTCTCAATCAAGAAAAATCTCATTTCAAGGCATGATTGTTGAGTGCAGGGTCAAGTGGATTTTTTTGAAAGATACGAACTCGCTTTTCAAGTTTTTGTTGGATTTTCACGTCCAATTTGCCAAATTTTTTGACAAATCTTTTTGTTTTTGTGATAATCATATTAGATTCATTTTTTTAAATCACTTAAAAATTCCTCCACATCAGTGTAATGTTTTGGTTTTTCGTTTTTATACTCCTCACTCTGTAAGTATTCAAGCAAGGTCATATCCTCAATGTCTTTTTCTGGAGTCAACACCATCTGACTCGAATATCTCAGATGGCTTCCATATTTTTTTATGACATTTTCAGGAACATTTTCAATAGTAATAGTAGCCATAAACCGATAATAAGTAATTAATTTCTTGTATTATAATCAAGTGGAGAAAGAAAGCAAAATGAAAACCCCTTTCATCCTCTAAGAAATCGTTGTCCCAACCTTCTCTCCTTGGCAGGCTTTCAGTATCGCATGTGGAGTATAGAGGCTCACCACTTTAAGAATAAGCTTTCCTTCACGAGCGAGAGCAATTCAGGTCTGATCCATAACTCTCAAATTGTCTTGTAATACTTGAGAATACGAAGTTTCTGAAATGAGATTGGCATCATCAAATTTCTTTGGGTCTTTGTCATAGACTCCGTCCACTTTGGTTGCCTTGATCATCATGGTACAATCAAGCTCTAGAGCTCTGAGAACTCCAGCGGTATCAGTGGTAAAAAAAGGATTTCCTGTCCCTGCGACACAGATAACAATCCTTCCTTTCTCCATGTGACGAATCCCCCTTCTCTTGATATATTTTTCTCCTACTTCGGGAATATCAAGTGCCGACATCAAACGAGTTTCACATCCAACAGACTCAAGAGCGTCTTGAAAAGCCACTCCGTTCATCACGGTTGCGAGCATTCCCATATAGTCAGCCGCACTACGATCCATTCATTGTGCCGAAACGGCAATTCCACGGAAGATATTTCCTCCACCAAGGACTAGTGCAATCTCTATGCCTGCATCTTGAATCTCCTTGATATCAAGTGCTAATTTTTTGGCAAATACGGGATCTATCCCATGATCTTTATCTCCAGCAAGTGCCTCTCCTGAGAGTTTTATAAGGACACGAGGTTGTGTTTTCATAATGAAAAATGGTTAATAAATAAGATTACTCGTATTATGGTGAAAAGTAGTGAGATTACAAAAAAATTATAAAAAAAAGAGAGAAATAAAATAAGGAACGACTTCTCTCGTTCCTTACGCTCCTCTTCTTGAAGCTTTCTTCTTATTTTCCATACAACTCTCAAAACCACTGGTCTCCTTTCTCTACCTCTGAAAACTTCATTTCTTTCAGTTTGTCTGATTTCGCTTTGAAGTCAGTGGGACGGATTCCATTTCCACTTTCAAGAAGTAAGACTCCATACCAACCATATTTACGGTCAATATAGTGCCTTTCGTAAGAATATACCTCACCTTTGAGACTCAATACATTGACGACAAATCATTTACCTTCTCAGAGATCCACACAATGATCCCAATAATACCATGTTACCGAAGCTTTCAGATAGGTTTCATAGTTTTGACAACTGAGGGTCATAACATCTTGAGATTTAATGAGTTGAAACGCTTTGAGCCTTGAATAACTCATCATCGATTGTGAAAGTTGAATAGGAGTTCAAAAACTTGAAGGATTTTGAGGCAATGTACTAAGAGCCTCAGCTCACGAAAGCGTTTGAGACTCAAATTTGGCAGGAACGGTCGAAGCCGCAACCTCTCAAGGAGAAGGCAAGACAATCGTAACGACGACCTTGGCAACAGGGACTTTTCTCGCACTTGCTTCTATGGTGTAGGTGTTCGTCCCATAATCAAGGACTTGGTATTTGCGATAGGCACGATAGAGAAAGCTTTGATTTCACGCTTTGAACGTCTGGAGAGTATAACGGTCCACAGGAAATGAAGAAGTCGTATTGGAAAACGAAACGGTAATGGTATCAACGTACTGATTCATTACTTTTCCAGTAATATCAAGCTGGTCTTGAATATTGGCAATCTGAGGGATGTCGTCGACTTTGAGATCTTTTTCTCCCATGATGGTGTCTATTTTGTAGCTCGGAGTCACAGGACTCACGAGATTTGGGTTGGAGTCAGGAAGGTTGGAACCCGATTCGGAGACCGTTCCAGAATCCAATATGGATGGAGTTTTTGTATTTTCATTTTTAAAATCAAAAAAACATCAGGAAAGTGAGAGAAGAAGGAAGAAAAAAAGAAGAACTCTCATAGGTGAATAGTTAGTAGTTAAAAGTGAATGGTGAGGAAAAACGTCAACTCATACCCCCTTCCCTAAGACTCGGAAGGGATCGGGGATGCTTTGTGTCTAGAAACTGTCTCTAGTATAAAACATTACCAGAAAAAATCAAAAAAAGTATGACAATTGTGTCATACTTTTGGGGGAAGCTTACATGGAGCCATTAACGGGAATCGAACCCGTGACCTCTCCCTTACCATGGGAACGCTCTACCAGCTGAGCTATAATGGCAAGGAAAAAAACAAGTTGCCTTGTTTTTAAACGACTACTGATACGTAGATATCACGGTATACTCTTCCATCAAATCTAACTCTTCTTTTTTCTTGAAAATGTACCACTCCGTTCACCGTTGAAAAAAGTGTAAAATCTTTTCCTTGAGATACTCCTGCACCTGCCCAGAATTTATTTCCTTTTTGTCTAATAATGATCCCTCCTGCTTTTACTTCGTTTCCACCGAATACTTTTACTCAAAGTCTTTTGGCATTGGAATCACGACCGTTATTCGTCGATCATTGAGCTTTCTTATGAGCCATAGTTTGTTAAATTAGTAAATAAGTTTTTTATTATCTTGATGCAAAACGTGCGAATGCTCTGTTTGCTTCTGCCATCTTGTACACATCCAATTTCTTTTTTACTGCATTTCCAGTCTCATTGGCTGCATCGATCAGCTCAACAGCGAGTGCTCTTGAGAAACAGATTCCTTTTTTGCTTCTTGCTGATGCCAAAATCCGTTTCGCTGCAAGAAATAGTTGTCTTTTTTGCTTTACTTCTTGTGGTACTTGGTAGATAGATCCACCAACTCTTTTTGGTCTTACCTCGATTTTTGGCATTACATTTTCGAGTGCTTTTGAAAATACTTCTTGTGGTTTCTTTTGACCTTTTGCTTTGATTTCTTCAAATGTCTCATCAAGAAGTTTGAGTGCGAGACTTTTCTTCCCGTCTTTCATGATATAATTGACAAATTTATCAAGCAACGGCTCTTTTCCAATTATGATACTCATAGGTTAAATTTTTAATAATAAAGTAGGTTTTTCACCTGAGGAAGTCAGATTACTCTTTAGTTATGGAACTATTTTTTTGGTCTTTTTGCACCATATTGGCTTCTAGCTTGTCTTCTATTTTTTACTCCATCAGTATCGAGTACTCATCTCACGATGTGGTATCTTACTCATGGTAAATCTTTTACTCTTCCTCATCTGATAGCAACTACAGAGTGCTCTTGAAGGTTATGACCTTCACCTCCGATATACGCATTTACTTCGTAACCGTTGGTAAGTCTTACTCTGGCAACTTTTCTCAAGGCTGAGTTTGGTTTTTTTGGAGTCATAGTGGTTACTTTCGTACACACTCATCTTTTTTGTGGACAACCACCTTCCATAGGGATTTGTTTATTCCCCTTGAGTGAGTTTTTGATGAATTGAAGCGCAGGAGATTTACTCTTTTTTACTGCGTCTTTTCTTCCTTTCTTAACGAGTTGGTTAATCGTAGTCATATAATAAATAATGATAAAGTAAATGTTTGATGGAACCAGAGAGAGAGGTAAATTATCTTTTTGACCAAGATGGAGATTTTCTCGCTTTCTTTTTTCCTGGCTTCTTTCTTTCTACTTTTCTTGGGTCTCTGGTAAGGTATCCAGCTTCTTTAAGAAGTTTTTTAAACGTTTCTTCTTTTTCACTCAATGCTCTCGCAAGTCCGAGTCTGATAGCTTGTGCTTGAGCACTGATCCCAGAACCATTCACTTTTACTTCAAAGAACACTTTGTCTTTAAGAGAACAAATTTTTATTGGAGAAAAGATGGTTTCACAAAGATCTGCCCTACACATATATGCTCCAACTTCTTTTCCGTTGACAGTTGACTCTCATTTTCCATCAAAAAGTCTTATTTGTGCAGAAGCTGTTTTTCTTCTTCCTATAGTATGTATATATTTATCCATAGTCTATTTAATAATTATAAAGATATTTTTTCAGGTTTTTGAGCTCAAAAGGTGTGTTCAGCACCTACCACCAATTTCAGTCTTGCAATCATATCTTTTCTGAGTTTGTTTTTTGGAAGCATTCCAGAAATTGATTTTTTCAACACTTCTGTTGGCTTTTTGTTCAAAAGCTTTTCCAAAGATGTTTGTCTGATTCCTCCGAGGAATCCAGTATGTCTGTAGTAAATTTTGTCTGTTAATTTTTTACCAGTAACGACAATTTTTTCAGCATTGACAACAACAACATAGTCTCCGTTATCAAGGTGAGGAGCAAAGGAAACTTTATTTTTTCCCTTTAAGATAGTTGCGATTTGAGTTGACAATCTCCCAAGAGTTTGACCTTGTGCGTCTACCACAAACCATTTTCTCTCCTCGTTTTTCAATTGTTTTGGCATTATAGTTTTCATAATACAGTGTTTTTAATAAATAACTAAATGATTTCAAGCAAAACCAACTTTGCACTGTCCCCATCTCTATATTTGATTGGAGTGATTCTTGTGAATCCAGAAGTTTGTTTTCCTTTAAATTTAGGGGCAATATGTTGAAACAATTCTAAAGAAGATTCTTTTGTGTATACAAATTGCATTACAAAACGAATTGCTTGAAGTTCGTCCTTGCTGTTCACTGCGTTTATTACATTATCAATGAATGGTACTACGGCTTTTGCTTTTTTCAAAGTTGTCTTGATTGATTTATGCAACAAAATATTTGTCAATAAATTTCTTTCCATAGCTTTCCTGTGTTGGAATGTTTTTCAGTTAAACTTTAAGTTTTTCCTTACTCTATGTCTCATAAATTAAAGAGTTAAATAATATAAATTTCTAGTCATCTCCGAGGAGTTTGAGACCTCTTTCAGAGAGAGATTCTCTGATTTCAGTCATTGCTTTTCTTCCAAATCCTTTGATAGATGAAAGTTTTGTTTCGGTACACTTCGTCAATTGTTCAATAGAAAGAATATTTCCATTGATGAGTGCATTGAGCGTTCTTGGGGAAAGCCCCATAATCTCGATTGGAGTATATGACTCTTTTTCAAGCTCTTCTTTGATTTCTTCTTTTTCTCTCTCAAGCAAGTCTTTGACATTGCTGATGAAGTTTCCTTCGATTTGAAGAGATTCTTCATTGAAGAGTGAAAAGTACGAAGAAAGCATATTAGAAGAGAATTTCAAAGCATCTACTGGTGAGATAATTCCATTGGTTGTAATAAGAAGTTCGAGTGAGTCAAGGCTGGTGATATCACCAAATCTCGTATCAACGATGTTGTATTTAACATTTACTACAGGAGAATAGTTCACATCCACTAAGAGGACATTAACATCTTCTTCTCTCTTCTTGAGTTCTTCGATGGACATATATCCAACGTTTTTCTCAATTCTGATTTCTATATCAAGATGAGCTCCATCATGATCAATTTCTGTAATATATAAATCTTTGTTGAGGATTTCTATTCCTGTAGCAGGAGAGATATCAGCAGCAGAAACGATTCCTGCTTTGTTTTTTGAGAGCTTTATCCATTGGATTTCTGGAGTATGTTTGTGAATGATGAGCCCTTTGAGGTTCAGCATAATATCAATTACGCTCTCTTTTACTCATGGAAGGGTAGAATATTCATGACTCACTCCTGCAATTTTAATCCCTGTTACTCTCGCTCATGGTATAGAAGAAAGAAGTACTCTTCTAAGTGAATTCCCAAGCGTAATTCCATATCATCTTGGGAGAGGCCCAATGGTGATTTTTGAAACATTGCTTTCTAAATCTTCTTGAGAAATTTTTGGAACTCAGATGAGATTGTGTATGATATGCATTGTGATAAAATTATGAAATAACAAACGAAACCAACTGATTGGAGGTGGGAACTATTTAGAGTAGAACTCAATAATTTTTTGTATATCAATAATTTGTTCAAAATCCTCACCACTTGGTAAAGCCTTGATGGTAATAGTAATCTTTTTTGAATCTACTTCAATCCATCTTGATTTTGTTACTACTCATTTGTTATTTTCAGCAAACTCTCTCAATTCTTCGATAAGAGATTTGTAAAGAGGGCTTTCTTTCAATTTATCACGAAGCTCAATCACATCTCCCACTTTCACCATGATAGAAGGAACATCCACTTTCACACCATTGAGTTTGAAATGTGCATGACCTACGAATTGTCTTGATTGCATTCTTGTTCTTGCAAAGTTAGCTCTGTATACAACATTATCAAGTCTAAGCTCAAGCATTCTAAGCATTTTATCTCAGGTAGTTCCTTCAGCTTTTGATTTTACTGCTTTTGAGTAGTAAGTTGAAAATTGTTTTTCAGAAAGTCCAAACATTCTTTTAGCCAATTGTTTTTTTCTCAATTGTCCTCCAAACTCAGAAGTCTTTCTGCTTTTTAGAAGAGTTCTTTTTGATTGAGAAAGATCATATTTTTCAGTTCCAAAAAGATTAATTCCTTCTCTTCTACATAATTTTTTCTTTGGTCAGGTATAACGCATAGTTTTATAAAATAGAGATATAAAATGAAAATAGTTTGTAAAAAAACTAGAGTTTTCTTACTTTCTTTTTCCTACAACCATTGTGTGGCACAGGAGTTACATCGAAAATTCCTCTCAATTCGATTCCAGCTGAGAGTAATCCTCTAATAGCCTGCTCTCTTCCAACTCCAATTCCTTTTACGTAGACATCTACCGCTTCCAGTCCGTGGAGAGTTTTTGCTTTTTGTGAAGCTTGTTCTACTGCCATTTGAGCGGCATAAGGAGTCGCTTCTCTCGCTCCTTTAAATCCTGCTGTTCCCCCAGTTGCCCAAGTAAGAACATTTCCTTCCATATCTGTTATAGAAACAATCGTGTTGTTGAAAGAAGCAAGGATATGAGCCTGTCCTTTTTGTACAATCTTTTTTGTCTTTTTAGACTTCTTTACTGGCTTTGCCATAAATTATGAGGTTATTGAGTTAAAATATTATTTCTTCTTGTTTGCAATTGCGACAGACTTCCCTTTTCTCGTTCTTGAGTTGGTCTTGGTATTCTGTCCTCTTACAGGAAGTCTCTTTCTATGTCTCAAACCTCTATAACAGTTGATTTCTTGAAGTCTTTTGATATTTCCAGCCACAAGCCTTCTCAAATCACCTTCCACCAAGAAGTTTTTGATTTCATCTCTGATCAAATCGAGTTCATTCTCATTGAGGGTTTCGATTTTTCTTGTTTTTTCGATTCCCACTTTTTGCAAAATCACATTTGACATTGGTCTTCCGATTCCGTAGATGTATGTCAATGCGATCTCAACGTGTTTACCATTCGGTAAATTTACTCAAGCAATTCTTGCCATAATATAAATAAAAATTTAAGATATAAATTAAAAAAAAGATTACCCTTGTCTTTGTTTATGCTTCGGGTTTTCGCAAATTACTCTTACGATACCTTTTCTTTTTATTACTTTACATTTGTCGCAAATTCTCTTTACGCTTGCTGCTACTTTCATAAAAATTTAAGAGATTAAAAAATATTATTTCTTTCTAAAGATAATTCTTCCTTTACTCAAGTCGTACGGTGAGAGTTCAAGAAGAACTTTGTCTCACTCAATAAGCTTAATAAAATTGATTCTCATTTTACCGCTGAGATATCACTTAATAATTTCTCATCAAAACTCATCTGGTAATTGAACATCAAATACCAGATTGGGGAGTGCTTTTATAATTGTTCACTCAACCTCAATTTTATCCTCTTTATTGGACATACGAATGTGTGGAATTCAAAATAATGTTGCCTCAGTATATGAGCTTTCAAAAAAAATGCAAAACTTTTTTAAACTTTTTCATCTTATGTCAAGAATAATTTGAAATTTTGTGTAAAAAAATCAATTTTATCCTTTGTAAGAGAGTTCAAAAGCCCTCAAGCAGACTCCTCTTTATATTCCGCCTCTCTCACCCATCCTTCAACTTCTACGGATTAAAGAAAGCCTCTTGTATCAACCCATACTGCCCCCTCCAAATACCCCCATTTGGTTTCACCATCAAAGCAAATTCGTTGTCAGGTCTTACATTCTAAAAACTTTTTAGAGTGTATTTTCTAATATAATAGAAAACAACTCGTTTTAGAATACTTAGATTCTGTTAAATAAGTATATTACTTTAAAATTTCTTATTGTTTAATATATTTTACAAAATTAATTTATGACCTTAATAAAAGAATTTAACTTTTAGGTATTTTTATTTATTGCTATTATTTAACAGAATCTATTCAATCAAAATATCTTTTCAAATTCCAAAAAGTATTGACTAAAAACTCTGTACTTTTTGTTTACAAACTATACGAATTAAATTTATGACAACATTGCTCGTTTAAAAAATATTGCATTTGCCTTGAAATTGGCATTGTTTTTGTTGGCTTAAAATAAGATTTAATTTGTCATTCGTTATTAAAACTTAATAATCAAACATTAAATCTTTTGAAAAGTTCAATATTATTATTTGCAGGTACTATATTAGATTCAGGTAGTAAAACATAAGATTCGTTGGCAAACCATTTATATCTATGAGCTTGATGTAAGGCTCTTTGCCAATTTTTCAACTTTACTTCAATAGCAATGCTTTCTGAAATAAACATCTCATACTTATCAAACGAATATGTTTCCATAAGTTGAGGTGATATCATTTTCTCATTTATTAACAAAGAAAGACTATTGTTTAATTTTTTTTTCGAGGACTTTGTTATATCTATCAGCTCATTTATATTTATTGTTTTTTCTTTTTTTATTATATCTAGGATTCATACATCGAACATACTAAGTGTTTTTTCTCTAAAACTCGAAAAATTTCATTTTTTATTAACTATCACAATATCCGGTATTCAATACCCCAAATTGACTTCTCTCAAAAATTCCATATTTTCATTACTATATTTTTTTATTCATATTCATTTTGTGTGAAATCTTTTTATTATTAATTCCACTAATTCTTGTTCAGTATTAAACATATTTATTTGTTAGAATGTAAATATATGTTGAGTCATCACAATTTGAATCTTTTATTTCTCTAAACAACTTATTCTTTATCATTCAAGGTCTATTATAATTAAGAACTTTATGGAATAGTACCAAATTGTTTTCTAATTTTTCATAAAATCCATCACTGCAAATAAGTATATTTCAATTTTTTAAGTATTCGCTATCTAATAAGTTTTCGTGAATTGTATCATAATTTAATTGTTTTCACAAGTAATCTGTCAATAAACTTTTATTAACAGTATCATTATCATCAATTGTTAATTGTTCTTTATATTGTTTAAAGACTCAATATATTCTAGAATCTCAAATGCTTAAAATTTTTCCTGAATTATCTGTATATGAATAAACGAATGCTGAACAAGTCGTATAAGACTCGTCTATTTTTTGTGAAATCAAAAAATTATTTGCACCTAAAATAATTCCTTTTAAGTCTATATTGTTGTCTAGAATATATTTATGTAGATTTTCTATGACAAATTTCTTGATAATTTTTATTCATTGTATTGCGTTCTCTGATGAACTTACCCCATCAAATAAAATAAAGAGTCCTATATTTCTTGTTTCGATAATTAACAGATCATCTTTATTCTGTTTTCTATTTATTCATTTCAATGAATAGTAAATATGTTTTAACTTATTCATATAAAAAAAATTAAGATTGTATTGCTTTCAAAAAAGATAGCCAATTACTTAAATGATAATCTGAGCTTTCATCAAGTAGATAAATATGTTTATTTTCTAATAGTCAATAGTTTTCTCGTGCATTTTCTATCTTTTCTATCATTAATTTTTTTCTTGCAGGCATAGGATAGATTGATAAATCAGAAAAAATTTTGTTGATAGATAATAAATAATTCTTATGAACTTGAGGTTTATGAGTGTTCCACATATATCACTTTCTCAATATTTCCTCAGAAAAAATATTATTTTCATTTCTAACAATATCTAATCAGTTGTTTCCTCTAATTAATTCAATATAGTCAGCTTTTACCATATTAAGTAGTTTCTCAGAAAAATACCACCCCTTCGATGGTCAACCACTTCATTCCTCAGTAAATTTTCTTATATCAAAATTCCTTAGATTCTCATAACTTCAAAATGATATATAATCAATATCAATTAACGAATAAAAAATAATCGAATCAAAATTTGCAAAACCATAAATTATTGAGAAATCTTGAGCTTTTAATGTGCTTAATATTGTATACACAGACTTTAAATAAGGATATGAATCATTCACTTTCTTTCTAGTTCATGGCTTAGATTCACAAGTGATATAATATCAATCAAAAACAATATCAATATCTGTAATTGCTAACAATAATTTTTCAATCCAATCATCATTCCCCAATATATTATTACTAATAGGTAGAGTCATATAATACTCTATTCAATCCACTTTTTTTTCTTTTAATTTTTTATTTACTGATTTTATTATTGTAATTATCTTTTCTGTTTCTGCTAAATCATAATATGTATGTGGTATTACAACTTTTTTAAATCATTTTTCAATCTGAAAATTAATTCATTTGAAAATTAAATCTATTCAACTTAA
>Ga0209800_10003801_pt1 | contig 11647 bp, 10 predicted proteins | sample Higcelweek8metaG_FD_187174 | JGI IMG/M metagenome (GOLD analysis project Ga0209800, IMG submission 187174) | Freshwater pond sediment microbial communities from the University of Edinburgh, under environmental carbon perturbations - High... | ecosystem: Environmental > Aquatic > Freshwater >... | reverse complement strand
AGTTTTTCCTTATAATATGCTTTGTAGTGATCGCATATCATAACAGAATAGCTGCTCATTTGCATCCTCAACTCAATTTTAGTTTGGCGAAGGTATTGAAAAGCGCATCATTTTATGGGCGGTGGTCAGTGGAGTCTTATTTGCAGCTCTCTGTCCATCTCATGCCTTGGCCGAATCTCTTAACTGGAAGGTTCTGGAAACCAGATATGTCAAGCTCTATTACCTGAGCCGGGCAGACCTTGAGATGTTTGATAAAAAGATTGATTATGAAGATAATTCTCAGGGATTTGGATTTTTTGGCAATAAGAAGAGCGGGGGCAATTTGGACGAGGAGCTTATAAAAAAGATGGACTCTCTGTATGAGAGGGTTCAAGCTATCCTTGATATGCGAAGATCCATGAAAAAGGTGACTGTCAAGATCTACGGTAATAAAAATACCCTCTGGAATTCATATCAGGAGATTTATAAAAAGAGGAGAGAGCTTAGGGCCTGGTACATTTTTGAATATCACACCATTTATGTGAACAGGGAGGATCTCAATGAGGGGATGTTGGCCCATGAGATCGCCCACTCGGTGATAGACCACTTTCTTGAGGTACGTCCCCCTTCTGCTACAGCCGAGATTCTTGCCAGGTATGTTGATATGCATCTTGTTGAGAGGTGAGTCTGAAGGAAGATGAGCAATGTTATCAGAATCTTGTGAAAAAATATTCATACCACTCTTCTCTTCACTGTTGGTAGAGAGAAGAAGAGTGGATCAGGCGAGGAACAAGAACTCTCATCTGTTGAGTCCCTTAGTTTCTTGTGACACATTAACACAACAACATACGGAATCAAGCATACTTATGAAACAGTTGAGAAGAGAGATTGTATCTTGTTTTGAAAAGTATGCCCGGCAGGATGATCTGTTGATCAGTGAACTGGAAAAAAAGGTCTCTGAAAACGGTGATTGTGTCTATTCTCTTATATTTGATATTCTTACTCATCTTGATATTGAATCTGATCGGGCATTAGAGTTATGGCAGGGTATTCTTAACCACAGAGGGCATATGATCAGGGAGCTTGGAAGAGAGGTGGGCCTTAGAACCGCGATCTGTGACTATCTCTGTTCTGTCTGTAAAACACTTGAAAATCCAGTTGTGGTGGAGCTGAATGTGTTTGAGGAGCAATGTCAATCGCACTATTTCGATCCTCTGACAGGTCTCTACTCCAGAAAGTTTCTTTTACCCACCCTTACACGCGAGATCTCCAGAGCGCAGCGTCACAGCAGCGCGTTGAGTCTGCTCTTCTTTGATATTGATAATTTTAAAATGGTCAATGATACCTATGGGCATCTTGCTGGTGATCAATGTCTTATAAAGGTGGCATCCATTATCATGAATGAGGTGCGTACAGAAGACATGGCCATAAGGTATGGTGGGGAGGAGATTCTTGTGATTTTACCCCATAGCGAAAAGCTGCAGGCTCTTATAATTGGAGAGCGTATTAGAAGAGAGATTAAAGAGTTCCGTTTCAGCTTTGATGGAGAGGAGATGAGTGTCACCGTAAGCGGTGGTATTGCCTCGTTTCCTGAAGATGGTAATGATACTGATCACCTTATCAGGTATGCTGATATGGCCATGTACCAGGCCAAAGGTAATGGCAAGAACAATATTGCCATCAACTCACATGAAAAAAGGCGTTATATCCGTGTGGAGTACCGTGAGATCATAGAGGTTCAGATCATTGGCCATCAGGATATCCCCTCTCTTTGTGAAGTCTATGGAAAAAATATCAGCCTTACCGGGTTGCTCTTTGAAATGCCCTATTCAATCAATATAGGTACACACCTGAATCTGAAGCTGCCTGTTGCCAGGTGGAATGGAGAGAGCAGGCAGAGTTCTGAGGAGAAGGATCTCTTCAATATCCGGGGGGTAGTGGTGAGAAATGAGCTTGGAGCAGAACTGGATGGCAGCTACGATATCGGCATCTCCTTTCTTGAGGTTGAGAGTCAGGCAGTTGAGAAGATCTCTGGCTATGTGTATGATGTGATAACCTCTCTTGAGAGAGTTCAGAAGATGGAAAATGGCAGCTGTGCATAAATTCAGCGACAAGAGATCCTCTCCTCTCTGGATGGTGACAACAGGAGGGGTTGTTGCAACTCTTATCAGCTCTCTTATCTGGCTCACTATTCTGATGTTTTCTCGATATGAGTACCAGAAGGGGGTGAGCGCTCTTATAATGAAGCAGTATGATTTGGCATGGGATGCTCTGAGAGCTGCTGAAAATATTCTTCCGGATCATCTTGCTGGAGTGCTGGCTCCCCGGGATCTTTTCAGGATAAGTCTGGCAATGGGAGAGGCTCTTTATGGCCAGGCATCGGCATTAAAAAATAGAGATCTTCTCTTTGAAAAGTTAGAGCAGGCCCACGGATATATCAGAAATGCTGCAAAGCTTGCGCCATCAAGTTACATGGCTAAATACTGGCTGGCAAGAGTGACAAGAAGAGTTGAGGAGATATTCCCTCTGATTCATAAGGGCAGGCATAATCCCTATAGCGCTCTGCCCCTCTATCAGGCTGCTGCCACTCTCAGGCCTTCTGGCATCACAGTACACTATGAGATGCTCAGATATATGGCCTCAAAAAAGATCACAGATGGATTTGATGATCTGGCCGCTTATACAGCACAGATTTTCCCTGGCGCATACTATTACCTTAAAAAAGAGCCTTTCTACACCCCTGCTCTTCAAAACAGGATAAAAGATGGAGTACTCAGAGCGGCTGCATTGAATATCACCCCGAGAACCACCTATGCAGTACTATCCTCCATATACCAGGATGAGAAAAATTTTGAAAAGGCTGCCCTTTACTATGGTGAAAGCCTTCGGTTTAACCCCTCTTCCAACAGTTCCAGCAATTTCATCCATCTGGGGGGGCTCTCTCTTCAGATGGGAGATATGGAACAGGCCCAGACCATATATCTCAATGCATTGAAGTTGAGCCAGGATCTGAAAGTTGCATTAGATCAGATCTACAGAGATTACAAAAAGGTTGGTAACCTTGAAGGGTTCGTAGCCATTGCCAGGATCCTTGGTGAAAATATGCGTTCTTCAGAGAGTCTGGATCTTGCCATGGTAAGGTGCCGTATTGATATGGGGCTTTATGAACTTGCAAGAGCGATCCTTATCCGCAGAGAGGCAGCTGCCCCGTCTGCAGAAGTTTATGCCCTCATGGCCGAGGTGGCGTCAAAAGTAGATGATTGGGATGAGATGGAGCTTGCAAGCCAGCGCGCTACAGTGTTTGAACCGGACAATGTACACTACTGGAGGCTATTCTCTGTCTCTCTTAAAAAGCAGAAAAAATTTGTTCAGGCGAAAGAGGTGGATGCAAGAGTCAAAGCACTCTCATCAAATAAGAAAAACAGAGGGTAAGGGGGATAGTCTCTCTGCCCTTTTTTTGTTCTCTCTGGTCATGCAGAGTTTGTTCTGCCTGGTCATGCAGATGGAGCGTCAACCGCCTGTTTCATCGGCAGAGTTATGGAGAAGATAGCTCCACCTTGAACTCTGTTTTCAACAGTGATTTTACCGTGATGGCTTTCAATAATACCATAGGCCATGCTTAAACCAAGCCCTGTACCTTTGCCCTCCTCCTTGGTTGTAAAAAATGGTTCAAAAATGGTTGGCATGATAGTATCTGGAATTCCAGGACCTGTATCGGTAATTGTGATGTGAACCATATCGTCACCAGGCTGAAGAAAGGTTCTGATCTCAAGCAGGCCGCTACCCTCCATGGCATCTGCTGCATTTAGAATGATGTTCATGAAAACGTGGTTCAACTGCTGGATATCTGCCGGGATCTCAGGGATTGATGTATCATAAATCTCAACAATCTCAATATTTTGAAAAATCGCCTGATTACGAAGCAGAAAAAGTGTTCTTCCAACAATCTTGTTCAGATTCTGAAGTTTAACCTCCCTTTTCGTCTGGCGGGCGAACTCAAGAAGCTCTTTGACAATCGCGCTGCATCGTTCAGCATCTCTCTGTATTTTCATAAGATCATCTCTTGCATCGCCGTTAAGGTCATACTCTTCAAGCATCAACTGGGTAAAGAGGGTGATCCCCCCTAATGGATTGTTGAGCTGATGAGCAACACCTGCTGCAAGTTTGCCAAGAGAGGACATCTTCTCCGCCTGGAGCAGCTGTACCTGCATCTTTTCAATTTCAGCCTCAAGCCGTTTGGCTTCCCGCATATCATGGAAAAAACCAATGGTTGCCACCTCTTTCTCGCCCTCATACACAATAGATGCATTGAGTCTTATCGGGGTTGTGGAGCCATCCTTTCTTACTGCCATCTGTTTGTGCTCTTTCAGCAGCCCTTTACCACCATATTTACCGCTTCGCATCCGCTGCATTATCTTCTGTGCATCTCCAGGCGGGTATAGATCGCAGATGTTGAGATAGTCAATGGCCTCCTGTCTGGAATAGCCTGAGATCTCTGTAGCAACCTTGTTGAATATGATGATTTTGCCTTTCATATCTGCTGCAATAACCCCGTCTGCGGCACTGTAGATCAGATTTCTTAGAAAGGCGTTGGATGTCACCCTCTTTTCGTCATATCTGAAAAGCGATGGTAGATCAAAATCTAGGACAACAATGGATTCTTCATCAGTATCAGATTCTGGTGCCATTGGATAGGCATATATGCATGAGCATAAATTGTTTTTTTCGTAATCGTCATTTTCTATTACGATATGTTGCATGGCAGGTTTGCCAGTTCTTTTAACCTCAGTGGCTGGACAGTTCCTGCATGGAGAGTCCAGGTTGAACAGAGCATGATAGCAGATTACCCCTTCAAAGTTCTCTCTTTTGAGAAAATAGTTTATCTGAGGATTGTGGTTAGATGCAAGAATTCTGTAATCGTGGGAGATAATAATGATCTGTCGTTTAATTGTTTCAATAGCTTTTAGCAGATAAAGATTTTCAACTTTATTTCCGTAAATCATATGTGGCACCTTCCCAGGTCTTTTCAATGGTTGCCGGAATATAAAAAACTTGAAAGATATCTATAGGGTATCTTTTAAGGCATGTCAAGAAACTCCTGCCTGGTGTAAAATATAAAAGTCGTTCATTTTATAAACAGCTTTTTGCTGATAAAGAGTCAATCTCCTTGACATTTCTCTGTTAATCTGGAAATGTGGCATGGTTTAAAAACAGGTATTTTAAATGTGGTAATATTTTAAATAATGGAGTTAACTGATACTGGTATCTCCCTTTTCCCCCTCCTCTTCATTCATGGGTAGGGGCTAAAGTTAAGGGGAGAAGGTCATATGAGAGCATTACAAGTGTGTCATATTTGCAGAAGCTCTGTTGTTTGAAAAAAGGCGTTACAGAGATTGGTGTGGCATTGTTTTTAAAACCGTTATTATGAACTTAATGTGGCTCTGATTTTGAAAACAGTTCTTAACTTACATTTCCCTTGAATTTGGTCAGTTGAATTTGAGAAGTTAAATTATATTTTTTCTGAATAGCAGGAGGATTTATGATTGTTGCGGAGAGAAAACCCTTTGATGAGATCAGAAATATGGTGACAGGTTACAAAAAGGTTTTGACAGTTGGCTGTGGAACCTGTGTTGCCGTATGTCTGGCTGGAGGGTCAAAAGAGGTTGAAACCCTTAATGCCGAGCTCAATCTCGCATTTAAGAAGGATGGAATTGTTTTTGGAGCAGAGACACTTGAACGTCAGTGTGACATGGAATTTTTAGCTGAACTTGATGCAAAAGCCGACGAATATGATGCGTTTCTCTCCATGGCCTGTGGCGCCGGGATACAGTTTCTTGCAGAGAGATTTCCTGGTAAACCGGTTTTTCCGGCAGTCAACACCTCTTTTATAGGTGTAAACCTTGATGTCGGATGGTATGAGGAGAAGTGCCGTGCATGTGGACAGTGTGTGCTTGCCATGACAGGCGGTGTCTGTCCTGTGACAATGTGTGCCAAGAGTCTGTTTAACGGTCCATGCGGCGGAACAAATAAAACAAGTTGTGAAATTCACCCTGATCAGCCATGCGCATGGTTTAAAATATATGAGAGACTTGCAGGCCAGGGGCGCCTGGATCAGATCATGAAATTATCCCCACCCAACGACTGGAGTAATCAGAAGCCCAGAAAAATTATCCAGCCTGGATATGAGGAACGCATAAAAGCTATGCACTCTTAAATATGCAATAAGAGTTAACTATAATGATTTTAGATAAATTGTCTGACATTCATGTGAATTGTGCTGTCTGATAATGAACTCTGTATATTGATAATATACTGTTGATAATAATATGCGGTTGTACACATGCACTTGATAAGAGATGCGGTAAATCGCTATAAATAATTTCAGGAGAGATCGATTATGAAATCAGGAAGTAAACTGGAGAGAATACTCAAGGCCGGACATTTTGCCTTTACCGGGGAAGTAGGGCCTCCCAGAGGTGCCAATGTAGATGCAATCAGGGAGAAACTCAAACATCTCAGAGGTAATGTTGACATGGTTAATGTTACTGATAATCAGACCGCTATGGTCAGAATGTCAAGCTGGGCTGCATCCCTGATCTGTATTCAGGAGGGTGTTGAACCCAACTTTCAGATGGTTTGCCGTGACCGTAACAGGCTTGCAATGCAGGCTGATATACTTGGTGCATATGCCCACGGTATAAGGAACATGCTATGTCTGTCAGGAGACCATCAGATGTTTGGTGACCATCCCCAGTCAAAAGGGGTATTTGATCTTGACTCCATGCAGCTTATAATGATGGTTAAAAAGATGAGGGATGAGGGTAAATTCTTAGGCGGTGCAGATATTGACGTTAAACCTGAGATCTTCATCGGTGCTGCTGCAAACCCCTTTGCAGAGCCTTTTGAGTGGAGAGTTCACCGTCTTGCAAAAAAAGTTGCTGCCGGAGCTGATTTTATTCAGACCCAGTGCGTTTACAATATGCCCAAAATCCGCGAGTGGATCCGTCAGGCCAATGATATGGGGCTTACTGAAAAGGTCTATATCCTCCCTGGTGTAACTCCAATGAAGAGCATAGGTATGGCCAAGTACATGAAGAGTAAGGTGCCAGGCATGGATGTTCCAGATGAGATTATTCAGCGTCTTCAGGGGGTTGATAAGAAAAAGGTTGCTGATGAGGGGATCAAGATCGCCTGCGAGCAGATTGCTGAGTTTAAGGAGATGAAGGGTGTGGCTGGTGTCCATCTTATGCCCATTGAGTGGGAACACATGGTTCCTGAAATTGCAGAGAGAGCTGGTGTGCTGCCAAGGCCGGAAGTTTAAAATCAGACTCATAAAAGGTTTAAAGTATAAGTGACTCATTGGAAAAATAATTATCCCAATTTCCACCCATCTCTGTTCCATAGAGAGCGTGGCATAAGGATATGAAGTCATTAAGAGAGCAGACCTTTTAAGACCCTAAAGCATATTTTTTAGATGTGAGATATATTGAAGATTAGCTTGAGATATAAGAAGGAGTTTAAATTTGAATAATCAAACCCGAAAAGTGTTAGTCCTTGGGGGCGGTATTGCTGGTCTCACTGCTGCATGGGAGCTCTCCCGTCAGAATATCAGTGTGGAACTGGTTGAAAAGAGCTGCTTTCTTGGAGGACACAGTATTGGCTTTACCTGCAAGGCAACTGACAAGTGCCAGCAGTGCGGGGCATGCAGTGTGGAAGAGATGCTCAAGAATGTTGTGAGTGAGCCTCTTATTAATGTTCATCTCAGAACTGAGGTCAGGGAGTTGAAAAAATCTGATCAGTTCATGGTCACTCTTGCAAAGAGTGAGATACCACTCTCTTCCGGTCAGGTTATAAAGGGATTTTCAAAATACAATAACCCCCTTTACGTTACTGATGGCAAAGTGACAGAGTCAACGCCGTGTGCGTGCAGCTGCACCAGACCTGCATCAGATGTTAGCTGCTCTGTTGATAAGATGGGAACTGAAGGCAACCTTACTGTTGATGCTGTTGTTGTTGCCACAGGATACTCTCCATTTGACCCAAACCGGAAATCAACATATGGCTACGGCAAGTGGAAAAATGTGATCACCGGTCTTGACCTTGAAAATATTATCAGGGAGAACGGTGCGCTTTTAAGGCCATCAGATGGGCAGAAACCTGGCAAGGTTGCATTTATCCAGTGTGTCGGATCAAGAGATGAGCGCCTTGGAAATCTATGGTGTTCTGAGGTGTGCTGTCCATATGCAATGCGGATGGCAGGGGTTGTGAAACATGATAACCCGGATGCTGAGATCACCATGTTTTACATAGATATCCAGAATACAGGGAAAGAGTTCCCTCTGTTCTATGAAAAGATCAAAGAGAATATCCGTTTTGTCAGAACCATTCCGGTTGACCTCTATCCTATGGAAAATGACGGCCTCTCTCTCAGGCACATGGCAGAGGATCAGGGATCACCATCATCTGAGACCTTTGATCTGGTAGTTCTCTCCGTTGGTATCATGCCTGGAAAAGATACAGAAAATATCTCCAAAATCACAGGAATTCCTGTGACTCAGGATGGATTCCTTGATAATGCCGTATCATGTTCATCAACTCAATCCTGCACATGTGCAACATCAGCACAACCTGGTTTGTCTGCTGCAGGCTGTTTTGTTGCAGGAACTGCCAAAGGTCCGGCAAGCATTGCCGCAACTATTGCAGATGCAGGAAAAACTGCCTTTGAGGCCATGAAATATCTGGGGGTGATGAGATGATATCAGAAAATTGTGACAATATGGTTGATATATCCATCAGCAAAGAGGTTCTGGTTGTGGGTGCGGGAGCAGAGGGGCTTGAGGCTGCTGCCAGGATTGCAGCGCAGGGATACAGAGTCTCTGTAGTTGGAGAGAAGACAGCATGTGCCCGTCAATCTGGCTGCTCCACTGAGATGCTTGAAACAGGCAAGGTCAATATCATGCAGGAGGTCTCTCTGGAGTCTCTTGCCGGAGTTGTGGGCGATTTCAGGGCCACCCTCACCAAGGGTGGTGAAAAGATGGAGGCTCTGTTTGGTGCTGTAGTTGTGGCTCCCCAATATACATATGCGCCTTTGAACCAGAAGTACGGCCTGACCCTCAATGAGAAGGTGAAGAGCCTTAGCCAGTTTGAAGCTATGGTTGCTGATATTCCGACCGGTTCAACAGTTGCCTTTGTCTCGGGATTTGCTCAGGAGGGTGATACTGTAGGCACAGCTAGAGTTCTCAACAGTGCCCTTGCTGTACAGAAGATAGAGAACTGTAATGCATATATCTATGCTGGTAATGTCAAAGTCGGTGCAAAGGGGCTGGAGAGAATTTTTACTCAGGGACGCCACGCAGGTGTGGTCTGCTTCAAGCCTGCTGCAATGCCTGCAATTGAGCAGAGTGGAGATACAGTTAAGATTGTTATCACAGATCCTGTTGTCAGAACAGATGTTGAGCTGACCCCGGATTACCTCGTTGTTGAAGAGGCTCTTGTGGTTGGCAAGAAGAATCTTGACATTGCTGCCACGCTGAGAATTGACACAGATCTTGATGGCCTTCTGCCAAGCAACAATGTCCACAGGTTCCCGGCAAAGTCCAACAGAGAGGGTATATTTGTTGCCAATAACTCTGCTGACGCTGCCAATATTGCCCTCAGAGTGAAAGAGCTGATTGGAGATGGCACAAAAACAGTTGCAGCAGACAGAGCAACTGTTGATGAGGATCGTTGTGTCATCTGTCTTACCTGTTACCGCTCCTGCCCACACGGTGCCATTTTCTGGCAGAATGGAGTAGCTGCAATCTCTCCTGCTGCATGTCAGGGGTGTGGTATCTGTGCAAGTGAATGCCCGATGGATGCTATTCAGCTTGGCGGGTTCAATGATGATTCATTAAGATCTGGCATCAAGGATGCTGTCGAGTCTGCAAAGGGTAGCCCCTCAATTGTCGCCTTCTGCTGCAAGAATTCTGCCCTTGAGGCAGGAGAGGCTGCAAAGCAGTTTGGCCATGAGATGCCAGCAGGATTCAAGATGGTAAAGGTACCATGTGCTGGTAAGGTTGATGTCGAGTTCATTATGCAGGCCTTTGTTGATGGGGCTGATGGTGTCATGGTTGCTGCCTGTCATGAGGGGAACTGTAAGGCGGAACGGGGTAATATTTATGCAAAATGGCGGGTTAATGAGATCCAGAAGAGGCTTGATAATATAGGCCTTGGGAAGGATCGTCTTGTTTTTACCACAATTGCCTCCAATATGGCCAAGGAGTTTGCAGGAAAAGTGAATGCTTTTGCCGCAAAACTTGCAGAAGTAAAATAGAGACCATCTTCTGTCCTTTTTAGGATAAGCTAAATAAAAGCAGAGAGGTTCCATTTGCAATGGGACTTATCTGCTTTTTTAGTTTATAATGATCTATTTGGATGCCATATTTTGTGGTTTCCCCGGAATAAAACGCTATCATGTAAGGAGTATGAGATGACATCTTTAACTTTAAGAGAACCTGTAAATGCCATCACGCACATGGCTGGTGCTGTTGCCTCACTTGCCGGGCTGATACTGCTTGTGGTGTTTGCAGCTATTAATGCCAGTTGGTGGCACATTGTCTCTTTTTCAATTTTTGGCGCTACATTGCTCATGATGTACTCTGCAAGTTCTCTTTACCATGCCGTGAACCTGTCGGAAAAGGGCCTTCTTACCATGCGCAAGATTGATCATGTCATGATTTTCCTTTTGATAGCAGGAAGTTATACCCCTTTTTGTCTGGTTCCGTTAAGGGGGGCATGGGGTTGGGCCATACTTGGTATAGTCTGGGGGATGGCGCTCACTGGAACCATACTTAAAATATTTTTCATGAATATTCCACGATGGATATCAACAACCATTTATCTGACAATGGGATGGCTCTGTATTATTGCCATCTATCCTCTATTTAATAGCCTTGAGGCAGCATCCCTGCTATGGCTTCTTGCAGGGGGGCTCTTTTACAGTACTGGAGCAATAATCTATGGACTCAGGCGCCCAAATCCATGGCCTACCATCTTTGGTTTTCATGAGATATGGCACCTGTTTGTACTTGCTGGCAGCTTCTGCCACTTCTGGGCTGTATTCAGATACCTTACATACATGTAAGGACGAAAAGGAGACTTAAAGAAGTATGCCTGTTATTGCCAAGACAGCTTTTCTGTTAATCTTATCAAATGTATTTATGACCTTTGCCTGGTACGCTCATTTAAAGAAGCTCAATGATAAAACCTGGATTGTTGCAGCGCTGATAAGCTGGGGGGTTGCATTTTTTGAATATATGATTCAGGTGCCAGCTAACCGTATTGGACATACTGAACTCAATCTGCCGCAGTTGAAAATAATGCAGGAGGTGATAACTCTCTCTGTATTTGTCCCTTTTTCCATTTTTTATATGGGGCAGTCTATAAAACTCGACTTTCTCTGGGCAGGGATGTGCATGCTTGGAGCAGTATATTTTATATTCAGATCTTAGAGTCCCAGCTCTTAACCACTATATCACTTCATGGTGTAGATGTCTGTTCCAAGCTGAGCAGTTAGGATCTGAATCAAGATAAAGCTCTGATATTTCAAGCAGATATCTTTCTGGTTCACAAGCGCATACCTCTTTGGTTAATAAGCATATCCCGTTCTGGTTAAAAATAAATAAAGAAA
>Ga0209800_10003800_pt1 | contig 11648 bp, 9 predicted proteins | sample Higcelweek8metaG_FD_187174 | JGI IMG/M metagenome (GOLD analysis project Ga0209800, IMG submission 187174) | Freshwater pond sediment microbial communities from the University of Edinburgh, under environmental carbon perturbations - High... | ecosystem: Environmental > Aquatic > Freshwater >... | reverse complement strand
CATTGCCCATAATTGCGGTTCAGTTCCAGTATTTTCCATTTTGCGGTGAAACCTGCTTTGGTAACCGATTTGTCAGCCGGAATAAAAGCACCTTCAAACGAAGGATTAGCCCATGAGGAAGTAAGGTTCACATTCATATCGGATGCAAATGGTAAGAACGATAGCAGCCTGCTACCGTTCAGCTGCAATTTAAAACTGAATTTGTTATCAATAGCAGGATTAATAGCAAGCGGGTAACTCACTCCTCCCCTGATAATATCATGAACCGGCACACCCGGCTGCATGCGGTAAACTGAATCATTCCAGGCCAGGTCAATATTTTCCTTCACCCCTTTCATATCGGAAATACCAAAGGTAACATACGCTTTATCCCATTTGATATCAGAAGCCTGAACATTGAGACCTTTGGGTACCAGCGGTTTAAAATTTCCAGCTACTGACAGGCTGGCCGAATACAGTACTACTTCGTAAATGCTACGGTAGCGAATCACAGGTACAATATCTCCCGTAACAGATAAGTTTTCGGGCAGGAAATGCAGGTAGCGTGTGTTTGACTCAACAGTGCCGTTAGCCAATGATTTGTAAGTAATTACCGGGACACTTACTACCGGGCCGGCCAGTACCTGCCGGTCGCCCCAGGTTCGCCAGATTTCAGAAATAGCCTCGTTCCGGGTAGTTTCACGGTCGCGAATAAGCGATTGCACCATCTCAGATGGAATAAGCAGGATCAATACAAAAATACCAATAACCAAAAGTTTCAGGCTGATGGAATTTCGAGCCCATTGATTGATTTTACCGAATGTGGTGGAGTTTGACATATGGTTTTAGATTTAGTTTGGAATGAAACGTATCCGGCTGAGCAATATTATTTCCAGAAAGCCCATAAATCACTCATTTAACAATTCTTAACCTTGCTACAAATCGGAGTTAAATCTTTGAGAAAACAATCGCAGGACATGGCTATGATAAATGGAACTCCATAAACAGTCGCAAATAGACACCTCAACTTTACTAACCCTGTTATCTCTTTTGTAAATTTAACTAAATACGAAATCCAGCAATCAAACGCCGTGGTTAAATTGTTAAATTTGCACACTATTTTATATTAGTATGCGACGACATGTTGATTTCCTTGTTATTGGAACGGGTATTGCCGGTTTAAGCTTTGCTTTAAAGGCGGCGAAGTACGGAAAAGTTTGTATAGTAGCCAAAAACAAGGCAGACGAAACTGCCACAAAATACGCCCAGGGCGGAATTGCGGCTGTAATGTATACTCCCGACACTTACGAAAAACATATACAGGATACACTAATAGCCGGTGACGACCTGAATGATGAAAAAGCAGTGAGGATAACCATTACTGAAGCACCTGAAAGAATAAAAGAACTCATAGAGTTGGGTGTGGACTTTGATAAAAACGCTTCCGGGCAATATGATCTTGCCAAAGAAGGAGGACACTCCGAATTCAGGGTTTTGCATCATAAAGACCAGACAGGGTTAGAAATAGAAGAAACGCTTCTTGAAAGAGCCCGGGAAAATGAAAACATCGAGATCCTCGAAAATCATTTTACCATTGAAATTATCACCCAGCATCACCTTGGGGAATATGTAAACCGCCGGACACCAGATATTACCTGTTACGGCGCTTATGTGCTCGATGTTAAGAACAACAGCATCGACACCATTCTTGCCCGGATAACGCTTATGGCTACCGGTGGTGCCGGAAATGTGTATGCCACAACTACAAATCCTCCTATCGCAACCGGCGATGGAATTGCTATGGTTTACCGTGCCAAGGGTACCATCGAAAAGATGGAATTCATTCAGTTTCATCCTACTTCGTTGTATAATCCAACCGAAAAACCTTCGTTCCTTATCACTGAAGCGTTGCGTGGTTTCGGAGGGATACTGAAAGATATCAAAGGCAATGAGTTTATGCAGAAATACGACAAGCGGCTTTCGCTTGCCCCGCGCGATATCGTTGCCCGTGCTATCGACAATGAGCTGAAAATAAGCGGCGAAGATCACCTTTACCTCGACTGTCGTCATCTCAACAGAAACGAGCTTATCAACCATTTCCCGGCCATTTACGCCAAGTGCCTGAGCATAGGAGTTGATATGACCAAAGAAATGATTCCGATTGTACCCGCAGCTCATTATACCTGCGGAGGAATAAAAGTAGATGAATGGGCTGAGAGCTCAATTATAAATCTTTACGCTTCGGGCGAATGCGCTTCAACCGGATTGCATGGCGCTAACCGACTGGCAAGCAACTCGTTGCTCGAATCATTGGTATATTCGCACCGCGCCTGTGTCCATGCTTCACAAAAATTAAAGGATATCGGCTACTGCAACGAAATTCCCGACTGGAATGCCGAAGGCACCGTTATGAACGAAGAAATGGTTCTTATTACGCAAACCATGAAAGAGTTGCAGGGTATTATGACCAATTATGTAGGTATTGTTCGATCAAACCTTCGTTTAAAACGTGCTGCTGACCGACTGAATATCCTGGAACGTGAAACCGAGGATCTATATAAACGCTCAGTGCTGATTGATAAGATCTGCGAAGTCCGTAACCTGATAAAAGTAGCTACTTTAATTATTAAAATGGCACTTGAGCGCAAGGAAAGCCGGGGACTTCATTTCTCCATCGACTATCCGAAAACCAGCGAACAGGCTATTCATTCTTTTAGTCCTGAAGACTGAAATGAAGGTACGATTTACGAATGACGATTTACGAATTGGGAAATTGTCATGATTTAAATGCAAAAACGTTGCATCGTACCTCGTAATTCGTACCACCTAAATCGTACCTTGTAAATCGTAAATCCCTAATCCCAAAAACATGCCTCTCATATATCCCATAAAAGGAATAGCCCCAACCATCGGAAAAAATACTTTTATTGCCGAAAATGCTACCATAGTAGGCGATGTAGTTATGGGTGATAATTGCAGTGTATGGTTTAATGCTGTAATCCGCGGCGATGTTCACTTTATCCGTATAGGTAACAATGTGAATATTCAGGATGGTGCGATAATTCACTGCACATATCAGAAAGCTCCTGTAAACATTGGCAATAACGTTTCAATAGCGCATGCCGCCATTGTACACGGATGCACCATTCACGACAATGTACTTATCGGGATGGGTGCCATTGTAATGGATGGAGTTATTGTTGAAAGCAACTCGATAATAGCGGCAGGAGCTGTAGTTTCGCAAAATACCCTTGTGGAATCCGGCAGTGTGTATGCCGGTGTGCCTGCAAAAAAGATCAAATCAATCGACCCACATTTACTGGAAGGCCAGGTTAACCGGATATCAAAAAGTTATACCATGTATGCAAGCTGGCACGATGCAGGTATTGTTCCCCTCGAAGGGGAATAGTTAATGGTTAATGGGAAATGGAAAATAGTTTGCTCCTAACTCCTATTTTCGATTAACTATTTTCTATTAACTATTTTCTATTAACTGTTTTCCATTAACTATTTTCTATTAACAATCCCACACTGCCACAATGTCGCAATTAAACAATTGGCAGGAAATTTGTGTTATTACTGTAAATCAAAAAAAGAAAAACAATGTCAATCATAGTGATTTTTATTGGCTTTATGATCCTAAGCCTGATCGTAAGCCAGGTATTGAAGTCGAAATTTAGAAAGTACTCAGCCATTCCCATTGGAAATGGTTATACTGGCAAGGATATTGCTGAAAAAATGCTTCGCGACAAAGGTGTTTTTGATGTTAAGGTTGTATCTGTTGAAGGACAGCTTACCGATCATTACAATCCTCAGACTAAAACTGTAAACCTTAGTCAGGATGTGTATTACAAATCGAGCATTTCAGCCGCAGCTGTTGCAGCTCACGAATGCGGACACGCGGTACAACATGCCGAAGCTTATGCGTTTCTGAAAATGCGCAGTGCAATGGTGCCCGCGGTTAGTTTTGCATCCAGGTATATGCAATGGGTTTTACTGGCCGGTATTTTAATGGTTAACACATTCCCGCAACTCTTGCTTGTAGGCATCATTCTTTTTGCAGCTACCACCCTGTTCAGCTTTGTAACTCTGCCTGTTGAAATAGATGCCAGCCGACGCGCCCTGCTCTGGTTGAACGATAGTGGAATTACTACTTACGAATCGCATCCGAAAGCCCAGGATGCACTGAAATGGGCAGCTTATACTTATGTAGTGGCAGCTTTATCATCGCTTGCAACTCTGCTTTATTACATAATGATTTTTACAGGGCGCAGGGACTAAACTCTTAGCAATAAATTATTCCTATGCCGGAAATCTGATTGATTTCCGGCATTTTCATTTAATATAATCGCATTAAGGATTAACAGGGCGGGGAATTAAAAAACTGAGACCAATTTGTATTCCATCAAATTCACTGGTATCGCCAATCCTGATTGTGTAGGAAGTGCCCAGGCTGATTGCCACACTTCCGGTTAACCAGTATGCAAGTCCTGCTGATGGCATGGCAAAAAAATTGTATTCAGTTACGTCAGAATCAGAACTCCCTGAATCTATCTCATGTATTTTAGAAAATTGTAAGCCGGTAGTCAAACCAAAATATGGCATCAGTGTTCCTTTGCCAAAATATTTCCGGGCGGAAGGGCCAGCTTTTACAAAATGACTTACATAACCCTTCTCCACATAGCCATTTCCTGACGGATGCTTCGATTTTAAAAACCCATAATCAACAAGCAGTCCAACTGCAAAGTTTGGAGCTACTGTTTCTAACAGCTGCGGACAAAGCACTATACCCCAAACATCATTATTATGGGTTGTCGAATAATTACCGTTTATGCTTCCGATCCAGTAACCTTTTCCCAATTGTGCGCTGAGTGAAAATGGTATTAAAATCAGAGACAGGGATAATAAACAGAAGAATTTCATACTTTTAAAAAAAAGGTGTGCGCAAATGTATCGAACAAATCAGAATGAAGTACATAATCGATAGTTTATTTACACCGAAATATTTTTATATCCGGAAGACCACTTTTTATAAATTATCGCATAAAAAAACTCCGACCTGGGCCGGAGTTAATTTAAATTGTAAAAGAATATTGTTATTGTGTGATTCCAAGTTTTTTCTTAACAAGAGGCATAACATCTTCGCCACCTTCTGAATAAAGAAGAATATCTTCAACCGCATTCATAATGTATGCGAAACCACCTTCTTTTGCAACTTCTTTTATAGCAGCACGTGCTTTGTCAACAAAAGGAGTAATAAGCTCAGTCTGCTTTGCCTGAATATCCTGCTGGGCTACCTGCTGAAACGACTCTATACGTCCCTGAAGGTCAGTAATTTCTTTCTCTTTTGTAGCTTTGATAATACTTGATAAACCGGCTACATTCTTCTGATAATCGGTAACTTTCATTTCCAGTTCAGCATTCATGGTCTGCAACTCGCCCTGCAGCGACTGTACATAACTTTCCATTACACCTTTTACCGTATCCTGACCGGGCATCATTTCCAATAATTTTCCAAAGTCAACATGTCCTATTTTTGTGGCTTTCTGAGCATTGGTGGTTGCTGCAACAGCAATAAGTACTACAATTGCTAAAACTTTTACGAGATTCTTCATCATTTTAATTATGGGGATTAATTGTTTTCAATTCAAATAAGGCGCAAAGGTAAAAAAAAGGCAATACCTAAAACACCTGCCGGCTATTTTTTACCTTTAGCAGGTTGCTGAGGTTTATATGTATAGCCCAGTTTATCAAGAACCTGTTCGCTGATATCATATTTTGGATTGGTGTAAATGAGTGTGGCATTCCCTGCTTTGTCAAATACAGCGGCATAGTTATCAGTTGATGCAATTTCTTCGATTGCATTATACACTTTTTCCTGAATTGGTTTTATAAGTTCCTGACGCTTTTTAAAAAGGTCGCCATCTTTTCCGAAACGCTTTTTCTGAAGATCTTTACCTTCCTTTTCTTTCTTTATGATATCTTCCTCCCGTTTCTTTTTCATATCTTCAGGCAAAAGAATAGCTTCGTTCTGGAAGTTTTTATACATTTTATCGATTTCGGCAAATTTCACTTCTATCTCTTTTTGCCATTGAACGGATAACTCGTCGAGCTGCGCTTGTGCATCGGCATATTCCGGTACATTATCAAGGATGTAATCGGTATTCACATAGGCAAATTTCTGGGCCGAAACACCAAAACCCATTGCAATAATGATTGCTGAAAGTATTATGATTTTTTTCATGTTCTAAACTCTTTATTAGGTTAAATGAGTGGAGAATATTTTAGTGATTTTTAAATGATTGCAAAAAACCTGCCAAAACAATTAATCGATTGACGAATTAATTGAGAAATGGAACTGTCCTTTGTTGGCATTAGGCGAACCGGGTATGGCATCGAAACCATATCCCCAGTCGAGACCCAGTAATCCGAACATCGGCAAGAATACCCTTACGCCAACACCGGCCGATCTGCGTACATCGAAAGGATTAAATTCGTTGAATTTGGACCAGTCGTTTCCGGCTTCCACAAACAGCAAACCGAATATGGTTGAATTGGGGTTAAGTGATAAAGGATAACGCAACTCCAGTGTACTTTTATTATAAATAATACCACCAGGCGGTCTGGATGTAAGCCCGTACATAGGAGTAAGACTTTCGTTGGTATATCCCCTGAAACCTATCAGCTGCCTGCCATCAATAGCCGAATAACCTGACATCCCATCGCCACCCATAAAGTAACGGTTAAAAGGAGTAACCTGAATTTCGCTGCTGTATTTCCCTAAGAAACCAACTTTTGCACGGGCCATAAGAACCAGGTCGCCTACAATCTGCTGGTAAAATGCACCGCTCATTTTCCATTGATGGAATTCAATCATACGGTATTTATCCTCCGCAGATTTGGCATTAAACCAGTCAGGAGCAATTAATGAGTATGGCGGCGTAAGTTCGAGCGATATATTGAATTCCGATCCGGCACGGGGGAAAATTGGTGCATCCGTTGAGTATCGGCCTAAACCAACGGTATAGGAATAACTCTGGTACAATCCATCCTGAGGCTCACCAAAAAGATAATAATTATCAAGCTTGTAATGCTGTAAACTAATTGTCTGCGAAAGGTTAAAATAGTTGTCGGGCCATTTAAGCCTGCGGCTGAATGCAAAGCTCAATCCTGTAATATTATAGGCATAATAAGCCGTATTGTTTTTCGGATAACCGTTATTAAACGCAGAAATATACGAAGAAACGCTTAACTGGTTGGGTTTCTTGCCGCCTAACCAGGGTTCGGTAAACGAAGCGCTGGCACTTACATAACCTTTACCATACGACTGCAGGCGGAGCGAAAGTTTCTGTCCATCTCCTGAAGGTATAGGTTTCCAGGCGCCTTTCTGGAAGAAATTCCTGGCTGAGAAGTTATTGAACGATACTCCTAAAGTACCGATAAGCCTGCCATATCCCCAACCGCCTGAAAGTTCGAGCTGATCGGATGAAGTTTCCTCTACTTTATAACCTATATCAACGGTTCCGTTAGCCGGATCGATATTAGGTGTTTGTATATCAATTTTCTCCTGATCAAAATATTTTAGCTGTGTAAGCGAGGTACGGCTGCGCAGGATGTCCGACCTGCTGAATAATTGGCCAGGCCGCGAGTAAAGTTCCCTCATGATAACATGATCGTTTGTGCGCGTATTGCCACTCACTTTTACCCTGTTAACATTCATCTGACGTCCTTCGCGGATACGAATCTGCAGATCGATGGAATCATTCTCGGCCCGCAGCTCTATCGGTTCGATTGAACAGGTCAAATAACCGTCGTCAACAAACAAACTCATTAAGTCGATACCATTTGGATTGAACTGCAAAGCGGCATCAAGCTGATCCTGATTGTAAACATCTCCTTTACGGATACCGAGCAAAAGCGCTAGTTCAGTTGAAGTAAACTTGGTATTCCCAACAAAAGAAATATTTCGGTAATAGTATTTACGACCTTCATATACAGTAAGATCGATAGTTATACTATTGGGCCCTGTTTTATAAATTGAATCTTTTAAAAGTGTGGCATCCCGGTAACCGTTCTCATAATATTTACTGATGATGGCTAATTTATCTTCTTCGAAATCGCTTTCGATAAATTTTGATGCTTTAAAAATCCTGAATTTCAGATTTTGCCCTACAACCTCTTGCATATAAGAAGAATAATTCTCCATGTCACCGGAGAACAGATGGCCGAAGAATCCAAAAAATGTTTCGTTGAGTGCAAATAATGGACGGTATGATCCTTTTTCTTTGGTTTTCTTTAAGGCCGATTTCAATGTAAGTTCACTCACATTTTTATTGCCGATAATATTTACTTTTTCGATTTTAACTTTACCGCCTTTTTTAACATCAATATTAAGGGCAACGTTATTAAGTAAAAGAGTGTCCTTGATCTGGGTAATTTTGATATTGGCATCGAAATACCCTTTACCAACATAATGTTTTGCAATAGTATTCTTAACGCGGGTTTCGAGGTTATCGGTTACAACATCGCCTTTTGCAATTTTTATTTTCTCCCGAAGGTCTTCGGCTTCTCCTTTGCGGATACCGCTAAAACTAAAGCGGGATAGCCTTGGTCTTTCGGCAAGTCTTATTTCCAGAAATATCTGTCCATCCTGAACCCTGGTGGCAACAATTTTAACATCTTCAAAAAGACCTTGTTGCCAGAGTTTATCCATGGCTGAGCGAATTTTTTCGCCAGGGATATCAACTTTCTCACCAACCTGCAAACCTGATAATGAAATCAGAACAGAGCTGTTAAGGTATTGAACGCCGCTTACCGTTATTCCCCCGATAGTGTATTTCTTCGGAAAGGCATAGTTGATATCGGGAATCTCATCACCAATCGAAATCTGCGCCACAACTGGCATTGAGAGGATTGAAATTAAAAATGATAGTAATGTAAAGCGCTTCAGAGTCATCCCTTGCAATTTATAATTTGTTCACTCGTTTTGCCAAATCGCCTCTCGCGATGCTGGAAATCAATAATAGCTTCGTAAAGATCATTTTTACGAAAATCGGGCCACAGTTTAGGCGAAAAATACAGCTCCGTATAAGCTGTTTGCCACATCAGGAAATTACTAGTTCTATATTCGCCGCTGGTACGTATTAACAGCTCAGGATCAGGAAGATCGGGGGCATTCATATTTGCAGCAACTGTTTTTTCATTTATCTGAGAAGGATCAAGCTTTCCTGCTTTTACTTGCTCAGTAATCTTTTTAATAGCATCCACAATTTCCCATCTTCCGCTGTAGCTTAAGGCAAGGAATAAATCCATCCGCGTATTGCGGGCTGTATCCTCCATTGCTTTTTCAAGTTCTTTGCGAACCTGGGGGGCGAGGCAATTAATATCACCTATAACACGGAGTCTGATCTGATTATCATTCAATGTTTTAACTTCGTTGCTGATAGTCACAACCAAAAGATGCATTAATGCATCGACTTCTTCTTTTGGGCGATTCCAGTTTTCAGTTGAGAAAGCGTACATGGTAAGATACCTGACACCAAGTTCGGCAGCAGCCTCAGCTGTTTCACGAACAGATTGCACCCCGTTATTGTGACCGAAAACACGCTGTTCGCCACGTTGCCGTGCCCATCTGCCATTTCCATCCATAATGATAGCAATATGTTTCGGCAGACTGGTTTTATCTATTGCGTCGATCAAATTTCCGTTCTCCATCATTTCCGACAAATTTAGGCTTTTGTACTTTACAGCATCAACCCCTTTTGTTAATTATTCTTAATGTATATGTTGCCGGATAAAAAAGCCGTAACTTATTAATATCCTTGGCGTTGGTGGTCGAGACAACGCTCTTTACTTAACATACGAATTTTAAATGTAACTGATATCCCGGCAAAGGAATACCAGTCATTATTACGCGAATTCCCCCGCTGCATTCCGGCATTGTGAGTCAGCAGCGGATCCGAAGCCAGTTCTTTAATTGACGCTGCAGCCGGATTTGTGCCAGCAAGATCAAGATAATAGGTCTGGCTTATATCATCAAGGTAATCAGTTGAAGTAAGGCGCATGCCCCATTCGGCTCCCACACCTATTAGTTTGCTCACACTGTATTTAACTCCTAAGCCAAAAGGCATACTGAAAGCATAGAGATTGTAAGGGTTCCCTTGTCCCTCTGTACTTAATGGCTGCAATCCGATGGTTGAGCCGGCAACGTTTCCGTATGGCTCGAAAAAGAAAACTGAAGCCCCGCCAAAGATGTAAGGCGAAACTGAATGCATTTTACTGCCGATAAAATACTCGAAAAAGTTAATTTCGAGTTGTAATCCGGCTTCAGTAATAACGGATTCAAAATTAAGGTTACGTTCAGGATTGGCTTTACTTATTGCATCATCACCTGCAACTTCGCCCCTGATACCATGAGCCCTGAGTGAAACCCGCGAATTGAAATTCTGTCGGTATAATATCCCGAAAGCTGGTTTCGACATCCGGAAAGGTAAGGATGGATTAAGGTCGCCAACATAATAAGTTACCCCGCCCAAAACCCCCAGATCGCCCGATTTCTGGGCAAAGGCTGTGGATGATAAAATCACCAGAAATAAAGCGAAAACAAGGATTTTTTTCATAATTTTTGAAGCGTGCAAAGGTAGTATTAATATTGATACAGAGCGCATAGTAATACATTTAGGTTAGGACGATTTCAGTTTTATGATTCTAATTTTTGTTTGGGAGTTTGTAAAGTGCCGAAATAAAATCAGGCTAAATGCCTTACTAATGATTAATATGGCCTTACAGTACCCCACACCGTTGTCAATACAACAGTTGAAATACATAAAAGAAGGTTGTGGAAAGAATCAGAAGACTTTATCGGATATATCGCTATTATTGTGCTAGTTACGAATATCCGACCCCCAGTTCAGTTTAGCGCGTATGGTCGAAAAAAAGTTTTCGTTCAGTCGCTGAACCAGGTTAATATGGAACCCGGCTTTCCCCACAACCAGCTCATGATCAGGTGTTATAATGGCCGATTGCGAATCAAGACCAACTAAAGCCTGATGGTCGCGGCTATCAACCCTGATACGTATCAGGCTATTGTCAGGAATAACGACGGGGCGGACGGATAAATTGTGCGGGGCAATAGGAGTAATAACAAAATTACTCGAGTCGGGAGTAAGAATAGGGCCTCCGCAACTGAGCGAATAGGCGGTTGATCCTGTAGGTGTTGCAATAATAAGGCCATCGGCCCAATAGGAAAGCAGAAGCTGATCGTTTACCCATACATGAACCACTACCATCGATGAGTTTTCTTTTTTATTTATCGCCAGCTCATTAAAAGCATAATTAAAATCTCCGAAAAGGTCAGTGGGGGAATGAAGGCAAATAAGTGTGCGTTTGACAATACGGTAACGCTCGTCTAAAATTTCTTCTACGGCGGTTATAATTTCGCTGCGTGGAATACTCGAAAGGAAACCCATCCTCCCCAGGTTGATACCGGCAATAGGAATTCCCGAATCGCGCACAAGCTGAACAGAGTGCAGCATGGTACCATCACCTCCAACCGAAAAGAGCATGTCGGCCTTGCCATTCAGATCCGTATGGTCGTTAAAAAGAGTAACATGGTTATTAAAAACAACTTTATCTTTTAATAAATCGTGAAAGGGCTTCCAAATCAGGAG
>Ga0209800_10003799_pt1 | contig 11652 bp, 4 predicted proteins | sample Higcelweek8metaG_FD_187174 | JGI IMG/M metagenome (GOLD analysis project Ga0209800, IMG submission 187174) | Freshwater pond sediment microbial communities from the University of Edinburgh, under environmental carbon perturbations - High... | ecosystem: Environmental > Aquatic > Freshwater >... | reverse complement strand
AACAGTTAACTCAGTTAAACATATCGGTGTGGTAAAAGACATCCATTTCGAAAGCTATTACAAAACAATTCGTCCATTTGCTATAGTATTTGATCAGTTCCACAATTATGTATCTGTACGCATAAAATCAGGGGATATTAGCGGGACATTGACTTTCTTAAGGGAACGATGGATCGGTTCCTATCCGGACGCCCCGTTTAATTATTCTTTTTTGGACAAGAAATTTGAAGCACAATATAAAAGGGAAGCCAGCTTGAAAAAATTCATTCTGCTATTTACAGGAATGGCCATCTTTATCTCAATGATGGGCCTTTTTGCCATTGCATTGTATACTTCCAGACAAAGGGCAAAAGAAATTGGTGTCCGAAAAGTAAATGGGGCCAAAATATCTGAAATACTAACCATGCTTAATAAAGACTTTCTAAGGTGGGTCGTTGTTGCTTTTATGATTGCAACACCCATAGCATACTATGTGATGAATAAATGGCTCGAAAACTTTGCTTACAAAACTGACCTTAGCTGGTGGATCTTTGCCCTTTCGGGTTTTATTGCCCTGGCAATAGCCATGTTAACAGTTAGTTGGCAGAGCTGGAAGGCGGCTACAAGGAACCCTGTTGAGGCACTCCGATATGAGTAAAGCCTAAATCAAAGATAGCAAGGAGCATTGGGTCTGATACATTGAGGCATAAATGATAAAACTGAATTTGTAACCGCATAACATTAACTGATCGAAATATTAACCTTAAATGATAAATCTAAAAGTAATTTTCCGACACATATCACGACAGAGATTAAACTCAGGCATCATCATTATCAGTCTTTCAATCGGATTGGCATGTTTGAATATGATTGCCATTTTTTTAAGCAGGGAATTAAATACTGATTCTTTTCACAAATATAAAAATCAGATTTATGCATTGAAATGCAGCGATCCTTTTAACGAAGGCAAACAGATGTATCAATGCCGCAAAGGTTCGGCTGAATATATTAAAAATAATTTTGTTCAGGTCGAAGACTATTGCAGGGTAGGTCCGGCTGGTTCGCAAAAAGTGATTGTGAATAGTGAAACTTATTTTGACCGTCCCGGAATGATTTTTGCTTCTAAAAATTTCTTTGATTTCTTCAGCTATAAACTTTTAACTAATAATCCCAAAACTTCATTGGAGGCCGAAAATAATCTAGTCATTTCAGAAGACTTATCAAAAAAATACTTCGGAACCGGCGATGCTATTGGTCAGATCATTACCCTTGTGAATGGAGCCAGAGAAGTACAAATGGTTGTGACCGGGATTTTCAGGAAGCCTGCTGAAAATACCCAGATTAGCTTTGATATGGTTCGTCCTATCAAGGAGCAGGATAGTCGTTGCTATGTAAGATTGGCAGACCGGATAAATCCCAGGGAAGTTGAAGGGCTTTTTGCTGCTAACAAAACTTCCATTCCATCAATTAATGATGGAACACCGGTTCAGTATTATCTGGAGCCTTTTCAGGATGTTTATTTTGACACCTCAAGAGCAGTAAACTTTGAGGCAAGCAGGGATAAATCAGATTTATGGATTGCCCTTATGATTGGTTTAGTAATTATGTGTGTTGCATCTTTCAATTATCTTGGATTGGTAAATAATAATCTTATCGAAAGAAACAAAGCGTATGCTATCCATAGGGTTAATGGCGGATCAAAATTTGGTTTTGTGATAGATTTTATGGCTGAAAGCCTGATATTGATTTGCATATCATTTATTATAAGTCTGTTTTTAATGCTTTGGATGGTACCGTTTTTCAATAAACTGACAGATACAAAAATAGTAGCTGAATTTATATTTAACCCGAAACAAATCCTGCTTCTCTGTGGAATAGTTGCAATACTATTGATCATTACTTTCATCTTTGTTTTTTATCGTATCAGGACAAACGCAAATATCAATATATTAAAGCCGGGGGGCAATCATAATGGCAAACGGGTACAATTTCCTGCTTTCAATATATTTCAGCTTGCAAGTTCCCTTGTGCTCATTATTTTCTCGATCATTATTATCAGACAAACAAACTATATCACCGGGAAAAAAATTGGCCTGGACAAACAGGTTATTGAGGTTAAACTTCCGGGTCAGTATGCCGGGAAAGCATCAGTTTTCAAAGAAGAATTAATAACAAATTCTGCCATAGACCAGGTTTCCATTGCAGGGGCCTCGCCAGTTCTCGAGCATTTTATTGTTCTTTTAAAATACAATCAAAATGGTGTTGAAAAAGAATATATTTTATCAGGATTTACGGGAGACGAAAATTATGTCTCAACGCTTGGAATCCAGATTATTGAAGGAACCGGATTCTCGGGTAATCCATTGACTGACAAAAATAACTGTATTGTTAATGAATCGTGTGCCAGGTTATTTTCTGACCAAAACCTGATCGGGAAAGGATTGCCTGGTATGGAAAATAAAACTGTGATAGGTATTATTAAGGATTTTAATTATTCCAGTTTAAAATCGATTGTTGAACCTGCCATTATAGCTTTTAATCCTGAAGGGCTCAACCTGATGGTGAAAGCGTCGGGGGATCAAATTATACAAGCACAGGAAGCGATTGCACAAACATGGAAAAAGATAATTCCGGACTACCCTTTGAATTTTGAAACCATTGGCGATCGTTATGAATGGCTTCACAGGGAAAATAAAAACTATATCAGATTGATAGGAGCATGTTGCATAATCAGTCTTTTTTTATCGATGATTGGCCTGTTTGCCATTTCGATCCAGACCAGTAGGTACCGGACCAAAGAAATAGGTATCCGTAAAGTGAATGGTGCAAGGACCTCTGAAATACTGGCACTGCTCAATATTGACTTTGTAAGGTGGGTGGTCATTGCTTTCGTATTTGCCACTCCTGTTGCTTATTACATTATGTATAAATGGCTCGAAAACTTTGCATATAAGACAAAACTGAGCTGGTGGATTTTTGTCATTGCAGGATCCCTGGCTTTTGGGATAACTATACTTACAATAAGCTGGCAGAGCTGGAGGGCGGCAACAAAGAACCCGGTAGAAGCTCTCCGATATGAATAAAGAGGAGAGCGGAGACACTGACCGAAGTGTCAGTGTTGAGGCATTCCTGTTCAAGTAAATAAAATAAAATAAAAGATTATGATTAAAAATTATTTAAAAAAAGCTTTCAGAAACCTGATTAAAAACAAATCAATAAGTCTTATAAATTTATCGGGTTTGGTTATTGGAATCTCATCATTTGTACTGATACTGTTATATGTACATCAGGAATTGACATTTGACAGGTTCAACGATAACTTTGACAGGATTTTTAAAATCTCTATCGCTGAAGATTTTAATATTCTTGCTCCTTATGCTGTGATAGTAAAAGATAAGGTACCTGAAATTGAGAAAATTACCAGGATTGATTCATTTATGGGTGGTGGTAAATCGCCTGTTATTAAGGTTAAAGAAGGCAACGAGACAGTAACAATCAGGGTAAAGGATATTATTTATGCGGATAGTGGCTTTTTCGATATTTTTAGTTTTAAGGTTATTCAGGGAAATGAAAAAACATCCCTGACCCAGCCAAACTCTATTGTATTTACAAAGAGTACTGCCCAGAAAATATTTGGAGCAGACAATCCGGTAGGAAAAACTATTGAATTTACAGGTACTAATGAAAATCCAAAATTAATTTACACAGTAACAGCAATAATTGAAGATATACCCGATAATTCTAGCATAAAATTTAATGGGATAGTCTCGTTTAATACACTTAAAACGATTAAACCAGGTGGTGTAGATGTTGATGAAGATTTTGGGAATTGGACTTATGGAACTTATGTATTAATGAAAAATTCTTGTCTGGCAAAAGATCTTGCTCAAAAAACAAATAATATATGGTTAAATTTTATTTCGGGGAAATATAATATTGACATAAATAGTAAAGATGTAAAAGAATATACTTCAGAGTTTGTTCCATTAAAAGAGGTCAACTTTTATAAGAACAACAAATTAAGTTTTATATACCTTATACTTTTAGTCGGTATCATTATCATATTGATTGCCATTATAAATTTTGTGAATATATCGATCGCAAAAGCATCGTTACGCACAAAAGAAATCGGGGTGAAAAAAATATCCGGCTCCAGCAGAAATGAGCTTATAAAACAGTTTATCGGAGAAACTATTGTGTTGACTTTTATTGCAACAATTCTTGCTCTGGCAATAGTATATTTTTCGTTACCTGTTTTTAATGACATAACCGGCAAATCAATTTCATTTAATTTTTTCCGGGATACTGAAGTTATCCTGCTTTTCTTTTCAGGATCAATACTCATAGGAATTATTGCCGGCATTTATCCTGCTCTTTATCTTTCAGCATTTAAACCTATTGATATACTTAAGAATAACAAAATCACAGGACATAAAAACAGTGTTATTACACAATCACTAATAATATTCCAGTTTGTTATTTCTATTACTTTAATAATAAGTACAATAATCATTTCAAGGCAGGTAAACCATATGAGAACCGGGGATCTGGGATTTGATAACAGGAATATTATTACATGCCAGATGACAAAAAGCATCAGGAACAAGTATGACGTGTTTAAGCAAACATTGCTTCAGAATCCTAATATACTGAATATTGCAACATCAAGTGGAACAGGGCTTTCGGAACAGTTTCATATGAGTTTTAAAGAAGAAATCAACGGAAGTGAAAAGACTTATTTTGGACTGGTTGTTGACCCGGACTATATCAAGACAATTGGTTTTAATATTGTTGAAGGCAGGGATTTGTCGTGGGAATTAGAATCCGATAAATATAATGCGGTTATTATTAATGAGACGGCAGTAAAAAACTTTGGTTTAAAAGATCCTATTGGATTCGAAATTAAATTGCTGAATTCTAAAGCAAGGGTCGTAGGAGTAATTAAGGATTTTCATAATGAATCTTTCCATAATAGTATAAGTCCTCTGGTATTATGGTATATTCCGGGTTATAGCTATAGTATAAGTATAAGAGTTAGTGGTAATAACATTCCGGAAACAATTCAGGATATAAAAGACCAGTGGGATAAACTCTCGCCTGACATCCCATTTGAATTTCAATTTTTAGACAAAAAATATGATGCTTTATATAAAGATGAAAGTAAACTAAGTATGATAATTGGTTATTTTTCAATAATTGCAATTCTGATAGCCTGTCTTGGATTATTTGGTCTTGTTTCATACCTGACTGAGAGCCGGACAAAAGAAATTGGAGTCAGGAAAGTAAATGGCGCAACAGTATCAGAAATACTGGCTATGCTGAATAAAGACTTTGTTAAATGGGTGGTTATCGCCTTTGTAATTGCCTCACCTGTATCCTGGTATGCTATGAATAACTGGCTCGAAAACTTTGCATACAAAACCAATCTTGCCTGGTGGGTATTTGCTTCTGCAGGATTAATGGCTTTAGGAATTGCCTTATTAACAGTCAGCTGGCAAAGCTGGAGGGCGGCAACAAGAAACCCGGTCGAAGCTCTCCGATATGAATAAAGAGGAGCGCCTCAACACTGTCCGAAGCGTCAGTGTTGAGGTGCTGAGGTATGAATGAAACTGAATAATGAGAAAGATGTAAAAGATACAACTTTAAATAAACTATTATGAATTGGAACGAAATAAAAGCCACAGAAAGGTCTTTAAGAAGAAACAAACCAATTACCATTATCAACTTATTGGGCCTAACCATTGGCATTGCATCGGTTATTACTATTTCGGCTTTTGTTTTTTCGGAATTAAACCGGGGAAATGAAATACCCGATGCACAAAATATTTATCGCATTGAAATGGAAACCGATTTCGGACACGCAGCCGTAACTCCTTATCCTCTTGGGGAATATTTGAAGGAGAAATTTGCTGGGGTCGAAGAATTTGTGAACGTACGTCCTGGCAATTTTATGGGAAGTAACGATGTCAATACGCTGGAAGCAGGAAATGAAAAATTCCTGGTTAAAAATATACTTTATGCCGACTCTTCCTATTTTGGTGTTTTTAATCACAAAGTTATTTACGGTGATTTGAGAAATGCTCTTAAAGCACCTAACGGAATTGTTTTAACAAAAAGTGAATCGGAAAAGATTTTTGGGGCAACAAATCCAATTGGGAAGAATGTAAAACTCAATAACCATATTCAGGAAATTAAAGCAGTTATTGAAGATATTCCTGCAAGTGCCTTGAATTATTTCCAGATAATTGTTAATTCAAATCTTGTAGATGATGGTCAACGGTGGAATTATTTCAACTTCTTCTGCTATTATCGGCTTTCTCCCGGTGCCGATTTGGAAAAACTCAGTAACGCAACGGCGAATATTTTAAATGAGAGGATGGGCAAAGAACTTGATATGAATTTCTCAGGGAAAGTTAAGTTTGTCTCTTACAACCGCCTTTATTTTTACAAACCTTCAGTCATCGACCACATCAAACACGGAAGCATTCAAACACCGGTGATTTTTATTTCGGTTTCTGTTTTAATTCTTCTGATTGCTTTCCTAAATTTTATAAACCTCTCTTTTGCCCAAAGTCTGCGCAAGGCAAAAGAAATTGGGATTCGCCAAATCGCAGGAAGTTCGCGAATAAAAATAGTTCTGTTGTTTCTAACAGAATCCATGTTAATGACATTCGCTGCCTTTATTTTTGCCATTTCTGGTTTATGGGCAACAACGTCACTTTTATCCTCAACCTACGAAATTTCAGGGATAATAGAAAATCTGTTTTCTCCTGTATTTATTGGTTTATCATTTGCCGGGACTCTGATAACCGGTGCAATTGCCGGTATTTTCCCGGGACTGCGCATACTTCGGTTCAATTCTGTTCAGATTCTGAAAGGAAATAAATTAAATGCAGGACAAAAAGACTGGCACAAACTGGGACTTACCTCGTTTCAGTTTGTTATTGCAATTGCCCTACTTGTTGCTGTGATTACTGTAAACAAGCAATTAAATTTTATCCAAAATAAAAACCTCGGTTTTGAAAAAGAGAACCTTGTATATTTTCAATTTGAAAACAACAAAGAAAATAAGGGAGAAATCCTTTACAATAAACTTATACAAAATACTGCGATAAAAAGCCTATGCCTTGCCGACGGGTTGCCGGGTGCTTCCTTTTCAAGAAAATCTGCAGAATTATTATACAATGGAAACAAAGACATGGTAAAATACCTGTATATGAATTCTGATTCCCGGTTTATTTCAACAATGGGAATGAAAATATTAGATGGCAGGAACTTTCGCGATGAAGACAAAGATGTAACGATTATTAACGAATCGGCAGCACGCATGTTTGGTATTAATGCGTTAGATGACAACATAATGCTGGATAATAAGCGGGTAATCGGTATTGTCGGAGATTTTCAGGTTGAATCGTTGCATAAAATAACAGAACCTATCGCAATAATTCTATCTCCATTTACTAAATATGTGATAGCCCGTATTGCTTCGGGCAATCCGGCTACAGTTTCACAAGCAATAAATGATATAAAGGGGGCATGGAACGAAACATCGGGGGACGCAACGGTTGAAATACATTTCCTGAACCAGTCAATTGACATGATGTATCAAAAAGAAATAATCTTCAGCACTATTCTTAATACCCTGGTTTTTCTGGCGCTGTTTATTTCCGGCATTGGCCTTTTTGGAGTTTCTCTTTACCTGATAAATACCAGGATAAAAGAAATCGGCATCCGAAAAGTGAACGGTGCCCGTATTTCGGAAGTGTTGGTAATGCTGAACAAAGACTTTGTAAAATGGGTAGCCATTGCCTTTATTGTTGCCACACCAATTGCGTACTATGCCATGAACAAATGGCTTGAAAACTTTGCCTACAAAACAGAACTCAGTTGGTGGATTTTTGCTATGGCTGGCTTGCTGGCTTTGGGAATTGCGCTGCTAACTGTGAGCTGGCAAAGCTGGAGGGCTGCGACGAGGAACCCGGTTGAGGCACTCAGGTATGAATAAATAACCCCCAACCCCACTGACACTGCGGTCAGTGCTTGAAAGCCCAGGGGGGGCTTGAAGAAACAATTTGAGAGAATTTTAATGATAAAATGAAGGTGATGAATATTGAAAAAGCAAAGTCCCCCTTGGGGGATTTAGGGGTGATCTTTCTGGCAAAGCTGGAAAGCTGCGACAAGAAACCCGGTCGAAGCTCTCCGATATGAATAAAGAGGAGAGCGGAGACACTGACCGAAGTGTCAGTGTTTAAGTATTAAGGAATGAATAATTAGTGTATAAAATACAATTATAAATGATACGACATAATATTAAACTCACTTTCCGGAGCCTGTTGAAAAATAAGGTATATTCCACTCTGATAATAGGAGGTTTCTCCATTGGTTTTGCTGCATGTATTTTAATAGGATTATTTTATTTCACGGAAAAAAACGTGAACAAGGGATTTGTGAATCATAAGCAAATTTATCGTTTGTATGATGTTAAAAAGAATAAGTGTAATATCAATTATAACCTGAATTCGCTTTTAGCATCTGACTATTCCGAAATAGTTAATACATGTCCGATGGAGTACTTTACAAAGGCTCCGTTTACTGCAAAAGATGAACAAGCCAATGCAAGTACCTCACTTAATAATGTAATAAGTACTAATAATAATTTCTTTAAAATCTTTTCTGTTGAAGTAATACAAAGCCTATCCAACCAGCCGTTTGAAGGTAAGGAATCGTTTGTAATTACTGAATCGGTCGCCCGGAGGCTTTATAAAGACGGGAATGCTGTAGGAAAGATTTTAACTATCGACAATTTTTTCATTTCGTTAAGCGGAAAGGTAACAGCAGTAATAAAAGACCTGCCTGAGAATTCAAGTTTCAAGGCCGAAATTATTCTAAACAGTGACTTTGAAAAATTCAGACTTTCGAGCACCAATGTCAATGGTAATAGATTTAATCTGACCAATCAATATATTGAACTTAACGATGGTGTAAACATTGAAAATTTCACTTCCCGGCTGAACAGCACGATTAATCTTAGTCAATTTGATATAGGTCAACTGGCTCTGCAGAACCTGGACGATTTCTACCTTTCTACGCTTACCATGAAAGATGCACATTTTAAGGGTAATCCCGGGCTTCTGAATATTTTCCTTGCTATTGCAATTCTTATTTTACTGCTTTCCAGCATTAATTACCTCAATTATACCGTCTCAATGCAATACTCAAAGCTTAAGACGATAGGAATAAACAAAACCAATGGTGCCGGCTGGAGACAATTAGTAGCATACTCATTTACTGAAGTATCTCTGGGAATTATTATATCTGTGATTTTGTCACTCATTTTTACCGCTATTCTGTTACCATCCTCGGATATTATGTTTGGGAAAGCGATTCATTTTGACAGGGTATTGTTATTTCAGTTTTTGCCTGTTTTGGTAGTTACAATTCTTTTTTTAATCATGGTGAATAGCCTTGCCCCTTTCTATTTACTGTCGCGCTTTAAAGTTAGCGACTTCCTGTCAGGAACAAGAAAAAGAAAAAAGAAACAGATTTGGAAGCAAGCCTTGCTTTCATTTCAATTAACGGCTTCCATAGCACTGATAGCCACTGTATTATGTGTCTTTAAACAGTTGAATTTTGTGAAACAGGCAGATTTGGGATTTGATAAAGAATTGCTGGTAAGGATTGATATTCCATATTATTTTAAGAACCTTGATGCTCTCAGACAGGAAATAGATAAACTACCATTTGTATCAAAGACTGCTTTTAGCAACGGTTGTCCCGGACAAATAAACCTGCGCATGGGATCAAATACCGGAGAAGACGATTTTAATGTAGATTGTATTTTGGTAGGTGATGAATACCTCGAAACAATGGGTATAGAACTGTTAAATGGAAGGAATTTTCTTTCAGGCGATGTTGATAAGGTCTGCCTGCTGAATGAAGCTGCCATGAAACGTTATGGTTTTGAAAGTATAGATGGTCAGCGATTTAACAATGGGAGAGAAGGGGGATACGAGATCATCGGTATTACAAAAAATTTCCATATAAGTTCTTTTTATAATGCCATTGTACCGGTTGCATTAATTTATAATCCTGACATAGCAAGAAGTATAATTTCAATCAAACTGATGCCTGGCAACATTGGTCAATATATAGATAAGATAAAAGATGTCTGGAAGGAATTATTACCCTATGAGGTAATGACCTACTTTTTTTATGATGATCAGTTCCAGGCTATGTACAGCAAAGAAGATAAAATGGCAAAGGCAATTACTTTTTTCTCGTTCATTGCTATAATACTAACCTGTATGGGGATACTTGCCCAGATATTTTTAATCAGCCTTTATCGCACCAAAGAAATAGGGATCCGTAAAGTAAATGGTGCAAGAGTGGCTGAAATAATGTTGTTGCTCAATAAGAATTTCATTATAAGTGTAATGATTGCCTTTGTTATTGCCACACCCATAGCTTTTTACACAATGTACAAGTGGTTGCAAAGTTTTGCCTTTAAAACCGACCTGAGCTGGTGGATCTTTGCGACTGCCGGATTAATTGCCATGGTAATAGTGATTGCTACAGTTAGCTGGCAGAGTTGGAGGGCGGCAACGAGGAACCCGGTTGAGGCACTCAGGTATGAGTGACTAAATACTGACCGTAGGGTCAGTGTCGAAGCTCTGTGATACGAATAGTTTGGAACGCGGAACTCTCCGATAATGATGATTATCGCGATTAAAGTTCCAAAATATTTTCAATTATGTTCTAACTTTCACAGAGAAATTTTTCTATTTGAATGACCATATTTTTTGAACCTGAATAAAACGGTGATCTCTGGTGCAGCGATCCGGGAATGATTTCCAGGATTCTTTTCTTTCCCTCTGATGCTGCACCTCCTGCCTGCTCCGCTATGAATGCAATTGGGTTACACTCATATACAAGACGTAGTTTTCCATTAGGAGCGTTCTGGTTCTGGGGATACAGGAATACACCACCCATCAGCAGATTCCTGTGAAAGTCAGATACCAGAGATCCGATATATCTTGAGGTATAGGGCCTGCCGCTTATCTCATCTTTTTCCTGACAATATTTGATATACTTCTTGATTCCTTCCGGGAAAAATATATAATTACCCTCATTAATAGAGTAAATCTTCCCATCCTCTGGAGTTTTTATACCTGGATGAGAAAGACAGAATTCACCTATTGAAGGATCGAGTGTGAAACCGTTAACACCATTTCCGGTCGTATAAACAAGCATCGTTGAAGATCCATAGATTACATAACCTGCAGCCACCTGGTTAGTGCCTTCCTGGATAAAGTCTTCTTTTTTTACTGGCTCACCCCGCGGGGTAAATCTCCTGTAAATCGAAAAGATAGATCCTACCGATACATTGTAATCAATATTTGATGATCCATCGAGTGGATCCATACAAACTATATACTTACCTTTTTTTGCAAATTTATCAGCAAAAACTATTTCATTCTGGTTCTCCTCAGTTGCAACTCCACAACATTCACCACTGGAACGGAGAGCATCTGTAAAGACATTATCAGCAAACACATCAAGTTTCTGCTGGTTCTCTCCCTGGATGTTTACTTTACCTGCCCTCCCAATGATTTCTACCAGGCCTGCTTTGTTAATTTTCTTGTTTACAATTTTTGAAGCTGTTCCTATATGGCT
>Ga0209800_10003798_pt1 | contig 11660 bp, 10 predicted proteins | sample Higcelweek8metaG_FD_187174 | JGI IMG/M metagenome (GOLD analysis project Ga0209800, IMG submission 187174) | Freshwater pond sediment microbial communities from the University of Edinburgh, under environmental carbon perturbations - High... | ecosystem: Environmental > Aquatic > Freshwater >... | reverse complement strand
CGTTCACCGCATCACACCATTAGCCATGCAGGTTTGGTGGGTGGTGGCAACATTCCTCACCCCGGTGAGATTTCGCTGGCTCACCGCGGCGTGCTCTTTCTCGATGAATTCCCTGAATTCGGATCGCGTGTTTTGGAAGTGTTACGCCAGCCGCTCGAAGATAAAGTAGTCACCATCAGCCGCGCGCAGGGAACCCTCACATTCCCTGCCAATTTCCAGTTGGTGGCAGCCATGAACCCCTGCCCGTGTGGTTATTATGGTGATGCCTCAAAACCCTGCACTTGCGCCATGTCCACCGTCACCAAGTACCAGCACCGTATTTCCGGACCGCTGCTTGACCGTATCGACATCCACGTTGATGTGCCGCGCGTAGAGATTGAAAAATTGAGCGATCTGAGATTGGGTGAACCCTCCAGCGCAATCGCTTTGCGTGTTGAGACTGCCCGCGAAATTCAGCGTCAGCGCTTTAGCGGAACAAAGTTAACGTGCAATGCTGATATGCACCCCGCGGAAGTACGGCAGTATTGCACCTTGGATGAGTCCTGTCGCAGCCTGATGCGCGCCGCCATGAACCAGATGGATCTTTCCGCCCGCGCTTACCACCGTATCCTTAAGCTGGCGCGCACGATCGCCGACCTTGCTGGTTCTGATTCAATCGGTCAGGTACATCTTGCTGAAGCCTTGCAGTACCGTCCAAGAGTCAGCGAATTGTAGATCCCTATAGTAGAACGATTAAACCAAGGATAATCAACACCAGGACTAATGTCCATCCTGCCCACGCCCAACCTTTGGGATCCGCAGAACCATTTCCAATCCCATATGGTGTTATTCGGATCAGAGGAAGATCTGCAGTTTTTTCCAGCATCTTTTCATCAGAGATCTTCCAGGGATTGTAGCCCTCAAAGAATCCAGCAAACCCGGCGTTCTGAAGTATGCTGCGAATTATCCTCAGTCGGTCGTCACTCTCGCATTCTGTGTCCACTGTTCCAAATATTGCCCCGCCTGGCAGGATCACCTCAATTTCAGGAGTTGCCTTCAGGTTCTTTAGCCAATCAGAGTTTTCCCGTCCGCCAGATATGCAGTACACGCTGCCTTTCCAAATGGCATAATTCACCGGGGCATAACGTACTTTCCCGCTCTTGCGGCCAATTGTCTTCATCACCATGATATAGCCAGAGAAGGGATTGGTCATCACGGGTCCTAATCCCAGCCTGAACATGGGCACCATAAAGAATTTATTCAACACTTTGAAAAACTTGCGTAAGGCATCCGGCATTGTTCACCTCCATTGAAATCATCACGATTAATCAAATTATCGCATATTGCATAGTAATAATGAATAGCAGCAGTTAAAGAGTTGATACTAGAACAAATTACGAAATTCACCGGGATTCATTATTTTGAGATAAACTTTTATTAATAATACTGTGAAAAAAAACAAATTCTCTGTCCTTTTTTTTATTGGCTTTAGCCTGATAGCCTGCAATTTTCCCGTCTGGGCTGCCGAGAATGCAAGTAACACACCGCAAGCCATGTTCCGCACCCAGGTACCTCATAACGTCAATTTCCCCACCAAAATCCCGAGCATTTCACTGCAGCCATCGCCGCCTGCCCTCGGTAACCTGGAAAATCTTTATTCGTATGCGTCCCTCTCAGGTGACACATTGAAAACCGTTGCCAGGCACTTCGGCGTGGATGCAAACCAGATTTCCTTCGAAGGAAGTTATCCAACGGGTAACCTCCTTCCGCTGGGGACCATTCTGTTCATTCCTAAAACCTTATCTGATTTTTACTACTCTGACGTCCTGCTACCTGATAGTGAGGTCATCTACTCACCCACTGCCGAAGATTTCGATATCGCCGGTTTTGTCTCTGCGGAAGGTGGTTATCTTTCAAAATACGAGCAGAAAGTCTCCGGCGAGATGCTTAATGGCAGTCAAATCGTGGAACGCGTAGCATTGAATACTTCGGTGAATCCTCGGCTTCTGCTGGCATTCATCGAATTGCGCTCAAATTGGGTCACGCAGACCCCGGCAACGATTTATTGGCTGCATCCATTGGATTTAGGTTTAAAGCAATATGAAGGCCTTTATCTCGAACTGGCAGTTGCTGCCCGCTTGATTAACACCGGTTACTATGGATGGCGCAATGGCGAGATGACCGATCTCATTTTCTCCGATGGTACTTCACAACGCATCGCTCCCAACCTCAATGCAGGCACTGTCGGGATTCAATACCTGATGGCGCAACTTTACGATCAAAGTGGATGGGAAACCATGGTGTACGGCCCCACCGGATTGATCCCTCTGCACACCCGGTTTTTCGGAGATGCCATTGCTCGTGCCAAAACAGTCGAACCATTATTTACTGAAGAAACTACAAACCAGGAAATTGAACTACCCTTCACAGTTGGGCAGCATTGGGCTTTAACCGGTGGACTCCATAATGATTGGACAGAAGGAACCCCATTTGGTGCCCTCGATTTCGCACCGCTTACAGGTGAAGCCGCCTGTGCAGTCTCAAAAGTGAGGGTACTCGCCGCTGCAAAAGGTACGATCACTCGCGCTGCTCACAACCAGGTGATCATCGCTGTTGAGGATGACCTGGGCAAACTAACAGGCTGGGAAGTTTTTTACATGCATATTGCCACGGAAGAAATGATTGCAGTTGGGAAAAAGGTGCAGTTGGATGACCCTATCGGACACCCCTCCTGCCAGGGCGGCGCTGCCACTGGTACCCATGTTCACATTTCCCGTAAATATAAAGGGGAATGGATCGGAGCTGGCGAACCTTTTCCCTTCATATTAAGCGGTTGGCTGGCGGTTCCGGGTCAACAAGTGTTTAAAAGCTCACTGGTCAAGGGTAATCAAACAGTTACAGCTGATCCCAATGGGGCTAACGCGTCGCAGATCACCCGCTAGGATTACTATTTTACTTTTACAACAATGGTATCAATTGCCATGGGAGATCCGTCTGCCATGCTCACTTCAACTAATTGAATGCGAACCAGTTCTCCTGATTTGAACATGCTAAACGGGATGGTTGTGTTAATTGTCGCGGGCATGCCTGCATCAGCAGATGTCACCATCAGGCTGTTGGTAAAATTGGTCATTGTATATTCGCCGTAAATTTGAAGAAGAAGCGTATTTTCGAATGGAGCGATAGGCATACTTCCCCTCAATACCACCTCTCCGCTGACTTCTATATAATCTGCAGGAGATTCGATATCGATCGACCTGACTTTGCCATCTGCCAGAAGTTGAGTTTGCCTCCACAGTGTCATTTTGCCGTTATAAAGCCTGTATGTTTTGGTAACATCCAGCGTTGGGTCAACCATCGCATCGTTTGGACCGTGAATATTTACATTTAAGATAATTTCACCATCGACAATTTGAATTGAATGAATAATCGGTCGGTCATCCACGCTTTTGGAATTTGTCTGGTGATAATTGCCATTTTCGCTAACCATGGCGGTTATTGAATAGAAAACTCCTGTACCACCCATCGATTCAGCAATTAAAAGCGCTGTATCCGGTACGCCATCCGAATTCAGATCACCTATCGCAAAATGCTCATCCAAATTTACCGTTTGGATTGATCCATCTGCCTGGCTCTCTGACCATTTACCATCGGTAAGTTGGACATCTTTCTTCAACTCTGGCGCATTGATCAATTTATTTCTAAATTGGTCCAGGGTCATCTGAGTTGGTTGAGGAATCACCGTCTCCGTGAAGGTTGGAATTGGCGGAATTTCAGTGTTGGCTGGCACAGTAGTTGACATTGGCGCTAAAGTGGTGGTCGGTGCTGCAGTACAGGCAGAGAGTAGCATCATAATCGCGATTACCACCAGGGTATTTTGTCTTTTCATCATAATCTCCATTTAATTCTGTCAAATATCTATATAAATACTTAAAAAAGGCAAAACCACTTGAATTTCATGTAAAACTCGTTATAATATATACATAAGTGGATAAAAGTGGGAGAAAGTGGAGCGCCGGAGAATTCCGGCGTTCATCATAAATACGAGAGGTAGAACTAATGTTCGCAGGTTTTTTTGGCACATTCGAGCACAACATAGATGAGAAAAACCGGATCACCTTTCCGGCGCGTTTTCGTGAGCAGCTTGGTCTTGGTGCCTTCGTCATGCGTGGATTTGATGGAAACCTGTTGATCATGAATGCCGACCGTTTCAAATTACTTTTTGATCGGGTAAACAGCCTCAATATGGCTGATGCCAATACCCGTAATCTGCGCCGTTTCCTTTTTAAGAATGCTGCCGAAATTGAGTTCGATAAAAATGGTCGTTTTATAATTCCTTCGGTTTTGCGGGAATATGCTCACCTTGATGGTGCTGCAACTGTTATCGGAACGGGTGAGGATATTGAAGTTTGGTCACCGGAACTGCTCAAAAAGCAGGATGAACAATTTGATTCACCAGATTTAGCCGCTGACCTGGCTGAGAAGTTTGACCTGAGTATCTGATGACCAATAGCATGGACAGCAGTGGCCTTGTTTCGCCACATGTCTCAGTTCTTTACCAACCTATTATAACTGCTTTGCGTCCGCGAAGTCCGGGGTTTTATGTTGATGCCACTGTCGGCGCTGGAGGACATGCCTGGGGAATCCTCGAGCAGAGCTCACCTGACGGAAGACTTCTGGGAATGGATGTAGATCCCCGGGCGCTGGAACTCGCACACCAGCGCCTCTTCTCTTTTAAAGACAGGTATCATTTGGTTCTCTCCTCCTACACTTCTCTTTCTTCGCAGCTGCTGGCGTTTGGCCGGGACCATGTAGACGGTATTGTCATTGACCTGGGTGTTTCATCGATGCAAATAGACTCTCCCGAACGTGGTTTCTCATTCCAAAAAGATGGACCGTTGGATATGCGTTTCGACCCATCCCAGCCCGTCAGCGCCGCCGACATTGTCAACTCCTACGCAGAAAATGACCTTGCAGATCTCCTCTGGAATTATGGCGAAGAGCGCAATTCTTACCGCATCGCCCGTGGGATCATTCGCAACCGTCCGATCACCACAACCCTTTCCCTTGCAAAAGTGGTCGCCCGTTCAAGTGGCAAACCCGGCGGGAGAATCCATCCGGCAACCCGTACATTTCAGGCATTGCGCATTGCAGTCAACCACGAACTTGAGTCGCTGGAAGATTTCCTCCCCCAGGCAATTGATGCACTGATTTCAGGCGGCAGGTTGGCTGTGATATCTTTCCACTCTTTGGAAGACCGGATCACAAAGCAGTATTTTCGGCAGGAAAGCCGGGATTGCATTTGTCCGCCGGAGCAATTGGTTTGTAACTGCGGACACAAAGCCTCGATCATTGAGATTACCCGGCATCCGATCGAAGCGAACGAAGAGGAGATTCACCAGAATCCGCGCGCACGAAGCGCAAAATTGCGAATTGTAGAAAAAAAGTAGCCATGACACAGAGTAATGAACGAACACCAAGAAAAACACACCGAACCAGGGCGAAAGTAAATCTCACCCAGGCATTTCGGCAAGCCCCCTGGAGAAATCAGGTCCAGTTCGTGGGCTTGTTCTTGCTTGCTTTGGTGGTGGTGGTTCTCGTTGCCAGCGTTTACTTGAGCATAAGCGGTCGTGCAGCCGCCGCAGGGCTACATGCCTATTCTTATAGTCTTGAACGCCAGGATCTTGAACGAGCCATTGCAGACCACAAGTCACAAATTGCCAATCTAACTTCCTCCGCTGTCATGGAACAGCGCGCAAAAGATGCTGGTTTTGAGCGGATTGACCCCTCTCAAGCAGTTTATGTACTCGTCCCCGGTTATGCAGGGCGTCAACCTGTCGTTCTTGCTGCACCTCCGGGTGTCAGCAATTCCGGAATTTCATTGGTTAAGTCTGCCTACCGCCAGTCCTTATGGGATTGGATGTTCAGCGGTATTAACCGGCTGAGTGACAGCGTGGGGGGAAGCACACAATGAACCTTCGCTCACTCTCTCGACCCAAAGCCCTCGGTCTTTTGCTCACCGCCTTCGTTGCGGTGATTGCCATTCAAATGATCAGGATTCAAACCAGCACTCATGCTGCGTATCTTGACAAATGGGCGCAGAATTATGGCGTTGAAGTCCGCACTGTACAATCCGAGCGTGGATATATCTACGACCGCTGGGGTCACCTCCTGGCTGGCAACAAAGAAGTATATGAGATTGGCGCAGAGTTGCAGTATGTAAAGAATCCAGCCTCCATCGCTTCTGCTGTTTCCACCCTATTTGGCGTAAATTACGACGCAACATACGATGCAGCCAAATTGGTTTACGAACCTGGTAATATGGTTTACGTAACCCTGGCAGATTTTGTCACCTCTGATAAGCTCGAAGAGTTGATCAACCTCAAAAAACAATATGAGGCTGCCAATCCTTATGGTGAAAATCCCGACCTCCCCTCTCTGCGCGGCCTAACGTGGACGGCTCACCTTCAGCGCACCTACCCGGAAAACGAGTTAGCCTCCAACATACTAGGTTTCTATACCTATTATGACCGTGAGACTGGCAAAGGTTATTTTGGCGTTGAAGAGGAATACAACGAACTTCTCTCCGGTACAAAACAAAAAGTGGTCATTAAACTCGACCCTTACGAGATGCAGGAAATCCCGTCTGCCCCAGCGGCTGCTAGCCTGGTTCTCACTATTGACCGCGAGATCCAACGCAGTGTTGAGACTATTCTGAATAATGCCGTAACCAAGAATAAAGCTGCCAACGGAACGATTATTGTTATGGATCCTGAAACGGGAGAAATATTGGCCATGGCGGCTACTCCCCGTTTTAACCCAAACAATTATTGGACCTACGGTGATGTGTTCACCGCCGGCATTTCCTTCAACAAGGCAGTCAGTCAGGTATATGAACCTGGATCCGTATTCAAAGTGCTCACCATGGCAGCTGCTCTGGATACTAACACAGTAAAACCAACCACTGAATTCGTTGATACTGGCGTGATTGAAGTCGGCGGGTGGGAGATCTACAACTGGGACCGCAGTGCCTGGGGTCGCCAGACGATGGTTGGTTGTATGCAGCATTCTTTGAATGTGTGTCTATCCTGGATCGCCACTCAACTTGGACCTACCTCTTTTTATGACTATCTCAATCGCTTTGGAATTGGTCACCGCACCAACATCGACCTGGCAGGAGAGGAAGTTTATCCGTTGAGCCAGCCGGATGACCCGACTTGGTACACCATTAACCTGGCTACAAATTCATTTGGTCAAGGCGTTGCTGTTACCCCCATACAGATGGTTATGGCAGCCTCTGCCTTCGCCAATGACGGCAAGATGGTTGTCCCCCATGTTTTGAAAGCTTACATTCAGGATGGGCAGCAGTTTTCAACTGCCACAAAGATTGCAGGCGCACCCGTTACCGCAGCAACAGCCTATACCCTCACTGAAATGCTGGCGGTCTCCCTGGAGGAAGAAGCTTCAGATGCACTGGTTGAGGGTTATCGTGTTGCCGGCAAAACCGGTACAGCTGAAATTGCTGTCAATGGTCAGTATTCCAGCTACGCCACCAACGCTTCATTCGTTGGATGGGGACCAGTCGACGATCCGAAATTCATCGTCTACGTTTGGCTCGAGAAACCCAAGAGTTCCATCTGGGGCTCTATCGTTGCTGCGCCCGTTTTTCGTGATGTTGTGAAACAGTTGGTTGTCTTAATGAACATCCCTCCCGATGACCAGCGCTTCACTTTACAGGCTCAATAAGGAAGAAATGCTAACACTTGCAGATTTGATCGAATCAGAACAAGGAATTCGCCCCGACCGTAACACCCCGGGAATTACCGAGGCGGTTGTGGATTCGCGCAAGGCGATTCCGGGTTCTCTCTTTATTGCTTACAAGGGTGATAACGTAGATGGTCACGCCTATGTTTCAGATGCTTTCAAAAATGGCGCATCAATGGCATTGATTGATAAAAGCATTGATCCTTCCATCCCTGTACTGGATCTCACCAAACCCTTCACTACGGATACCGTTATTCCAAACCTTCCCTTCGCAGTCCGGGTACAAAAATCCCAGTCCTCATTGGTCAAATTGGCATCTTTCTGGCGCAGGAAGTTTAACCTGCGCGTCATTGGCATAACTGGAAGTGTTGGAAAATCAACGACAAAAGAGCTTATTGCCGAAGTACTCTCAACTCGGTTTCGCACACTAAAGAATCAAGGGAATTTAAACAACGAGATTGGCCTTCCTCTCACCATGTTGCGCCTAGGCCCCGGATATGAAAAAGTCGTGGTCGAGATGGGCTTCTACTATCTGACAGAAATTTCTCAACTTTGTGAAATTGCCCTTCCGCAAGTAGGCATTCTGACCAACATTGGCACCGTTCATGCCGAACGTGCCGGTTCACAGGAAATGATCGCCAAAGGGAAGAGTGAGTTGGTCCAGGCTTTACCTGCAGCACCTGAAGGGACCGCTATTCTCAACCTCGATGATCCCTGGGTTGCAGCGATGGCTAAGCAGACCAAAGCCCGGGTTTTCTTCTATGGATTAAATCCCCAGTCCGAATTGTGGGCTGACAACATATCCAGTGATGGGCTCAAAGGGATCAATTTCCATCTTCATTACCACGGTGAAACCTTTGTTACCCATGCCCCCCTCATTGGGCAGCATAGCGTTCATACCATTCTGCGAGCCGTCGCAGCAGCGTTAGTTGAAGGAATGCCCATAGAGGAGACAATTACAGCCCTGCAGCACGCCAGCGGTCAGTTAAGGCTTGTGGCTGCTCACACAAAAGAAGGTGCGCTCTTACTGGACGATACTTACAATGCCTCCCCCGAGTCCACCCTCGCGGCACTCAACTTGCTGTCTGAACTTCCAGGTCGGAAAATTGCTGTACTTGGTGGAATGTTTGAATTAGGGGAATACGAAAAAGAAGGCCATGAAAAAGTTGGCATTCGTGCAGCTGAAATCGTTGATGAGTTGATCACGCTTGGCGACCTCGCCAAAATGATTGCATCCTCAGCCCTCGATTCCGGGTTAGACAGCCGCTCCATTACTGCCCTGGAGAACCCTGATCAGGTCGTAAAAATGCTCCAGTCAACTTTAAAGCAGGGTGACGTGGTGTTGATCAAAGGCTCCCATGGGCTGCGCATGGACCATATTGTCCAAGCTTTGGAGGTGGAAGAATGAAAGAAACCTCATTAGCCATCGCGTTAAGCGGGTTGGGATTCGTCCTGGCGGTTATCTGGGGAAGTCCGCTTATCCGCATTCTTAAGCATTACAAGCTTGGAAAAATGATCCGCGTTGAGGGACCTGATAGTCATATTACCAAGATGGGCACCCCCACCATGGGTGGTCTGATGATTCTCATCCCCGTAGCAGCCGTAACCATTCTCTTGAACGCTGTCAGCCTGCTTGGAACCAACATCATGGGTCGGTCAGTTCTTCTTCCGCTGATCGTGATGTTTGCATACGGGCTCCTCGGCGCCATCGATGATTGGGAAGGAATTCGCGGACCCCGTAAAGGCTTGGGAATGCGAGCTCGCACCAAATTCTTCACCCAGGTGATTTTGGCCGTAATTACCGCCTACATTCTTAAAAACGTTCTCTTAGTGCCGCAATTATACTGGCCGGGATTGCACGTCGTAATTGACCTTGGCATTTGGTATATACCTATTGCGGCTTTCATAATAGTCCTCATGTCAAACGCCATCAATCTGACGGATGGGCTGGATGGACTAGCTGGGTTGATTTCTGTAACCGCCTTTGCTGCTTACGGGAGCATCGCTCTCATGCAGGGTAATTTTTTTGTCGGACGGTTCTGCTTCACCATCGTCGGTGCTTTATTCGGTTTCCTCTGGTTCAATGTGCACCCTGCCATGCTTTTCATGGGTGATCTCGGCTCCCTTTCACTTGGAGCAGTCCTCGCCGTGGTCGCCCTCATGACCGGGCAATGGATTCTCCTCCCGCTGGTTGCTGTCATCCCCATCAGTAATGTTATGAGCGATGTGTTGCAGGTTTTGTATTTCAAATACACCAAAGGAAAACGCTTATTCAAAATGGCGCCGCTTCACCATCACTTTGAACTGATCGGGTGGAGTGAAACGCAGGTAGTACAGAGGTTCTGGCTCATCAGCCTGCTTTTTGGAATTTTCAGTGTTGCAATTGCGATGGCATAAGATGACGAAAAACTGGCAGGGAAAAAATGTGCTAATACTGGGTGCCGCTCGTCAAGGGCAGGCGCTGGCACGTTACCTTGCCGGTATTCAAGCCCATGTGATTCTCAATGATAAACGCTCACCTGCCGAGATTGGAAATGAGGTTGAGAGTTTAAGGTCAATAGGAGTGGAATTGGTTCTTGGTGAACACCCATTAAGCATCTTGGATCGGGTGGATGTTGTCTGCCTTTCCGGTGGTATCCCGCTGACCCTCCCCATCGTTAAAGCAGCGGTAGAAAAAGGCTTGCCGCTTACCAATGACTCAGAGATATTCATGGAAGAAGTAAAAGCTCCGGTTATTGGTATCACTGGTTCCGCAGGGAAAACCACCACAACCACTTTGGTCGGTCGGATTGCTCAAAAGGCAGTTCAGTCACCCCATACAGCCTGGGTCGGTGGAAACATCGGTCTGCCATTGGTGGAATATCTGGATGAGATTAAAGCCGCAGACACTGTCATCCTTGAACTTTCAAGTTTCCAACTGGACCAAATGACCATCAGCCCGCACATTGCTGCAGTCCTCAACATTACTCCCAACCATCTTGACCGGCATGGAACAATGGAAGACTACACGACTGCCAAAGCCCGAATTCTGAAATTCCAGGGGCAAAATGATATTGCCGTCCTCAATCGAGAGGATTTGGGTTCTTGGAATTTAGCGAATGACATCAAAGGCAGTCTTTACACCTTTGGTCTTCATTCAACAAGTCAAATTGAAAATGGCACCTATATAAAAAATGGAATGGTCTACCTGAAAAAGAATGGCAGCGAAATTCCCGTCATTCAAATCGACGAGATTAAATTACGTGGTCAGCATAATTTGACCAATGTTCTCGCCGCGGTTGCTATTTGTGGTGCCGCTGGTATGCCTGTTGAAGCAATGCACTCCGGCATCAGCGGCTTCGCCGGGGTTGAGCATCGTCTTGAATTCGTCCGGGAGTGGAAGGGCGTTACCTGGATCAATGATACTATCGCCACCGCCCCCGAACGCACCATGGCAGCATTGGAATCCTTCTCCGAACCCATCGTCCTGTTGCTTGGCGGCAAAGATAAAAATCTTCCCTGGGATACCCTATCGCAAAAGGTCCATCAGCGCGTTTCACAGGTCATCCTGTTTGGAGAGGCTTCTGACAAGATCTCTGCAGCGTTAGGAAAACCCATTGCTGGTGAAACTTTAGTGGCTATCCACCCTGCCGGGACCTTTACCAATGCGCTAGAAAAAGCTGCCAATGTTGCTTCGAGCGGAGACGTTGTTTTGCTCTCCCCGGGTTGCACCAGCTATGATGCTTTTCGAGATTTTGAAGAACGCGGTAACTATTTTAAGAATTGGGTGAGTGAATTAAGATGAATGCCACGCTAAAGACCCCTGCCCCTCGAGCACGAGCACGGAAACTTGCATTCCGCGAGAATTTTGATCTTCCGTTGCTTTTGGTCGTTTTGACCCTTTTCATCATCGGTTTGTTGATGGTGTACTCGGCCAG
>Ga0209800_10003797_pt1 | contig 11673 bp, 9 predicted proteins | sample Higcelweek8metaG_FD_187174 | JGI IMG/M metagenome (GOLD analysis project Ga0209800, IMG submission 187174) | Freshwater pond sediment microbial communities from the University of Edinburgh, under environmental carbon perturbations - High... | ecosystem: Environmental > Aquatic > Freshwater >... | reverse complement strand
TTTCCATAGTTTACCTCTGCCCATGCTCTCCAGGATTTTATGGAGAGCAGCAGAGGCTTCAGCTCCTCCTGAGAGAGTGTAACAGGCTCAACGTTAAAGCTCTCTCTCCAGAGAGATTGAAACCATCTATCCCCTGCAGTCTCAAGCTCCTCATCAGATTGGGTGCTCAAATAGGAGAATGTATTAAAAAATGCTAATATGCTCTTTACGTCATAAGGAGTCAGCGATGTAAATGGAAAAAATATTGGCTTCATGCTATATCCTTTTTTATCTTTATTTTTTTTATATAAAACTGTAGGGGCAGGCCTCCGTGCCTGCCCTTGCGAGGGCACCCACATGGTGTACCCCGTAGAGACGCAAGATCTTGCGTCTCTATATGCGTCTCTACAACTTTCATGCTTTGTTGTGCCTGTCAGGGTATGGCCGTTATATGAAATTGCAGGGGGCAGCCCCCGAGTTGAGTTCATATCTTCTCATCGTGAATCTCAACACCCATTGAGATAAGTTCCTCTCTGATCCTGTCAGATGCCTCCCAGTCACCGCTCTTTCTGGCGCTCTCCCTCTCTTCCAGAAGAGCCTTGATCTTTGGTATAATGTCTGCACCAACCGATCTATCCTGCTCAAAGTCAAAAATCTTCAGCACCTGATCTATCTCCCGGAAAAGATCAACAACCGCCTCTGCATCATTTTTATCAAGATTATCGCTGTCCATAAGGCGGTTCAGAGTTCTTACACTCTTAAAGAGCAGGGCAAGAACGTCTGTAATTTTAAAATCATCATCCATTGCCTGACTGAAGCCATGCCTGATGTCATACAGCAGCTGATCCATCTCAGGAAAATGGGTGCCCCCTTTCACTCTGAAGAGCTGAGATACGCATCTGTCCAGCTTATCAAGAGAGCGTCTTGCATCCTGAAGTGCCTTTCTGGAGAGAACCAGGATCTTTCGATAGTGGGCAGAGAGCAGCCAGAAGCGGATCTCCCTCGGAGTCCACCCCATATCCATAAGCTTTTGTAAAGTCAGACTATCAAGTGTCTCTGGTACAGAAGGGGCATCCGGTAAGGCAGAGAGTCCTTCTCCATTGCAATCTGCCTCTTCACAGGAGCTGTCAGATCCAAGAGAAGAGCCATCATACTGAACAGAGTCGCAGTGCATCCAGTACCTTGCAGGAGCTGAACCTTTGGCGGCAAGAGCAATAGCCACCTCATTCTCATGGTGAGGAAAAAGCAGCTCCCGGCTCCCAGTATGTATATCAAACTGCTCGCCAAGACAGGTGGCTGATATGGCGGCACATTGAAGGTGCAAAGATGGACGGACATTCCCCCACTGGGTTTTGATGCAGACTCCCCTTTTCAGCTCAGAGAGACGTATTCTCTTAAGCAGGGTAAAATCCCGTGGGTTCTCCTTTTCATAATCATCCAGATCAACCGTTGCACCGACACGGATCTTATCCAGATCTACACCCGAAAGCTCACCATAACCTGAAAGAGCTGAGAGATTAAAGTAGAGAGAGTTGAGTTTTTCATAGGCAAACCCCTTTTCCACCAGTGTAGAGGCAAGATGTACCATGGAGTCGAGATGGTCACTCACCTTTGGATATGCCTGAGCCTCCCTGATCTTCAGAAGGTTGAGGTCATGTTTGAAGAGCTTTATATATCTCTCTGTAAATTCTGAGAGGCTCTCCTCAGCCTTTTCAGAGCCCTGTATGGTCTTATCATCCATATCTGTGATATTGACAACATGGGTGACAGAGAGTTTTCGATATTCAAGATATCGGCAGAGAAGATCGGCAGAGACAAACCTCCTGAAGTGGCCGGGATCCAGAGGTTTGTAAACCGTGGGACCACATGTATAAACCGACGCCTTACCCTGAGCAAGAGGTTCAAATTTCACTATTTTTTTTTCAATGGTGTTAAAGAGATGGAGTTTGATATTATCTGTCACCCTGAAGAGAGATGTTGAGAGGTAGCGCTCCCCGCCATCAGGCAGAATAACCACAATCGTCTGAAGAGTGTCTCCTGTGATTGCAGAAACAGTATCCTTCATGCCACCAGAAGATTGGCAATCTCTATTTTTTTTAATCCCGCCAGTTAGCCTGCTGATCCTTTGAGCCTCTTTAATGGCAACAGCCATGGCCGCGCCACTGCTCATCCCGACAAAGAGCCCCTCCTCTCTGGCAAGAAGCCTTGCTGTCTCAAACGCCTCCTCATCTTCGATATTGACCTTCTCATCAAGCCGCCTCTTATCAAAGATGTCCGGCTGGTAAGACTCTTTCATGTTCTTGAGCCCCTGAATCCCATGTCCCAGAAAAGGCTCAACACCAATGATCCTGATATCAGGGTTAAGCTCTTTGAGTCGTCTGGATAGCCCCATGAGTGTACCGCTGGTGCCAAGTGTTGCAACCAGTGCATTGACCCTGCCTTCAGTCTGATTCCAGATCTCCATTGCAGTTGTGTTGTAATGGGCTCTCCAGTTGGCATCGTTGTTATACTGATCTGTCATGAAATATTTATCAGGATTCTCCCGGGCAAGCCGGTAAACCTCCTCAATGGCACCGTCTGACCCCTTGTGTCCGGGTGTGAGAAGAATCTGCGCCCCCCTTGCCCGAAGAATGCTTTTGCGCTCTTCACTTGCAGACTCAGACATTGTGAGAAGAAGCTTGTACCCCTTTACAGAACAGATCATGGCAAGACCTATACCTGTATTGCCGCTGGTGGCCTCAATAACAACCTTATCTCTGGTCAGCTTACCGCTTTGCTCTCCATCTTCAATCATGGAGAGTGCTGCTCTGTCCTTTATTGAACCTCCGGGGTTGAGATACTCCAGCTTGGCAAGAATTCTGACTCCCGGGACCGGATTGAGACGTTTGATTTCAACCAGCGGTGTATTGCCGATGGAGTCAAGTATTGAATAGCTCATGTTTTATATTCCTGATATAGTCTCTACTTTATTAAATTGAGAAAGTTGGTACTAAAAAGAATCTGTTCTAATATCTCCTCTCTTGACAGCGATGCATCGACCACAAGAAAACGCTCCTTCTCCTTTTCTGCAATTGCAAGATATCCTTTACGTACCTGCTCATGGAAATCAAGGTGCTCCTGTTCAAAACGGCTCTCCTGGTGCGACCGCTCTCCATTGTGGAGTGCTTTGAATGTCCTTTCAAGCCCGACTGCCGGGTCAAGATCAAAGAGTATGGTGATATCAGGCTTGAGATTGCCTGCAACCATCTTGTAGATCTGATCAATCAATGAGAGGTCAACCCCCCTGGCAAATCCCTGATATGCAGTGGTTGCATCGGCAAACCGGTCACACAGAACAGTTTTTCCACCTTTTAACGCTGGAACTATCACCTCGGAAATGTGCTGGGCACGGTCTGCACCATAGAGCATAAGTTCACACACCGGTGATATGCAGCTGTTTTCAGGATCAAGAAGGATGGAACGGATCTTTTTCCCTGTCTCTGTAGCACCTGGCTCCCGTGTTGTAACTACCTGATGTCCATTTTCCATAAGAAATCGGGCAATGGCTCTCATCTGTGTTGTCTTTCCTGAACCTTCAATCCCTTCGAGAGTTATAAACATAATTGCCCCTGAATATCTGCTGATTTATAGCGTTCTGATGCTCTGATTACAGATGATGACTTGACATTTGAACTTTAAAATGGCTTTATACATCAAAATTTCATGCAGTGCAAAATCAAACTTGATCCTATGGGAATTTCCATTTTGTCTTTTTTGTATTCTATTTTTATCACAATCTCAGCCTTTTTAGTTATCAATGGCTTTTTATTATGCCCGTCAGCCCTCTCTTTTTCCACCAGAGAAGAGGATAGCTCGTGGCACATCTCAGCATTGAAGGTGAGTTACGATAATGAGAAACAGGTTTATGTTGCAGAGGGTGAGGTTATCATCACAGGGGTGAGCAAAGGGGGCAGCAGCGGTGAAGAGAAGCTCAACCCCGACAAAGAGAGCAACCTCAAAACAGATCAAGACAGAACCCCTCAACCCTCTGGAGAGACCGATTTAAAAGCTGGCACCACAACTACTCAGCTCAAGGCAGATTATGTTGAGTTTTCCAATATCACCAGAGAGGCTGTGGCATCGGGAAATGTTATTCTGATCTCAGGCAGAGACAGCGTCACATGTGAACGCCTTCAACTCAACCTTGAGACAGAGACCGGCACAATATATAATGGAACTATCTTTATTGAGCAGAACCACTTCTACATTAAAGGGGATGCCATTGAAAAAAGTGGAAGGGATACCTACCGTGCGGACAGGGCATCTGTTACCTCATGTGACGGAGAGAACCCTGACTGGAAACTCTCCGGCAGAGATATTAAAGTGACAATTGAGGGGTATGGAACTGCAAAGAGTGCCACTCTATGGGCAGGAACCATTCCTGCTTTATACTCTCCGATAGTGCTCTTCCCAGCTAAAACAAAACGCCAGACCGGACTTCTGACACCAAGTTTATCATCATCAGAGAGAAAAGGGTTTGAGGTGGAACTGCCCCTCTACCTCAACATCTCCAGAGGAGCTGATGCCACCCTCTACACCGATTACATGAGTAAGAGGGGGATGAAAATGGGTCTGGAGTATCGGTATATCTCAAGTGCTGACAACTATGGAACCCTTTTTTATGACTATCTTTATGATGATAAAATTGATGATGGCACCACAGCATCAGAAGATTACAGCTATGACTCCACCCCAATAAGAGGCAACCATGACCGTTACTGGTTCAGAATGAAAAACAGCTACCTTTTTGACAACACATGGAATGCAAGGCTTGATATCGATTACGTAAGTGATGCTGACTATCTGCATGAATTCAAGGATGGGCTTACCGGTTTTAATACCGTCAGCAGATACTTCAAGGAGACCTTTGGCAGAAGCCTTGATGAGTATGATGACACTACAAGGGAAAACAGCCTCAACATAAACCGGACATGGGCAGGAGCAACCATTAATGTAGGGGCGCAATGGTTTGACAATGTAGTTGCAAGGCAGACAGACAGCGAAGATAACACACTTCAGACATTGCCATCTGTTGAGTTCAATACAGTCAGACAACAGATGGGCAAAACATTATTGTATTATGATATTGACTCTGAATACCGTTACTTCTACCGGAATGACACTTCAGAAGAGCTGTTGAGCGGACACCGTACAGACATCTTTCCCAGAGCTTACATCCCTTTGAAATTTGGCGCCTTTTATCTGGAGCCATCAGCTGGAGTCCGTCAGACCATGTGGTATCTGCCCTCGTCAGATGATAATACTGTTGAGGCTTCAGAATCTGACACTTCAGCAGATGTTACACAGTTGAGCCATAGAGAGATGGCTGACTTCAATCTTGAACTCTCCACAAAACTCTCAAGGGTATTTAATACAGGTAACAGTTTTGCAGAAAAGATCAAACATGAAATTCTCCCCACAATTGAATATTCCTATACTCCTGACATAAGTCAGAACGATCTGCCCTACTTTGATGATCTTGATTATATTGAAGAGGAGAGCTGTGTCACCTGGAGTCTGGCAAATCGCCTGACATCCAGAAATAGAAACAGAATAACCCCTTCTAGAGACCTCAGAAAATCAGACAATAGGACACAGAGCTATGAACCTCTCTTTAACTACAGAGAATTCGCATGGATGGAGATAAGTCAGAGCTACCGTGTAGAGCCTTCAGAACAGGACGACTCACTGGAGTTGGAGTCAGAAGATTATTTCTCATCATCCTGGCTGAAATCAGAGTATGCTCTGAGATCAGAGCGATCTTTTAAAGCTGGCAAAGCTTTTTCAGACATCTCTTCTGAGATTGAAATTTCACCTGTTCCATTTTTCTCCCTTAATAACGATCTTAAGTGGTCCCCGTATGATAACCGCTTTACCTCACACGACTCTGGAATAACAATCAGAGATACCAGAGGAGATGCTCTGGAGACATGGTACAGGTATGAGGAGTCTGATTCTGACTCTGAGTCAGAATCTCTGTTTGCAGGTCTGAATACAAAACTGACAGACAGTATCAATATCTTTATAAGCTGTGAGCACGATCTGATAGAGAAGAAGAATATTGAGTCTCATACCGGTTTTTACCTTAACAGACCCTGCTGGTCAATGCGCGTTGCGTACTCAGACACTCAGGACGATCAGGCGTTGTCATTTATTGTGAACCTCCATGGACTTGGAGAGTTTGGCAATAAATGATGTCAGAAAAAAAGGAGAATCTTAAAAAAGAGTGATGTCAGAAAAAAAATGGTATGCGCTGCTGACAAGAAGCCGTTTTGAAAATGTTGTAACTGAGGCGATCCGTAAGAAATCCATTGATATTTTTCTGCCCAGAATAAAGGTACAGAGTAAACGTAAAGACAGAAAAAAGATAATTGATATACCTCTGTTTCCAGGATATATCTTTGTCAATATCTCTCTTGACCCAAGAGAACACCTTAATGTGGTGCAGACTGTGGGGGCTGTCCGTCTTCTTGGTTCCCACAACGGTCCGGTACCGGTATCTGAAGAGCAGATTGAATCACTTAAGATCATCACCAGTACAGAAGCAGATGTGGTAATAGGGAGAACGTCAAGCCTTGAAGGTGGAGATCCAGTCCTTGTGGTCAGTGGCCCCATGTCAGGTATAAAAGGAGAATTTCTAACCTACAAGGGTAAAGGGCGGGTCATCATACGGATTGATCTCTTAGGGCAGTTTGCAGGCGTTGAAATAGATGCTGACGACATTGAAAAATTACCCTCAATATCTTTATAACCCCTTGACATATTGCTAAAATTTATTTAAAGAGTTCCTTTCATTGATTTCTTGATTTTTTTCTTTTCAATTAATACAGAGACAGTTTGCATACTGCCCAACCCCCACTCCCAGTGGTTTAACATGATAAAGAGGATTTATGAACAAACTTGAACTTATCTCAGCTCTGAAACAGAAATCAGGGCTTACCAAAGCAGAGGCGGCTGAAGTGGTACAGACTTTTTTTGACTCTTTGACCAATGCCCTTGCCAGGGGAGAGAGAGTTGAAATCCGTGGCCTGTGCAGTTTTTTCATCAAAGAGTATGAAAGTTACACCGGAAGAAACCCCAAAACAGGTGAGAAGGTAACCATATCTCCAAAGAAACTTCCGTTTTTCAAGTGTGGAAAAGAGCTCAAAGAGAGAGTTGATTTTTAAACCATCTTGTGGTCATAAAGATATTTTCAGGTGACAGAAGGCTATTTACAGTAGATATAGTTCAAAGAGTTGGATGGCAGGAAATAGAGCACAGAGGGAGTTCAGATGGAACCTGTAACTGAGTTGAACACCATCATAATGAACAGAAAAATACCCAATGCACTTCTCTTTACAGGAAGCTGTGGAGAGGAGAAAAAAAGGGTTGCCATTACTTTTGTCAAGACCATCAACTGCCTTTGCAGGGAGTTTGACTCAAACCCGCTGAACAGTGAGTCTCAATCAGACTACACAAACAGAGAGATCTCATCAGACACCCCTTGCAGCACCTCTCAATCAGATTGCCATCCTTGCAACAGTTGCAGATCATGTACTAAAATTGATGCAGCAATGCACCCTGATATCATAACCGTTGCTACTGAGCAGGATAAGGCAGTTATCAGAATTGGACAGATCAGGGCACTTTGCAGCGCCATTGCATCAAAACCACATGAGGCAAAAGTACGCATGGTTATGGTGGAGGATGCCCACACCATGAACATGGAGGCAGCCAACGCCCTTCTGAAAATTCTTGAAGAGCCTCCTGAACGGACTTTTTTTATCCTCCTTGCAAGGAGTCTCAATGATCTGCTGCCAACTGTCATTTCAAGGTGCAGACATATCCGCTTCAGACCCGTTGCCAGCAGAGAGGTTGCAAAAAGGCTCACCCTTGAGTGGAACGTTCCCCCTTCAGTTGCCATGATTGCTGCAATGTCATCAAGTGGAGATATGGAAAAAGCCATGATGTTTGCAAATGTGCGGGATGGGCAATCAACCATTGAATCAGTTGAGGGGGCAGAGGTTCAACCATTCTCAGGAACTGACTGGATCAGTCGAAGATACTGGATCCTGAACCAGATTCTCCTGATCATCAAGCCCGGTCAAAGCAGATCTTCACTCTTTTTATATGCTCTTGCTCTTGCTGAAAAGTTGAGCAGTGAGGTGTTGCTTATAAAAGACTCTCTCTCAATGATAAAGCTCTGGTTCAGAGATATGGCACTGATAAGATATGATAAAAATCATATAATCAACTCAGATTTTATCCATGCACTGTCTGAATCGGCAGCTCTTCTGCCTGAAGAGTATCCGCTTGCCGCACTTGAATCGATTCATGGGGTTGAGATGAAAATTGAGAGCAATGGCTCTTTGCGCCTTACACTTGAGAATCTCTTTTTAAGTCTGATCCCTAAACATTACCAGGGAGCCAGGGCTGATTTATGTTAAAAATATATTGTATGCAATATATCTTATCATCAAACAACTGTATAGGAATTCCATTATGACCAAGGTTGCAGGAATACGGTTCAAACCTGCCGGGAAAATATATGATTTTGACAGTGGTGCCTTTGTCCTGAAGATAGGTGACAGCGTTATTGTTGAAACAGAACAGGGGCTTGGGTTAGGCATTGTCACAGTACCTCCTGAACCCTACCAGGATCCTGAAAACAAGAAGCCACTGAAACAGATTTTCCGTATTGCAACTGCTGAGGATTTCCAGAAAAGGGAAGAGAACAGAGTTCTTGAACAGAGTGCCCACAACTTCTGCCTGGAGTGCATAAAGGCTCTTGATCTGAAGATGAACCTCTTTTCCGTTGAAAGTACCTTTGATGCGACAAAACTCACCTTTTTCTATACTGCTGACGGTCGGGTGGACTTTCGAGAACTTGTGAAACTTCTGGTAAAAGAGTTTCGCATCCGAATTGAGATGAGGCAGGTGGGGATACGGAATCAGTCCAAACAGTGTGGTGGGATTGGGAGGTGTGGCAGAGAGATCTGCTGCTCTCTTTTTATCAACAACTTTGATCCAGTATCCATTAAAATGGCAAAAGAGCAGGGACTTTCTCTCAATCCAACCAAAATATCGGGTCTATGTGGAAGACTGATGTGCTGTCTCACCTTTGAAAATGAGACATACATCAACCTTAAAAGTGCACTTCCCAAACCTGGCAAAATCATAGAGACTCCCAAGGGTGCAGGAAAGGTGATACGGCAGAATGTTCTCAAGAGCAGTGTAGCTGTCCTTCTGGATGATCAGACTGAAATTGAGGTGAATATGGCTCCGTGCAGGTGTAAAAAGAGATCATAGAGTCATAGTATTTTTAGCTATCCCATGCCAATTCAAACGAAAAATGATAAAATCCTGGAGATTTTTTATGAAGAGCAGTGAAAATGTTTTTTTTACGACCCCGATATATTACGTCAATGCAAAACCTCACCTGGGACACGCCTATACAACCATCTCTGTAGATGTTGCAGCACGGTACAGCAGAATGTGTGGAAAAGAGACCTATTTCCTGACTGGCACAGATGAACATGGAGATAAAATTGTAGAGGCAGCAGAAAAACAGAACAAGTCTCCTGAGGTTTACACAGAGGAGATAAGCGCTCTGTTCAAAAACCTCTGGCCACTACTTAATATCAGCAACAACGACTTTATCCGTACAACAGACCCGGCTCACATCAAAGTGGTTGAGAACCTTCTGACACGTATCCATGACTCAGGAGATATCTACTTCAGTGAATATGAGGGGATCTACTGCTTTGGATGTGAACGATTTTATCAGGAGCGGGAGCTTGTCGATGGTAAATGTCCTGATCATGGGACTGAACCCCAGAAAATCAGGGAGGCCAACTACTTTTTTGCCATGTCAAAATATCAGGACTGGCTTATTGACCACATTAAACACAACCCTGACTTCATAAGGCCCGAACGGTACAGAAACGAAATCCTCTCCTTCTTGAAGGAGCCACTTGAAGATCTCTGTATCTCCAGACCCAAATCACGGCTTACCTGGGGTATAACCCTCCCCTTTGATGAGAACTATGTCACCTATGTCTGGTTTGATGCTCTTACAAACTACATATCTGCTCTGGGTTTTCCAGATGGGGAACTCTTCTCCAGATTCTGGCCAGGTACCCAGCATTTTGTGGCAAAGGATATCATAAAGCCCCATGGAATCTACTGGCCAACCATGCTCAAATCGGCAGGTATTGAGATATACCAGAATTTAAATGTTCACGGATTCTGGAATGTGAGCGGAAGCAAAATGTCCAAAAGCATCGGTAATGTTACCGATCCTGTTGCAGTTACCAGCGCATACGGGGTAGATCAGTTCCGCTACTTTCTCATGCGTGAGATGGCATTCGGACTGGATGCTAACTTTACTGAAGATACAATTATCCAACGCATCAATGCTGATCTTGCCAATGACCTTGGCAACGCTTTCTCCAGAATTGTCTCCATGTGCCACAGATACTTCAATGGAAAAATTCCAGCAACAGACAGTGGTGTTGAGAGAGAAAAATCTCTATCTCTCAGAGAGCCTGCCACTGATGCCATTAACTCTTTTATAGAAGCCATGGATCGCAATGAATTCCATAAAGGTCTTATTGCTGTATGGGATTTTATAAGTATCCTGAACAAGTACATTGACACCAATGTTCCGTGGGTTGTAGCAAAGGATGAGGCAAGACGGAACGAGCTTGCCACAATCATATACAATCTTCTGGAGAGCCTCAGAGTCGTATCAGGCCTGATCTATCCTGTAATGCCCCAAAGTTCAGTAAGAATGCAGCAGTTGCTTGGTATCAGACCCTCTGAGGGGAGAGAGTTCAAAACCATTGAAGAGATTGCACCCTGGTATCAGAGCTGCTCTGGCACCACTTTAGAAAAGCCTCCAGCACTATTTCCAAGAGTAGAGCCTGAAAAAGCCAGATCTGAAGGTGATAAGAGTGATAACTCTGGAGAGTCAGATAAGAGTTCAGAGCCCACAGAGAGAACAGACTCTGAAAATAAAAGCCTATCTACAGAGCTTCTGCAGATAGGGAATAGAGTGCAGAGCCAACCTCCTTTGAAACCTGAGATCACAATTGAAGAGTTTGCTAAAGTTGATCTGAGAACCGGTACCATAATAGGTGCTGAAAAGATCAAAAAAGCAAGCAAGCTGTTAAAGCTCAAAGTTGATCTTGGAGAGAGAGAGCCACGCCAGATCATTGCTGGTATTGCAAAAAGCTACTCTCCTGAAGATGTGATAGGAAAGCAGGTTGTGGTTGTGGCCAATCTAAAACCCGCAACCCTTATGGGAGAGAGTTCTCAGGGAATGATTCTGGCTGCAAGCAGCGACAGTCAACTCTTCCTTGCAGGCTTTGCAGCGCCTGTCACTGCCGGAAGTCAGGTCAAATAGCTCTCATGTTCAGATCAGGAGAGACAGATATGGAGCTTGAACGTATCATCAGACATGCTGAATTTGAGATTGAACATCAGATCATAAATTGTGCAATAGAACCTCTTGCATTTCACATTCAGCAAGGATATATTGACCAGGCATTACACTGCAATGCGACCAATCCTTTTCCAAACTAACCATACACAACACTCTTTGAATATGGGAAGATGAACAATGCCTACGTACAGATATAAGCATGAGCCGTCATGGAGAAAATTTCAGAAGAA
>Ga0209800_10003795_pt1 | contig 11677 bp, 10 predicted proteins | sample Higcelweek8metaG_FD_187174 | JGI IMG/M metagenome (GOLD analysis project Ga0209800, IMG submission 187174) | Freshwater pond sediment microbial communities from the University of Edinburgh, under environmental carbon perturbations - High... | ecosystem: Environmental > Aquatic > Freshwater >... | reverse complement strand
TAAGAAAATTCATCCAGTTTAAAAAGTATGTTTTTCATTACAATGGCTAAGCTTACAATTGGCAATTTGTTTTTCATGTCTATCATTTCAATCATTAAAATCAGAGTTCAGACATTCAGACAATCGTGGCATGTCGCATGCTTGCATGTAATTTGTCTGAACTGTGATTGAAATGATTTACATGATGACTATGATAAGAGGTGAAATAGAGATTTTCTTATCAGATCAGACAATGGGTTTGTTCACATATGCTGTTTGTGATGCGATAGCATAGTAAATTGCATATCACAAGTGTTAGTGGTTTTAGCTGGACATTATTCATTCATGCCGCTGCTCTTTATGTTCATTTATAAATTGAAGAGGATTTATATAAGTAGATGTATCAGTATCATACCCTGCTATCCCTGCGTTAATAAAAGATTTCCTTTCAATACCCATATGCAAGTGCGCCCAATATCCACCATTATCATATGATGTAGAATTCCCGATTTGCCCAATTTTATCACCTTTTTTGACTATATCACCAGGTTTAACATTAAGAAATGGTGAAAGGTGTCCATAAACAATACACATTGTATCTGAATCTTTTGGTTGAGTTTCAATAACAACTAAATTCCCCCATGATAAATTGTGACTGGTCTGCTTTACAATACCATCACAAATGGAATGAATTGGTAATCCCTCTAATAACCAACCGCTATCAATTCCAATGTGGTATATCGGACCATGTTTACTATTATAATAACCAGCCTTAGGTGCACCTTTAAGTTTCCAGAGATATTGCTGGTGTGGAAAAATAAAGAAAACACTTGGTATAATTATTGAACTTGTATCGTCATTGTAAATTTGATAATCAGGATCATCATTTATCGCCTTGTTATAAATGAACTCAATTTTCAAAGGTTTTTCTTTGTAATATTTTGGTAAATATGGTGCCTGACTCTGGTAGCCTCCCTTTTTTATCTGTTTGATCGAGGTTTCTAATGTTTTTCTTACATAGCAATTTTGTTCTTTTTTTAACCAAGCACTTATAGCTGGTATTGAATCTATTGTCCCAAGAAAACCATAAGCATTCGCAGCACATTCTCTGATAATACTATTTGTAGAATTCTTGAAAATCGCAGCGTATTGTAAATTAGATTTATTGTTCATTTGGGACAATGCATTTATAAACCAAATCTTTAGAATTTCATTCTCAGGATTTTCTAAAAGGATTTTCAACCAAATTGAAATTAGTGCATCATCTCTGTACCGAAACAGTAAATAATAATCATGAAATATATCAAATTTATACTCGCTAAATCCCAATTCCATTAATTGGTGCGCTTTTAGCGCTTTGTCAGTATTGTAATCAGGTGTTGTTTCGAGTAAACGCTTATTAGTGTCAATTTCTATAACTTGCTGAAAATCGCAATTTCCTAACGATATTGCCAGTAGTGAGTTAATAAAGAATAAATTGAGCATATTTTTTATCTTTTTTTTTTACAGTGGCTAACGTTAATGTTTTTTTCTGAAACGCTACAAAAGAAAGCATAAATACTCAAACTTTCTTGGTTTTGAAAGAAACTTGTAATAGCATAGATTTCCAGCCTAAAGGTATTCAAAACCTTTTTTTTTTCAACACAAACATTACTTTTAAGATAATATATTGTCAGAAAAAAGGGAAATAAAGCGGATTGACCAATAAAAAACATCTGGTTGGAAGATTTTAACGTTGTAGATACTTTGCAATTCATAAGAATTATCATTTTTTAACAAAACAGTAAAAAGACTATAATAGCTAAAGTAAATTTCGCACAGGAAGATCTTGTTTGTCAAACGAATGTACGAATCAGCAGTACCCTTTCGGGAGCTTCACTCCCAGATTCTGAATTGCTTTTGTAAAAAAAGTACAATAGCTAAGTGGGCGAAAGAGTGGAAAAAGAATAAATCAAAGCATTTGTTTTTCATGTCTATCATTTCAATCATTAAAATCAGAGTTCAGACATTCAGACAATCGCGGTATATCGCATGCTTGCATGCAAATTGTCTGAACTGTGATTGAAATGATTTACATGATGACTATGATAAGAGGTGTTTATGCATAGAATCAGTGTTGAAATTGTAAATGAATTTTTGTGCCGGTTAAATTCATCTCCTTTTAGAACACATATTGAAATTGCTATCATTTCAAATTATATTATTTATTATGATAAATGAAAAATACCTGCATTCAGCATTGACATCAAAGATTATTGGATGTGCAATGGAAGTCCATAAGACACTTGGTAATGGATTTCAGGAAGTTATATATCAGCGTGCACTTGCGTATGAATTTAAACTGCAGAATATATCATTTTCACGTGAGCATGATATGAAAATTTTCTATAAAGGCGAGGATGTTGGTACTCGCAGGGTAGATTTTTTGGTTAACAACTGCATCTCAGTTGAATTAAAAGCACTGATTGCTCTTGAAGATGTTCATCTGGCACAGGCAATAAATTATCTGGAAGCATATAATTTACAAATAGGATTACTGATAAATTTCGGGAATACAAAAGTAGAATTCAGACGGTTGCAGAATAACAAATTCCGTGAATGATAAACGGATCATATTAACAACTGCGTAAATATTTCATGTCTATCATTTCAATCATTAAGATCAGAGTTCAGACATTCAGACAATAGCGGCATGTCGTATGTTTGCATGTAATTTGTCTGAACTGTGATTGAAATGATTTACATGATGACTATGATAAGAGGTTTTTTTGTGTAGTTTCTGTGCTGAAAATGTAAATGAATCATTGTGTCGTTGACTACGTTTAAAATGATGTTATACTCATCATAAAAGTATTTTTTAGTACAATGGCTAAGTTTACAATTGGTAATTTGTGTTTTCATGTCTATCATTTCAATCATTAAAATCAGAGTTCAGATAATCAGACGATCATTAAGATCAGAGTTCAGACGATAACCGCATAAATCCTCCAGTACATGAATTACCTGCATCTGTACAGACATTTCATGAATGTGTCAGAATTTTCTATATAAATGGTTTCCATTGGTGATATTATAGATGAATTGCATTAACATGGAAGTAATACTAAATACTATTTTAACTTCCTGAGGGCTGATTATTTTCTGACATGTAATAAAGATGTTTCAGGGAAGGATACGATGAAATTTCAATTAAAAGACATAACTTATACTTATAAAGGTACAAATGTCAATGCACTTTCAGCGATTACTCTGGCTCTTGATAGTGGAAAAGTCACTGGGCTTGTCGGCGCGAACGGGAGCGGCAAGTCGACACTTATAAAGATTCTGCTCAGGCAGTTGATCCGGTACAGCGGGCATTACACTATTGATACGGTTCCTGTGAATGATTATACCGGAAGCATTGCCGGTATGTTTGGAGTCGGCTATGCACCGGAGGATATAATTCTTGATGATTCGCTTACAGGCTTTGAGATGCTTCAACTGGTAAAAGAGGTAAGAAACATTTCTGATGCCGAGTTTACAAGTGAACTTGATTATCTTTTATCAACATTACGAATTGATGACTGGCTGCAGAAGAAAACCTGCGGGGAGTATTCTCAGGGCATGAAACGAAAATGCGCCATACTTCTTGCAATGACGGGCCCGTTAAAATACATCATACTCGATGAACCTAATAACGGTCTTGATCCATTGTCAATTTACGGTTTAAAAAAAGTGATATCGAGATGCCGGGAGCGGGGAACGGGAGTGCTCGTATCAACCCATGTGCTTGATATAATTGACAAAGTAAGTGATGATGTCGTCATGCTGCGCAAGGGTTCCATTATTTATTCCGGCATGGTATCAGAGCTTAGAAGCAATTGGCCGCAGAAAAATTCCCTTGAAGAGATCTATTGTGATATGTACTCAAAAGAAGACGGACTGGAGGCCTCTTGAGCTCAGATATGGATTCATCAGGTGTATACAGGCTGCTGTTTGGAAAATCGTTGACAATTACAAGTGTGATTGTATCTGCTGTATTTATTGTGATTCCTGCATTTCTACTGTTTGAACTTCCGGCCCTGATCCCGCTTCCGACATTTCCGGTACCGACAATCCCCTGTGATTATCAGGCAGTGGCGGGTGTATTGTTTTTCATGGCCATTATTCTTCGTAAACCATGGCAGCTTCTTAGGTTCCCGCGTCACAACTCAGTGCCGTTTGTAATAGGGCTTACATGGAATGCACGTCTTCTGCATTGCAGGAAATATACAAAAAGAAAAATGCGTGACTGTCTTATGTTTCTTGGGGTTCTGTTTTCAGTCAGATATGTACTCGTTTTTATATTTGATCATCACTGGACTGTAACCTCTCTTCTTCTGCCTGAAATACCGGTATTTCTCATATTTGGAATTCTTTACGTTTTCAGTAACAGAATAGTTGACAGCATTCCATGTTCAAAAAAAGAGTATATCACCCACGAACAACACACTGCAGGTTCGGGAATAGTTTTAAACAGCGGTATAACCTATATGTCAATAGCAGGAATCATTGCCTCAATAGTTGCAAAACCAGTACATACTGTACTTGTCAGGATGATACTTTATATTATACGACGTGATGCTTTCGGAACGGTTTTTCTTCACAGCGCAGGAATTGTTGTATGCTCTGCGGCGGCACTTATGCTTCCTCAGTCTGTTGAAGTGATCGCAAGAATTGTTCTGATTGCCGCGCCTGTATTTCTTGTCGGGGAGCATCATGGTACAATCAGTCTATCAGTTGGAAAAACTATTGATTGTCCATACTGGGACTTTACATCAAGGCAAATAGTGCTGTCCGGAATATACTTTTACGCAATTGTGGCAGCTCCTTATGTACTTATTTTTATTTTAAGGCAGATAATACATTTTCATTCAGCAGATTACGTGGCAATAATAAACTTTATTATTTCGACAATTGCGCTTTGTACTGTTGCAGGCAGGAACTTTTTTGTCTGCGCATGGGAGAAAAAGGAAAATAATGGCGGTCTTATCATCTGGGCTGCATCAGTAATTCTCTGTAGCCTCATGCCTTTAGCCGGAATTATTTTTTCATGTTTACTTCTGGGTGTAAATGGATATTATATTTACAGGAGTAATTTTACCGCAATCCGGGTTGAAGGGTAGAGTTGTGAAGTTAAGAATGAATTGCAGGCATAAGAAATTAAAAAAAGGTGCAATGGTGTTACTTTATTCAAATAAAGTTGAATAAATGATATAATTTAAAATGTTCTATTCTGAATTCAAGCTGATAAATACTGAAAAAGGAAATAAATATGAATTTTAATGAGGCATTCAATAAGAACCCCATGATAGGAATTTTACGCGGAGTGGATCGCGGACAGACAACAGATGCAATACAGGCGTCTATTGATGGGGGAGCGACATGTGTTGAAATAACCATGAATACACCCGGCGCTCTTACAATAATCAATCTTGTCCGGGCATATTTCAATACAAAGTGCTGTCTCGGAGCCGGAACTGTATTGACACTTAATGAGTGCCGCGAGGCAATTGACGCAGGCGCGCAGTTTATTGTCTGTCCTAATGCGCAGCCTGAGATTATTGACTATTGTAAAAAAAATAATACTGCAGTGATTCCCGGCGCCCTGACACCATCAGAGATATACGCGGCATGGAAAGCCGGAGCATCACTTGTCAAGGTTTTTCCTGTTGGCAATGTAGGCGGGCATGAGTATATCAGAGAACTTCGGGGTCCTTTCATGAATATCCCTCTTGTTGCTGTAGGCGGAGTAAGTATTGATAAAGTAGACGATTATTTCAGGGCCGGAGTGAATGGTATCGGTCTTGGACAGAAGCTCTTTGCAAGTGAATGGATAAAGGAAAAGAATTTCAGGAAAATCACTGAAGCTGCCGAAGCATTTACAAAAGCAATTGCGAAAAACCGTCCGAAGGAAATTGTTACAAAAGATAAGTTCACTGATCTGCTGTCAGGAAATACTAAATAGTAAAGTGTTGTAAGCAGATTTAAAAAACTGTATTGTTTCTAAAATCTGAAACAATTTATAGAGTAAAGAGATTTTTCAGTCGCCTTTAATAATCTGGTCGGAAGGAAAAAATATGACAACCTGCAGAATAGATATAAATTCCGGTAAGAAGATAATTGATGCAGAATGCGGAACCGCACTTATTGACATACTGGCAGCACAGAATATTTTTCTCCCGTCTGCGTGCGGCAGCTCGGGAAAGTGTGGATTATGTAAAGTAACCATAGGCAGCGGCATCAATTCTTTCACTGATGCAGAAAACAGCCTGCTTTCCGAAAATGAAAAAGACAGTTCTGTTCATCTTGCATGTCAGGTGCGTGTGTCAGGTGATATCGGGATTGAGATACCTTCTGAGTATCTTGGCGCAAGGGAATTTGTATCTGTTGTCAAATCAAAGAGTGTATTGACAAGAGATATTGTGGAACTTACCCTGTCGCTTATCTCGCCCTCAGGGATGAATTTTAACGCCGGTCAGTATATCACCCTGAAAATGCCTTCAAACGGGGACAAAAAATCGGCAATGCGTCCATTCTCGATTGCATCATCAAATACTGAAAAGTCGCAGATTCAGCTTAATATCCGGCTTAATCCGCAGGGAACTGTCACTCCATGGATTTTCAATACTTTACAAATTGGTGATGAGGTTGCATTCAGCGGGCCCCGCGGTAATTTTTTTATGAGAAATACAATGAATCCAATGTTATTTATTGCCGGCGGAAGCGGGATGGCGCCGCTGCGATCGATTCTGCAGACGATGAGTGCTCATAAAAGTACACGTAAAGTGATGTATTTTTTCGGTGCATTGACTCAGAATGACCTGTTTTATATTGATGAAATGGCTATGTATGAAAAAGTACTGCCGAATTTCAAATTTATTCCTGCATTGTCAAATGAACCGTCAGAGAGTGCATGGCAGGGTGAACGTGGTCTTGTTATAGAAGCAGTGGATCGGATATGCAGCCAGCTTAACGGGTATGAAGCCTATTTATGCGGAAAGCCTGCAATGATTGAAGGTTGCACTGTTGCACTCGAGAAAAAGGGAATTGACAGAAGTCAAGTGTTCTTTGACCTGTTCAATAGCCCTAAACCCGTTAAATAGAAATGCTTTTGCGATTACGGCAAAAAAAGTGTGACGAATCGTTAAACTGTTTCTTCTCTACGTGTAACGCTTACAGTTCAATCATACTGCCGGCGTTTGTCTCTTCGTCGTAGAAGTCTTCTTTAAAGTAGTAATAACCCTGCTCATCATTTGAGTAATGCTCACTGACATTATCGGTAAAAAACTTTCTCAGTGCTGCATCTTTGGTTTCGCTTTCCACTATTTTGTGGCAAAGTGGTGTGTTGTCTGCTGGTACAACGAACGCAATCGCGAATTTAGGCATTTTTTTCTCCAATTTTGTGTATAATCTTACCGCTTTATTTTACATCATAATATAGTTTCTTTAAAATAGGTTTTTGATACGTAATATTAAAACAAAAATAACTACTATTTGGGGTTGAGATGAAAAAGATCCATATGTTTATTGTTTTTTTGGTTGCATTTAAGAGTGTATTCAGCGCTGATAATGTAACAATTCAGAAAAAAATCGGTGATTTTCTAACTGAAAAAAAGTATAACGGAAGTGGAATCGGGATAGTAATTAAAGATCTTCAGGCAGACAGCTGTCTTGTAAGAATTAATGAATCTGAGCAGCTCAACCCGGCATCTGTGAGCAAGCTTGTGACTGGTGCAGCAGCACTTGAAATGCTTGGAACCAGTTTTAATTTTATCACATCTGTTTATCTTGAGAATCCTTTTAATAGAGATAGCGGTGTTGTAAAAGGTAATATCTATATTCGCGGCGGAGGTGATCCAGGGTTTACTGCTGAGCGTCTGTGGCTTTTTGTTCAGCATCTTTATCACAATGGAATACGGCGGATTGATGGAAATCTGGTTATTGATGATTCATTCTTTGACAATGTCTGTGTAGGACCGGGCTTTGATGAAGACAGTACCAGCAGAGCCTATCAGCCTCTTATAAGTGCTCTTTCAGTAAGTTTCAATACACTTGCGGTGCATGTAAGGCCTGGAAATAATGCAGGGTCACCTGTATTTGCAGACTTGCTGCCCAATGTAAACGGTGTCAGTGTTTCAGTGACAGCCGTCACAATTGCGGCTGGAAAGAACGGGGCTCTCAATGTCGAGACTGTTTCCTCTGGCAAAAAAACCAGTGTTGTTGTAAGCGGGAGTATGGCTCTCGATGATGAACCGAAGTATGTTTACAGAAAGATATGGCAGACATGGGAAATGGTCGGCGGGGCAATTGTATCGCAATTTGATGAAAACAGGATTAAATTCCAAGGTAAAGTGGTAAGTGGAATTACACCTGATAATTTACTTAAAAAAGCTCCGTTCTATACATTTGAGTCTGAGCCTCTTCCGACATTTGTCAATCATATGTTCAAATACTCAAGTAATTTCGCAGCAGAAATGCTTTTTAAGACAATTTCGTCTGTTCTTGACAGTACGCAAGGATCATGGCCGCTTGGTTCATCAAAAATTCTTTCGTGGTGGGAGCAGAGAAAACTGCCTGGAACACCTGTGATTAAAAACGGTTCAGGTATGGGAAACAGTAATAGAATCAGTGCGAATCAGATAGTCGCTTTGCTTTCGTATGTATGGGGTCAGAAAACATACATGCCTGAGTTTGTAAACGCGCTTTCAGTGAGCGGTGTTGATGGCACAATCAAGTCAAGGTTCAAAAAATCCCCGCTGAAAGGGCTTGTAAGAGCAAAAACCGGCACACTGAATTCTTACAGGACAAGCACCCTTGCAGGGTATATGCTTATTCCGCAGGGTGACTTTGCTTTTGCTGTATTCTGTAATGCTGTTGGAAACGGACAGTATGATAACTGGGTAGTACAGGAGCAGATTCTTGAAAAATTCTACAGCTGTCTCAAATAGCTGTCTGTCTGATAAAACTCTCCCTTTTACAAAGGGAGAGTCTGGTCTGAAAATCTTATCAGTAAGTCTGGCCTGTAATAAGTATACCTTTTTCGAATGTTGCAACTGACATTCTGCGACCTTTTTCATTCCAGAGTGTCTTCTGCCCTTCAAGCGCACCATCAGTATAATTTGATTCTTCCTCTTTTTTACCATTTTCAAAGTAGGTGATGCAAGGACCGTTCATGACATCGTTTTTCCAGGTGAGCTGTTTTTTGATTTTTCCGCTTTCGTAGTAATATTCTTCAATGCCGTTCAAGTTTCCGGCAGCATAAATCATTACATGCTCTTTATTTCCATTTGGAAAATAGGTGATTGATGCACCCTCTTTTTTACCATTGGCAAATGATACTTCTGCAGCGACCTTGCCATCAGAGAAGTAATTGACAGATTTACCCTGGGCAGTATCCATAATATAAGCAGCTTCACTTTTAAGTGTTCCGTTATCATACCAGGCTTTATCTGTGCCGTTTCTTTTCCCATCTTTGAAAAAAGTCTCTTTATCTTTGCTGCCGTTTGGATAATAGATTGTCCGGCTGCTGTCAGGCTGACCGGTAGCACCAAAAAACGCATCAGATCTGATTTTTCCATCTTCGAAGTAATACATTGTTCTTCTGAGTTTGTTCTGGCCTGTCAGGTAGTTGACTTTCTTTTTTGCACCATTTGCATATGATTCTGCGACTATTTCTTTAAGTGGTCCTGATGATGATCCGCCGGAACAACCGATCAGACCGGCAATGAGCGTTATTGCGCAAAGAGACTTTTTCAACATGTTTGGCTCCTTATTTGTTTAATTAAATATAAGAAAGAATTTAAAACGCAGCCAGGGGCAGGAAGAATCAATAAATGTCCTGATTGTATTTCTCAGACAGTATAATATCCACCATACTCCGATTCTATTACAATATAAATTATTTCTTTGTCTTTCGACGATTAATAAACATATATAAACCTCTGAGGGTAAAAAAAATGTATTTTTTATTAAATCAAACGGTAATTATTTCTACTTTGTTAGAATAACACACCGATCGTTGAGCGGAGCCGAAACGATCGCTATTTCGAGAATTTTCAATAGCTCATTTCGACTCTGCTCAATGAGCTTACAAAAGTTATTTTCAGTATTCTAACAAAGTAGAATTATGTCAAATCTTTATAAGCAGGCAGGGATAGAGTAAAGCAATGAATTTCAGGCCATGTATTGATCTTCACGATGGGAAAGTGAAACAGATAGTCGGCAGTACTCTCAGTGATAATTGCGCAAGTCTCAAGACAAATTTCGAGACCGATCTGCCGCCGTCGCATTATGCCGGAATATACAAAAGGGATAATATCCGCGGCGGTCATGTTATTATGCTTGGTAAAGGCAATGAAGCTGCGGCCCGCAGTGCTTTGAAGGCGTTTCCGGGCGGTTTACAGGTAGGCGGCGGGATTAATCCTCAGAATGCAGTGGATTTTCTGGATGATGGAGCATCGCATGTCATTGTGACTTCGTATGTGTTTCATGACGGTGTGATTGACTGGACGCGACTTAATGGGCTTTGCTGTGTAACGGGTAAGAAAAGACTTGTACTTGATCTGAGCTGCAAAAAACGTGACGGTGAGTATTTTGTTGTTACAGACCGGTGGCAGAAGTTTACATCTACAGTATTGTCAGCTGATATTTTCAGTAAACTTGAGAAGTACTGCGATGAATTTCTCATTCATGCCGCTGATGTGGAAGGCAGGCAGGGGGGCATTGATACAGAACTTGTTGAATCGCTCTCGGATATTTCTGAAAGGCCCGTTACTTATGCCGGAGGTATAAGGTCTCTGGATGATCTGGAATCAGTATTGACGTTAGGCAAGGGAAGAGTTGACGCAACAATCGGAAGTGCGCTGGATCTTTTTGGCGGGCCATTGTCATATGATACAGTGGTCGCGTGGTTCAGGAAACATGGAGTCTGAATCTTTTGACAAATAAGATAATAATCCCGATTATTCTACTGCTGATTTCATCGTGTAATACAAAAGATAAAATGTACAGGCATAACTTTTTCCGCATGGATACGATTATTGATGTTATGTTTACTTTTAGTGGTGTTGTCAATGAATCCGGCGTCTGGGCGCAGATAGACTCATTGTTAAAAGACTGGGATGAACGTTTCTCTGTAACAGGAAGTATCTCGGAAGTACGAAAAGTAAACGAGCGTACAGAGCAGGCTGTTCCAGTGTCAAACGATCTTGCTGAAATGATACGTCTGGCCCGCAACTACAGCGATTCTCTTGACGGCGGATTTGACATTACGGTACTTCCTCTGAAAAAAATATGGGGGCTTGCAGAGGATTCTCCTGAAGATATGCCGCTGCCGTCATCCGTGGCAATAGATTCTGCAATGATGTTCATTGATTATCGTCAGGTGACTCTGACATCAAATCAGGACACGTTAATATTTGGTTCATCACAGATTAAAATTGATGTCGGTGGTGTTGCAAAAGGCTTTGCTTTAAAGAAAATTGCGTCACTGCTTGAAACAAATGGTATCCGCAATTATCTGATCAATGGCGGCGGAGATATAATCGCAAAAGGCTGCAAACCGGACAGCTCGCAATGGGTTATAGGTATACAGCATCCGAGAATGTCTGAGAAGCTTACTGCAACGTTTAAGCTTGAAAAAGGATCAGTGTTTACAAGCGGCGATTATGAGCGTTTT
>Ga0209800_10003794_pt1 | contig 11678 bp, 13 predicted proteins | sample Higcelweek8metaG_FD_187174 | JGI IMG/M metagenome (GOLD analysis project Ga0209800, IMG submission 187174) | Freshwater pond sediment microbial communities from the University of Edinburgh, under environmental carbon perturbations - High... | ecosystem: Environmental > Aquatic > Freshwater >... | reverse complement strand
GTATCAAACGCAGCCACCCGAATTCCTTTCAAACCCAATTCAGGAATTTGATCTAAAACCGTTTGTAATTCTTGTTTGGCTCTTCCTCCATATGTCGGCGAACCTACAATGAAAAGGTCAATACCACTAAGTTTGCTCATGTTCATATTCGTAGTTGAATACAATCTCACATCATTCTTCCCGCATCCAAATATTATTGCTTCAGCAATTTTCTTTGTATTCCCAAATTGTGAATCGAACAAAACGATTATTTTCATATTCTTTCTATACTAAATTATTTCTCCCAATTCATCAATGCGTCTATAATAAACATTATTGATTTTACTCATATACTATGAAAGTCACATGCATCGTCCATCCAAAGGCAACAAATACACATATCGTAAAAAATATTGATGGAACTATACATATATATATTCATGAGCCACCGCACGAAGGAAAAGCGAATAAAGCTTCTATCGCAGCTCTAGCAGATTTTTTTCACATAAAGAAAAAAAACGTCACTCTACTTTCGGGAGTTCGATCTAAACAGAAAGTGTTTGAGATACTATCATAGGAAATTCATGTAAAGATACAATTCCTTACTTATATTATTTCAATACTATTTTTCTTTTTTTTCGAAAAAATAAATATCTTCAATGCTTTCACTATCTCAAACCAAATAAGACTTCCCATGACAACACTGATAATAAGAAAAATATCTGTTCCAGAAAGACGATATAAATGAAAAAGTGAAGACAATATAGGTACATAGACAACCAATGCTACACCAATAATTGCTCCGATAACGATAACGTATAATGCTCTATTTTTTGTCATAATTATTTGAATAAGGCTTCTCTTCCATGAAAGATTAACAACGATAAGTAAAATATTTGCAAGAACCAAAGAAACAAAAACCATGGTCCGTGATTCAACTTCTGCTTTGCCAGTCATATGCATGACCACATACAATCCAAATACAGCCGTAAGTACACTCAGTCCTTGCATTACAAGGAGAGCAATTCGTTTAGGTTGAAACATGGGCTCTCGTAAATTTCGTGGGGGTCTGGTCATGATGTCTCTATCTTCCTTTTCTGATTCAAAGACAACAGAACATGCAGGATCAATAATCAGTTCTAAAAATGCAATGTGCGCAGGAAAAAGTACAGGTGGTAAATGAAAGAGAAGTGGCAGAAGTGACATACCAGCAATAGGGATATGCACTGCAAAAATATATCCCATTGCATATTTTATATTGTCATAAATTCTTCGCCCTAAACGAACTGCAATAACGATGGATGAGAAATCGTCATTGAGCAACACTAACGATGCAGCTTCTCGAGCGACATCAGTGCCGCGCTCACCCATAGCAATACCGATGTGTGCAGATTTTAAGGCAGGTGCATCATTTACTCCATCCCCTGTCATTGCAACAATTTCTCCATTTGCTTTCAATGCATTGACTATACTCACTTTTTGTTCTGGCATCACGCGAACACATAATGTAACAGAACGAATCTTCTCCTGTAGTTCTTGAGGAGTCATCTCTTCGATATCTTTCCCAGTAATATACGTGTCAAAATTTCGTATACCTACTTTTTCGGCAATATACTGTGCAGTACCTGGATAATCACCGGTAATGAGTATGACACGCATACCAGCCCGATAGGCTTCAACAATAGCTTGTTTAGCTGTCGGACGAACGGGATCGATAAATCCAAGAAGTCCAACAAATTCGTACGGTAATGTATCGATCGTTTCCGGAGCATCTGTCCCAACATATCTTGCTTGAGCAACACCTAATACACGCAGTCCTCTATCTGACATACGTTCAATTTCTTGAGAAATAGTTTTTTTTTGTTTTTCCGTCAATTGACAGACGCGTATGATTGTTTCCGGTGCTCCTTTCGTACAAATACAATATTCTTTTTTTGAAATGTGCCATGCATGTGAATACATCAGTAATCGTTTCGTCAATGGATATTCTTTCACGAGACGCCATGAATCATGGAAATGAGTAGTTCCTTGTATGAGAAGTTCTCCTACCCGTTTAATTTCACGTTCAATCGGATCAACAGATACATTTGAACTTGCCAAAATCCCGTATTCTAACAATGGGTAAAAAATAGATTTCAAATTACTTTTTACTTCTGTGTTTATATCTATGCTTTCCCCATGAAAATACAGAGTAGACAACTGTGTCTTATTCATCGTGAGGGTACCCGTTTTATCCGCACATAATACGGTAGCGGCACCAAGTGTTTCGATTGTTGCAGCATGTCTAGTCAATACTTTATATTTAGACATTCTCCATGCACCTAACGTCAAAAATACAACAAGAATAACAGGTAATTCTTCTGGTAACATCGCCATACTGAGAGACAAACCAGACAGTAATGCTTCGATTACATTTCCATCTGTTGCTACCAAGATAAGCACAACACATGCACAAACAACACCTCCAATGATCAAAAGCGCACGAACTATCCGAGTCGTCTCTTTACGAAGTAGCGTATTTTCTTCTTTAATCAGATTAAGACTTTTACCAATACGTCCAATCTCCGTTTCAATGCCAATTGCATACGTTTTCACTACTCCGCGTCCACTTACGACGAGTGACCCTGAATAGACGAATGGTTTATCAGCTCCACTTGGACGAATAAACGGTTCAGTACCATTCCAAACGCGTTTCGTAACTGGAACAGATTCGCCAGTAATAAGCGATTCATCTACCATGAGATTTGAGCTTGTCAGGACATACGCATCAGTAGGAATTCTATCTCCTTCTTCAACGACTACAATATCGCCTACCACTACTTCTCGCCCTGGAACTCGGGTCTCTTGTCCGTCGCGAATGACAAGCGCACGTGGACTTGAAAGATTTCTTAATGCTTCAAGTGTTTTTGTCGTTTTCCTTTCTTGATAAAACGTAATTCCAATGATAAAACATATCCCAAACAAAAGGAGTGCTGCATCTTTTGGTTCTCCCATAAAAAGATACAGTAATCCGCACGCAAGAAGTAAAAGCAACATTGGCTCTGAAATGACGCGAAAAAATATTTTGAAATTGCCTGAATTATTTTGAGCCGGAATTTCATTGTATCCAAATGTTGTGAGCCTTTTTCTCACTTCCCGCTCAGAAAGACTTTGAGACAGAATTGTTGTTAGCTGTTCATCCATGAATCTATCATAACAAATATAATTACCTAGATGTGGTAAATAAATAGGATGAAGAAAAAAAACATTTTCGCTGCATTCATGCTATAATAGAGAAGTGCATAAACCATTTTATGCAAGCGGATTTCTGTATCATTCACCTTCCCAACAAATTCTCTTGCAACAAACCACAGCAGATAGTACATCAGCCTTAACCCTTTTCCGTGCCAAAAGCCGCAAAGGTGAAACACCACAAGCAGTCTTTCAACGTTCCATTTCAGAAACACTCGGAATTACATTGAAAGAAAATTCCATATTGCCTGTGTATGATTACATCCATGCAACATTGGGTGAACAATATATATTCTATGTCAAAATAACTGGTTCTATAGAATCATTATTATTGAAAGACAAATTATCTCAATGGTTTTTGCTTGCAAAGCTCGGCAAACAAAATTTAACGGAACAAACAAAACACGATATTATTATCGCAGAACGCGTCATTCGTGATACTGAGGAACGAAAGAAAAATATCATTAAAAAATAAAAAATGATACTCCATGGAGGAATAATCCTCTCTTTTGAAAGTTAGCTAATGACAGAACCAATAAATGGTTTGTTGTCTAAGGCCAAGCCAAGATTTTCTAAATTCTTCCCATTTAATATTTTTACTGTTACTCCATTTTCCTCTGCTAATTTTGATGCTATTGGATCGAACGGCGTATTCATCCCCGGTGACCATTTTTCAGGAATAATTTTTCGGTACTCAGACCATTTTATCTCATCTATTGGTTTAGCATCAGGAAATTCTCTTGGATCTTTGGTATACACCTTGTCGATATTCGTCATATTGATAACAGTTTTGATATTATAATCCTGACACAATGTCACTGCGCAGTAATCAGTACTCCACCCTGGCTTCCAGCCGGCTGCTATAGCAATAGGTCTATCAATTTTTAAAATTACTTCGTAATGTTTTATGACACGGGGATCTGCAATGTCCATAAATATCGTTCGCACAAGTTGTGCATTTAATCTCGTTGCGTGTAAACCCAACCAATCCAAATCATTTTCTCCAATATTTTCTTTACGCACGAGACGTGCTGCCTCTTGATACTGTCTTGTTGTAGCACCGCCACCGACAGTAATAAAAAACCGTCTTTTTTTGACGGTTATCTGATCGCGAATAAATATATTGAGTCCTGCAAGAAATTCTACATCGATTCCTCCATTGGGGACGACGAGTGATCCACCAAGAGAAAGCACAAAAGATTCATTTTCTATCATAATTTTTAATGCTTGAATTTATACGACTTACCTATACAGCTTATCAACAATGGTACCAGATAAGCTATCTTTGTCAAATATGTGTATAGACACATCTTTCTGATATAGTACTAGTATATGAATAAATTTATCGTTCCTCTCATATCATTTGTGTTGATCATTGGTGGCATTATCGGCTGGACATATCTCACCAAGCCAACATCCATTCCTCTTTCAAAAATTGATACATCTATAGAAAAAATACCATCTTCACCTACTCAAAAATTGCCAACAGTGACGGAAACCATCGCTGAAACCTCAACACTCACATATGTGAACCCAAGTGTAGCTATTGATTCGTTTGAAACTGCAATCCCAGAAAAAAAATATAATGATATGGCCGCATATATGACGCCTAATGTTACCATTATCAAATATGCAACTTCCTGTTGCGGAACACTCGCGAAAGCAAACGCACTTACAGAACTATCCTATTTATCTGACGCTGTAGGTCCTTGGAATTTTTCTATGACGAATCCAATAGCAAAACAGATAGAGGCTGCTGATCCGGAAACATTTAAAGATGCATATATTGGAACAGCTTCCAATAACTATGCTGTGGGACTTATACTCAATGATAATTATTTAATCACCAAAGTGATTATTACAAATAATTATCATCTCATTACTGGAAACTAGTAGGTTCAGGAATTGGTACCTCTCCGCAATCAAACGCGCAGGTGTCCTGACCTTCACCATATTCACACATACCGTTGCCACAAATTGGTGTGCAATCTGAAGCGCACGTATCATATCGTTCTGTAGAACTACAAATTCCATCTCCACACCGAATTTGTGATATGTTTCCAGTGAAAGGATTCCCAAATAGTGTCCTCCACCAAGGAATGGAAATATTTTCAATTGCTCCGCTCTCTTCATTAATATTCATAGTCACTGGATAGGAAATTGGAAATATTCCAAAAAGTGTATCTTTCATTGCTCCAGTTACGCTGATACCCGTTGATTCAAGGTTTGTCTTCATTTCAGGCTTAACGAGAGGAATTCCAGCAAGATCAATGATTTCTTGTATTTGATCTGGTTGAAGCGTTTCTCGCATAGGTGTTGGCGTTGGCATTCCTTTTGATGGTTTTTTTGAATCATCTGAACTATCCAAAGAATCTTTTTCTTGTTCCGGTGCAACATCTACTGGAGCTGGAGTAGGCGTTGAAGAATACCTTCCTCCGACTGATTTATATTGTATTGTCGGTGTCGGTGTCTGTTTCCTATTTGTATTTTCATTGATATCAAAACTTTCCGGATTTGTTGTCGGAACAATAGCAGTTGGCCGAGGTGTCGCATTAACATCCCTATTACTTCCTGCCCAAATCATTGTTGGTTCATCATCATTCGCCGCTTCTGTTGGTTCTACAGTGAATTGAATCGCGGGAGATTCGGCAGCAGGAACAAATTGGATATTCTCTGTTGCTGGAACTATTCTTCTTTCATTAGAGATATTAAAAAGAAGAGCAAGACGTGACACTAGAGAAGAAGGAGTTTGAGCACCAAGCACAGAATTCGTACATTGAGCTGATGTTGATTGACCCAAAAGATAACTCATTACCACAATAATCACAATTACCAGTGTGGCTGCTACATGAATGAAACATAATTTTTTATGAGGTTTGACGACAGGCGATTGAATAGTTGATGTATCCATATACGTATAAGTTAAGCATACTGAAATACAAATAGCAAAACCGATACATAATAAAATAATAAATACTGAAAAAAGAGTATACTAAAAACATGATACCTATTGAATATCTTCGTCAATTTCGTGTGAGTGGTTATGCACTATTTGATTTTGCTGCTGCATTCCTTGGCATGTTTCTACTGTCTCCCCTTTTATCGAAACTTTTTTTCATTATAAAAATAAAAATTCCAAAAATAAATTGGTTATTTCTCACATTACCCATAAGCATTATCACCCATCTCGCTGTTGGAAACAGAACTACGATGACGAAGGACTTTCTCGATCCGCAAGGCCATTACCTCCTTAAAATCATTATCTGTATCTTGTTGGTACTTGGCTTGCGTGGAATAAAAATAAAAAAATCAGCGCAATGAAAAAAACTTTTCTTCCTTCGTGCTCTCAATGTGGACTGTGCTGTACACTTTTTTATATCAATCTGACTGAAGAGGAATGGAAATCAGGAAGATATATTACGCAATTACAAGAATTCTTCGTTCATGAAAAATTTTCTTTCGTGAAGCGATATGGAGGAAATATTCTTCAGCAAAACAAAGATGGAGGATGCATATATCTGAAAAATAATACCTGTTCCATCCATACGAAACGACCAACTGCATGTAAGGACTTTTTTTGTTGTTCACGAGCAAAAAAATTTCAGGGAATGATTCAACAAATTAATGAAAGAAGAGACCGTGATACAATACAATCATGATTATCGATGATATCAACCTTACTGTGAAAGCTGGCAATGGCGGAAATGGAGCTGCGACATTCAGACGTGATGCGATTACAGCTCGAGGCGGACCGGATGGAGGAAATGGTGGCAATGGTGGAAACATCTACGTACTTGGTTCTACCAACATACTCGATCTTCGAGAATTTCGCTATAAAAAGAAAGTGAATGCAGATAATGGGGTAGATGGTTCTAGACATAATGGATTTGGAAAAAACGCGTTACATAAAACAATTCTTATACCGCTTGGCACAGAAATTACCGATACGGCAACTGGTGAACATTTTGAAATAACAGATATCACGACTCCCCTCATCCTCGTACATGGCGGAATTGGCGGAAAAGGAAATGTCGCATTTAAAACAGCGACAAACCAAACACCGAAGTTTGCAGAAAAAGGCACGAAAGGTGAAGAACGAATAATCCATTTACAATTACGATTCATTGCAGACATAGGACTCATCGGATTTCCCAACGCCGGTAAAAGTAGTTTGCTGCGAATGCTCACCCATGCTACTCCGACAATTGGTGATTATCCATTTACCACACTTGAACCAAATATTGGTATGTTTGGAACATACCCAATAGCTGATATTCCAGGCCTCATCGAAGGAGCGTCGGCGGGCAAAGGACTTGGAATACAATTTCTCAAACATATTGAGAAAACGAAACTGCTCGTCCATTGCATCGATAGTACGATTAGCGACCCTATGAAAGCATATGAAACGGTACGAAAAGAATTTGAATTATATAATCCATCTCTTCTCACAAAACCAGAAATAATTTTTTTGAATAAAACTGATCTTATCGATCCAATAAAAGAAAAAGAACTAGTAACGTTATTTGGAAATATGGCCAAAACGGTTTTGACAGGATCTATATATAAACCTGAAACAATATCAGTCCTCAAAGAGGAATTGATAAAAGTATTAAAATAATACTTTTATTTTTCAAAAAGAAATACCTTCAAGCTACTCCGGCTTATATTTACCAGATGCATTTCTACATCTATTATCTTTGTTATCGCATTGATTTTGACAGCTTGGATCGTCAAGATACACAAATGGACACAAACTCCTATCTGGATCATCAAACACCTCACACGATCCCACCGTCCCTCCTCCAGGTGCGCAAACATAATTCAATGGCATTTCTGAAATAATCTCACTCGGCGTTTCTGAAGGAATTATCGTTGGTGATACATCTGATGGAGGATGAGTTGGTTCACTAGGTATTGTTGAAGCTATTGCTTGTGACCATAGACATGCTGTCACAGATATATTCGAACTTGCTACACCAAAGTTATATGCACATTCTGGTCCACACCCATCAAAACACCCAATAAGAGGAATAGATAAATCTGCATTTCGTTCTAGATGGGTATATATTTTATACCATTGATATTCTGTGTATTCATCTGTGATATACATATATGACTCATTTGTTTTTGGGTCACAAGGAAATGAGTCAAGGATAATTTTTTCACGAAACAATAATGGCTCACCACATGATGGTATAGACAATGGATACGCACTTGCTGCGTCGTAATAATACTCCATAACCACGGCAAGATCCTTCAAGTCCTTTTTCCGACTATAATCACGTGCTTGAGCAAAATATGAGGGAATACCGACAAATGCAATGGTGCCTATAAGACTCATTAATGAAATGACTACCAGTATTTCTATGAGAGTGAAAGCAACAGGTCTTTTCAATTTTCCAAGCTGGTAATATTTTCGAAAGAGGTTCGTATATTTTTAGTATACAACACTAATCATCACTTGATATGTGTTCTTGTCGATCAGCAATACCCTTTTCTATTGCCTTTATCACTTCATCATATATGGGATTACTTTGGAATTTTTGAAGCGCTGTTTTTGCTTTCTCAAATTCATCTTCATATTCACTAACTCTATTCTTCTTGATTGCATAACTTTTAATTACTGTGAGAAATTTCTTCTCTGTCACATCAAGGAAACCTTTGTCATACACTGCATCCCGCACGATGTTCGTAATCTGTCCCCATGGGATAGATTCATCGCTCGATAATATGTTGTACACCGCTTTTCGCAATGAAGCACCCACACCGCTATTAGTATAAATAATTTCTTCCAACGAGTTTAATTGCACTCCATTCTTTTTCAATGGTGTAATCATCACTTCCCGCCCAGAAAAAATAAATAGTTTTTTCACTTCTTTTACGGAAAGAGTAACATATCCTTCTTCCACTAAATATGCCAATGCTGCCAAAACAAGTGTGACAGAGAGTGGTTTGACTGGTAACTTCCCACCACTTGGATGAGAATAGGTGTTAATAAATTTCGCGCGATCCGATATATATCTATCAGCAAACAAAAAAATTATTTCTGAAAATGTTAGTTTGACTTGCGCCATAGCACATCTCCTTCTCTCTATTTTTCCAATATATAGTATCATTTTTCGTGATATCATTACAGCAAACAGAAATAATTCTTCCTCACTATGAAAACTATTCGCACAAAACAAAAAAATAGATTATCAAAACAAATTATTGCAGTACTCATTCTGTATGTAAAAACACAATTTGTAGTCATGATGACTGTGTCTCTCATCACTTGGACACTACTCACACTTCTACATGTTCAATATGCTTTACTCCTCGCGTTTATTACGGGGGCTTTTTCTGTAATTCCATTTTTCGGAATGACAATCGCAGCGGTACTCACGAGCCTTGTCGCCATATTTGACACCGCTAGATTTTTACCACAGATGCATCAAATATTTGAAGGAATTTCCATACTTATCATCTATTTCATTCTCAATCAACTCGTTGATCTATTACTTGCTCCATTTCTTATCGGAAAAATCACCAAAGTCCATCCACTACTTCTCCTTATGTCTGTCATTGTGGGAACGACGCTTTTTGGAATTATTGGAACACTTGTTGCCATTCCTGTAGTTTTAGTTTGTAAAACTATGTGGGAATACCAAAGGTAATGCAACAATGTTGAATACCTACATGCGAAACTGTTTCATCTCTACTTCAATGAAGATAAAAATCCGTTAATGATAGCAAGTACTATAGCCGCAAGTATTGCTGTCCCAAATCCATCAACTTTAAAACCGGGTACGAAACTGCTGGTAATCAGAAGTAAAATCGCATTTATGACAAAGGTAAATAAGCCTAAGGTCAAAATATTTATAGGCAATGTCAAAATCACCAATATTGGCTTAAGAAAGATAGTAAGTATTCCCCATAAAACTGCGACAACCAAAAGTGTTGGCCATCCACTAATTGTCACTCCTGGAATCACATACGCTGTTATATAGAATGCAATTGCATTAATGAGAAGTTGTATCATATATTTTTATTATACACATTCGGTCAAGGCTCAACCAGTTATAGTAATTCATTACTACCTTCTTTTTTCACCATACCAGATAGAGGCAAAACGAAACGGAATGTAGAACCTTTGTTTTCTTCAGACGTAAAAGAAATTTTCCCTCCCGTTCGATTAATAATTTCCTTCACGATGTACAAACCCAACCCAGTCCCGTCAGGATCAATTGTTTTCGCATTATCCGCTCGAAACATTTTTGTAAAAATTTTCTTTTGTTGTGCTTCAGGAATGCCTACTCCTGTGTCAGCAACGGTTAAGACGATGTCAGTCCCTTTTTTGAGAATCGTAAAATCAATTTTTCCACCTATAGGAGTATATTTAATTGCATTGGTAAGCAAATTATTTAGAATTATACCAATAAGCTTTTGATCCGTAACAATAGCAGGAATATCTGCTCCATATTTTTCTTTAAAAATAATTTTCTTTTTCTTTATTTGCGGCATCAATTCATGAATATACGATTTCGCTATCTTTTTTATTTCTACCAATTGTGGTTCGACGACAAATGTTCCGAGTTCCAAACGAGACGCATTGAGAATAGCATTCACAAGTGCAATCATCCGTTTACTCGCGTTGTGTATTTCATCTGCGTATTCTTGTTGCTTTTTATTTAATGAACCATTGGCTCCAGATGCGAGAAGTTCAGAAAGCCATCGAAGTGTAGTAATTGGAGTACGAAGTTGATGGGAAGCAAGCGACACAAACTCTGTCTTTGCTTTATCAATTTCACGTTCTTGAGTGACATCACGAAACACAACCACACACCCAATTATTTCGCCAGCGGCATTCTTAACAGGCGCAGCTGAAGTCGCAACTGGGGTTGTATAATTATCTTTTCTCACGACAAGAGTATGATTCACCATTTTGGTTGGTTTATCCTGTGAAATCGCCTCATGAATGAAATCGTTACTCGGTTTCCCATCACTCTCTTTCACAAAAGAAACAGACACACTATATGGTTTATCGATAGCCTTCTCTCTTGATACACCAGTTAATTTTACAGCTACATGATTAAACAGAACTATTTTGCCATCGGTATCAACAGCGATAACCGCATCACCAATAGACTCGAGAATCGCTTCATCTCTTTCCTTGAACTCCAAAATTTTTCTCTCTGCCTGTTTCAGATCATTGATATTTGCGATACTCGATAGAATGCACGGCTTACTATTGATGAACATCATGTGAGCAGAAAACAAACCCATTAGCTGTTCACCGTTTTTTGTTTTGAAAAGGTATTCTCGATTAATGACAGGTCTCCTTGCTTGTAAGTCCGCTACCATCTCATTGCGATCCTCAATGTTCGACCATACCTGAAGTCCAATGGATGAGTTTTCGAGGGCTTCTTTTTTAGTGAAACCTGTGAGGGAGAGAAAAGCATTATTCACATCAAGAAACTTCCCATCTT
>Ga0209800_10003792_pt1 | contig 11684 bp, 7 predicted proteins | sample Higcelweek8metaG_FD_187174 | JGI IMG/M metagenome (GOLD analysis project Ga0209800, IMG submission 187174) | Freshwater pond sediment microbial communities from the University of Edinburgh, under environmental carbon perturbations - High... | ecosystem: Environmental > Aquatic > Freshwater >... | reverse complement strand
TTCATTAATTACAGCGTAGTATGTGTAAGAGCTAAACGTGATGTCACGCGTAACCTTTAATAATTTACTTGTTACAACAACTGGTTCTTTGTCCATCTCATAAACCATTTCGTCGCTGTAGAATTTCCTGTTCAGATGATCAATCTGGTAAACACGGTAGCGATTTTCGCCCTTAAACGGATAAACCTTCTGTGAGTATTTTCTTGATCCAGGTCCACCTTCTCCTTGGATACGACCAATTTCAATCCACTTTCCCCATCTAAATTCTTCAATGTAGAAAGTTAGCTTGCCCGATTCATTATCAGTAAGGAATTTTAGGATGTTATCATATCCAAGCTCATGAGAAGTTATTTCGTAGGTGCACAATGGTTTTAATACCTCCGGATTTACTAGTTTAGGGGTACAATTCTCGTGGTGTTTGATAGTTACCTGAAACTCCTGTCCGAATTCTAGACCAGCATAGTCGAGAGTAATCCTAAATGCGCTCGAATTAATAACATCTTCAAATTTGGTGTCATTAATAAGTACTTCGTATGCACAATACTCTTCGCCCATGTCTAGCATTGGGTTAATAATGTAAAGGTCTTTACCCTGATACACACCCTTCAAAACCATCTCGTCAGCTGAGCTGCTGATAGACGAAAACATCAAAGCAATTGTTAAAAATGCTAAAGTGCTGTATTTCATCATTTTACAAATTTTATTAACAAATTATGAACAAATTTAATATCAAAATTACGTTTTTCCAAATTTTTTTGGACTTTTTTTTACAAAAAAATAAAAAGATTTGTATGCCTGAGTGTAAGTTGTTGATAAACAGCACAATACGAATTGTTAATATTTTTTTGTTTGTAACAATAATTTTACGACTTATTTTTCTGTTTTACAAATATTATTTTTGCATTGATTAGAACGGAAAAAACTAAAAAAAATGAAAAACTGCACTTTTTTGTTATTTGTTTTGATAAGTCTTACTGCCTTATCACAGGAGTATACCACAGAAACTATTTATTATCAGAACGGGAAAATTAAAGAAGAGGGCGTATTGCATATGGGCCAGAAATCGGGCACATGGAAATTCTATTCGCCGGAAGGCAAGTTGATGGCCGAAATTGACTATTACAAGGATGCTTTGCATGGTCTTAACAAAGTTTATTTTCCTGATGGAACAGTAAAAGAGGAATACAATTACTGGGGAAACGAAAGACATGGTTCATTTGTCGAAAATTATAAAAACGGAAAGCCATCAGTTAATGGTTATTATCATAGTAATTTAAAAGATAGCATTTGGCAAATTTATTATGAAGCAGGACAACTACAGTCTGAAGTGGTTTATAAAAAAGGGGTTCTAGTCAGAATAAATTCATATTATACGGCTGCAGGGAAACAAACCGTAGTTGGTGGTAATGGGGAAATCGTTAGTTACTATGACAATCTACAAAAGAAATCTGAAGGGAAAATTGAAAACGGCTTAGAACAGGGTCCTTGGATATATTATCATGAGAATGGTAAAAAGTCATCTGAAGGAAGTTTTAATCAGGGTGTCCGAACTGGAATTTGGTACGAATGGTATGATAACGGGAATAAAAAAAGTGAGGTCACAACCGAAACAGGAATGAATATTTTCTGGACGGTAACTGGTGAAAAAGAAATGGAAGGTAAAATGCTAGATGGAAAAAGAGAAGAGTTGTGGACATATTGGTATCCATCTGGTCAAATACGAAGCACAAATATTTATAAAAATGATTTAAGAAACGGACTTCAAACAAAGTATTATGAAAACGGCAATAAGCAATCGGAACTAATCTATGTTGATGGCGTTCTACAAGGTGAAGCACATTTCTGGTTTGAAGATGGCAAAAAAGATATTGATGGAAATTTTGTAAACGATTTGCAAGATGGACTATGGACATACTGGCGTACTGATGGCACAAAGGGAAATGAAGGTAATTATATTAAAGGCAAAATGGATGGACGTTGGACTTTTTGGTATTCTAACGGACAGATATGGAAAGAAGTTGATTATACTAAAGGTTTAAAAGATGGGGCTTGGAATATATTCTTTGAAAATGGGAATAAATTTAGAGTTGGTGTTTTCGAAAACGATTTTGAAGTAGGAGAGTGGAAAGAATGGTACGAGGACGGAACACTTGCTATGCAAGGAACTTATGATTTGGGAATTATGACCGGAACCTGGTCAACTTGGCATGAGAATGGACAAAAGAAATCACTCATTGAATATAAAGACGGTCTGATAGCAGGTAAGAACTATTTTTGGTTTCCAAATGGAGCTAAGCAACTCGAAGAGTCTTACAAACTTATCGAAGTCAAATCAGAAGATGATTTTAGCATAAAGAATAAAACCACTTCGGTTCTTAACGGCCCTTACAAAACTTATAACATAAGAGAGATCGAAATTATCTCGGGCAATTTCCTTGAAGGAAAGAGAAATGGCAAATTTGTTTACAAAAACAATAACGGAGGTACCGTAAAAGTCGAATATTACAAACTAGACAAACCTGATGGAAAATGGGAGACATATTATGATTTCGGGCCAATCGAATCGGAGGTTAATTATGATAACGGGATAAAAGAAGGTAAATCGACTTACTACGATCAGAAAGGGAATATTACTTTCCAGGCGATGTTTCATGGAGGAAGACAAACTGAAATCTTGATTGATAGCAATCCAGATCTTCCTCAAAATCAGAACGAAAATAGATAATGAAAAAAGCAATTGTTTTTCTTAGCCTGATTTTAATTTCCAAATTTTTAATTTCTCAGGATCAAAAATATCTTTATAGCGGTGGAATGCTGTTTTTTCAGCCGGGTTATACTATAGCTCAGAATCCACATCAGCAAATCAATAATTTGGGTTTTGGTATTGGTGGAGTTCTGCGCTTTTATATAAAAGATCATCTTTGTGTGGGAATAATTGGTGGAAGCCAGAAAACAGGATATGATTCGCCAGGTTCAGAAAATTCATATATAAGTCTTGGTTACGGAGGCCCACTTGTTGGATATACCTATTTTAAAAATAAACTCAGATTTTGTGCATCGATCAGTGCGGGTAAAGGCCGAATTAAAAATTTGCATATTCAAAGTCAGACAGGTGTTGTGCTCAACGATGCAGACTATTACAGCCATTCGGCTTGGGTTGGATATCCGATGCTAAGTCTTGATTATATGATGACAAAGAAAATTGCCTTTACATCTCAGGTAATTTGCATATCAGCACTTTATAACGAAAATGATTTGTATTTTTGTCCGGTTTTTCAGATAGGAATATTATTTAACAGATAAAATTAAAATTAATGATACAGGAAGATCTTTTTAAAAAAATTGTAGCTCATTGTAAGGAATACGGATTCATTTTTCAGTCGTCTGAATTATATGATGGCCTTAGTGCAGTATATGATTATGGCCAAAATGGTGTAGAGCTCAAAAACAATATAAAAGAATATTGGTGGAAGTCAATGACACAAATGAATGAGGAAGTTGTTGGTATTGACTCAGCAATTTTTATGCATCCTACAATTTGGAAAGCATCAGGCCATGTGGATGCTTTTAATGATCCACTCATAGATAATAAAGATTCGAAAAAAAGATATCGTGCCGACGTTTTGGTCGAAGATTATCTGGAAAAAATCAATGATAAAATTGAAAAAGAAGTAGAAAAAGCAGCTAAAAGGTTTGGTGATTCTTTCGATGAGCAGCAGTACAGAACAACCAACCCAAGAGTTATGGAATATGCTCAAAAGATTGAATCTGTTAGAACTGAATTTTTTGGAGCACTCGAAGCTAACAATCTCGAAAAAGTTCGTCAGATAATTATAGATCTCGAAATTGCTTGTCCTGTATCGGGAAGCAGAAACTGGACCGAAGTTCGCCAGTTTAATTTGATGTTTGATACCAAACTTGGATCTGTAGCTGAAGGAGCAAATACAATTTATTTGCGTCCCGAGACTGCTCAAGGGATTTTTGTTAATTATTTAAATGTTCAGAAAACTGGACGAATGAAAATTCCTTTCGGAATTGCACAAATAGGTAAAGCTTTCCGCAACGAGATTGTTGCACGTCAGTTTATTTTCCGCATGCGCGAATTTGAACAGATGGAGATGCAGTATTTTGTTAAACCGGGTGAAGAGCTTAAATGGTTTGAAATATGGAAAGATAAACGTATTAAATGGCATATGGCTATGGGTATAAACCCAGCAAAATATCGCTGGCATGCTCACGATAAACTTGCTCATTATGCAAATGCTGCTTTCGATATCGAATTTGAATTCCCATTTGGATTTAAAGAACTCGAAGGAGTTCATTCTCGCACCGATTTCGATTTAACTCAGCATCAGAATTTCTCTGGGAAAAAAATTCAATATTTTGACAATGAATCAGGCGAAAGTTATGTCCCGTTTGTTGTTGAAACTTCGGTTGGTTTGGATAGAACATTCCTTTCTATACTTTCGGCTTGTTATAACGAAGAACAAGTTGGCGAAGAAACTAGAGTTGTGCTGAATATTCCAGCGCCTTTAGCTCCAGTTAAAGTTGCAGTTTTGCCTCTCGTTAAAAAAGATGGTTTACCAGAACTTGCTCGCGAAATTTTGGATGAACTTAAATTCGACATGAACTGCATGTACGAAGAAAAAGATTCTATCGGCAAACGCTATCGCCGTCAGGATGCAATAGGAACGCCTTTCTGTATTACTGTTGACCATCAGTCAGCCGAAGATAGAACTGTAACCATTCGCTACCGCGATACCATGGAGCAAGAAAGAATTGCTATTGATAAAGTTGCTGAAATCGTAAGAGAAAAGGTAGATATGAAAAACCTGCTTAAGAAATTGGTATAAAAATATTCTGAATAGCGGGTAAAACTCTGATGGATAGCAAGAAACGACAAATTCTCATATACCCACTACTTATCTGTTCGATGATTTTGTGGGGGGCTTCATTTGTATGGGGAAAAGTTGCGCTTGAGCATTATGGGACTTTTACTGTAATCTTTTTCAGATTGTTGGTGTCGTCAGTAATGCTTGTTCCGGTTTTGATTATTACCAAGAAATTTCGGTGGCCGGAGAAGAAAAATCTGTATTTGTTTTTATTGTTGGCCTTTTTTGAGCCATTTTTGTACTTTTTGGGAGAAACCTCTGGTTTAGCTTTTGTAGATCCATCAATGGCGTCGGTTATAATTTCTATTATCCCTCTGTTTACGCCTTTTGTTGCTTATTATTTCTTAAAGGAAAAAGTAACAATATTAAACATGTTGGGAATTATAATAAGTATTTCGGGAATTGTATTTTTAGTTCTGGGTAAGGATATGAGTTTGCAAATATCTGTTAAGGGCCTACTTTTACTTTGCCTTGCAATATTTGCTGCCAACGGATATAGTGTGATGCTTAAGAAAATTCCAGATCAACATTCGATTCTTAACATAATACTTTGGCAAAATATCTTTGGGATGATTTACTTTTTGCCTTTTGTAGCAATATTTTCTAGACACGATATTATGGTTACAGGATTTGTTGAAGAAGGATTCTGGGCAATAGTAGAACTTGGATTTTTTGCTTCAACACTTGCGTTTTTGTTCTACATGTACGGACTTAAGTTTATGTCGATTACGAAAGTAAATGTTTTCACAAATACAATTCCTATTTTTACGATAATAATTTCATGGTTCTTTTTTGGTGAAGAAATTGGGACAAAAAAGATAATAGGAATAATAATAGTAATTTCGGGTGTTGTTATTTCGCAATTGAAATATCGATTGTTTCCAGGAAGAAAGTCCTAATATGGAATTGCCGAAATTCTCGGGACCGCGACTACAACAATCTTTAAAATAAAACCGGTCTGCAAAACCAGCAAAAAAAAACACCTTCGTTTCCGAAAGTGTTTCCGAGGTACCTGGCGGAGTCGAACCGCCGTAGCCGGTTTTGCAGACCGGTGCCTAGCCACTCGGCCAAGGTACCAAAGTGGGAGTGCAAATATAGATTAATTTTTTTATCAGCCAAAATTAATTTTAATAAGAACCATATTTGTTGCTTTATCAGGATAAGTTTTCTAATTTTGCAGGCTTAACAAAAAGTATTTACACATTATTTTACAAAATGGAAACTAAAAACAAAGGTTTTAACACCAAATTAATTCATGCAGGTGATTATGATGATGCTTTGGGATCTGCAGTTCCGCCGATTTACCAAACTTCTACTTTCAGATTTAAAAACGCAAAACACGGCGCTGATTGCTTTGCCGGAAGAGATTCAGGATATATTTATACCCGTATCGGAAACCCAACAATCAATTCATTTGAAGAAAAGCTTGCTCAGTTAGAAAATGGTTATCGTGGCATCGCTTTATCAAGTGGAATGGCTGCTGTAACTACAGTTTATATGGCATTGCTTGGTAAGGATTGTCACATGATTAGCACTGACGCTGTCTATGGTCCATCAAGAGCTGTTCTTGAAAGAGATTTTTCACGTTTTGGTGTTCAGTACGACTTTGTGGATACTTCGGACATTACTTTAATTGAAAAACTTATCAGACCGAACACAAAACTGTTATATATTGAAACTCCAACGAATCCAACAATGGCAATTACAGATATAAAAGCTGTTTCGGAGTTGGCACATAAACATGGAATTCTTGTTTGTGTTGATAATACTTTCAGTTCTCCATATTTGCAAAAACCTTTGGATTTAGGTGCTGATATTTCTTTACACTCGATTACAAAATTCATTAACGGTCATGCTGATATCGTAGGTGGTGCGTTAATAGCTAAAGATCCTGACGTTTACAAAAAACTTCGTCAGACAATGGTTTATATGGGTTGCAATATGGATCCACATCAGGCATATCTTGTTAATCGTGGTCTTAAAACTCTTGCTATAAGAATGGATCGATCAGAGCAGTCATCAATGATAATTGCTGATTTCCTAGAAAAACATCCAAAAGTTGAATGGGTAAAATATCCAGGTTTAAAATCTCACCCACAACACGAACTTGCAAAACAGCAAATGACTGGTTTTGGTGCAATGATTAGTTTTGGCTTAAAAGGAGGATTTGCTGCTGGTGAAATTATGATGAATAATGTTCATCTTGCAATGTTAGCAGTGTCTTTGGGTGGAGTTGAAACTTTAATTCAGCATCCTGCTTCAATGACTCACGCAGCAATGTCTAAAGATGCTCGCGAAGCTGCTGGCATTACTGACGGACTCGTAAGATTCTCTGTTGGTATCGAAGATTGCGAAGATATTATCGCTGATCTTGAACATGCTCTTGAATTGGTTTAATATTTAAACTTTTATATAATTGAAAAAGCCCGAATCTCGGGCTTTTTCAATTATAATAAGCTTTGCTCATGATAGTTAATAATGCATTCAGCTTTAAAGAATAAAGTCAGTTGATAGAAAATTAGACTTATCATCTTTTAATATGTCGTGTATTATCTTTTTGTTATCATCATTTTCTTTAGCTGCTACTAAAGTTCTGATTGAGAAAACTCTTAGGGCATCATAGATTGATAATGTGGCTTCGGCTGAATCTTTTCTTCCAGTAAATGGAAAATTGTCGGGACCGCGCTGGCATTGTGAATTTACATTTACTCTGCATACCTGATTTACTAGTGTGTCAATTAATGTCGCAATGTCATCGGAGTTTTTACCAAAAATACTTGCCTGTTGTCCGTAGTCCGAATCAGTAACATAATTTAAAGGTTCTTGAATGTCCTTATAGCTGATTACTGGAATTACTGGGCCAAACTGTTCTTCATGATAGACCTTCATTTTATCATTTACATTGCTTAGTATTGCAGGGAAGAAAAACGATTTGTTAAACTTACCACCACTCGGATTAACTAGGTTTGCTCCATGAAAGATAGCATCCTCAATTAAGTTAGTTAAATATTCTGATTTTCCAGGTTCAGGAAGAGGAGTGATTTTTACATTTTCGTCCCATGGCATACCAGTTTTTAACTTTTCAACTTCGAGAGATAGTTTTGATATGAATTCAGTAGAAATGTCTTCATGAACAAAAATCATTTTTATTGCAGTGCATCGCTGGCCGTTATATGATAGAGCACCTGTAATACATTCACTAACTGTTTTGTCAATGTCGGCATCTTTTAAAATTATTGCTGGATTTTTTGCTTCGAGGCCTAAAACACTTTTAAGTCTGTGCGGTTTTGGATGAAGTTGTTTAAGCGAATCTGCAACTTTGCTGCTGCCTATAAATGCCAAAACATTTACTCTGCCTGACTCCATTATTGGAGAAATTACTTTTTCGCCGCGTCCATAAACAGTATTTACAACACCTGTGGGGAAAGCTTCTTTAAATGCATTAAGTAGTGGGTAATGTAGAAGTACTCCCAACTTTGGAGGTTTAAAGATTACTGTATTTCCCATTATTAGCGCTGGAATTAGTGTTGCAAATGTTTCATTTAAAGGATAGTTGTACGGACCCATACACAATACGACACCAAGAGGAGCGCGTCTTATCTGCGCAATTATTCCATCCGAAATTGTAAATCTTGATGATTCTCTATCCAGATTTTTAAGCGCTTCAATTGTATCATTGATGTAATCAACTGTGCGGTCAAATTCTTTTTGTGAATCCGCAAGGCTTTTTCCAATTTCCCACATTAGTAAGTTTACAACGATTTCGCGTTGTTCTTTCATTAGGAACACAAATTTCTTTATGTTTACTATTCTTTCTTCGACAGTCATTGAAGGCCATTCGCCTTTCCCATGAGCATAAGCTTTTTCGGCAGAATCTAAGGCTTCAAGAGCTTCTTTGCTTCCCATCATTGGATAGGAGCCAATATAATTGTTTGACTTGCCTAAATTTTCTATATAAATTGGAGAGTATACATCCCGAAAATCTCCAAACCATTGTTCAATTTTGCCGTTCAACAAATAGTCTTTTTGCTTAATCGGGAAATCGATTCGATATTTTTCTGGAACTTGGTCAATTTTAGGAAAACTTAAATTTTGTTCATTCATAATTTAGATTGTTAAAAAGCCTCCGAATTTTCTTTCAGAGGCCGAATTCTTATTTCATGTAATTGTATAAAAAGTCGGTTGGAGGAATAAATGTTTCTTTAACTGTTCTCGGACTTGTCCAACGTAACAGATTTAATTGTCCTCCAGCTTTGTCATTTGTGCCCGATGCTCTTGCTCCTCCAAATGGCTGAAGTCCTACCATTGCTCCAGTTGGTTTGTCGTTTATGTAGAAGTTTCCAGCAGCATATCTTAATACTCTGCATGCTTGAATCATTGCATATTTGTCGTTACTGAAAATTGCTCCAGTCAGTCCATATGGCGAAGTTTTATCGCAAATTTCTAACGTGTCAATATATTTATCATCTTCATAAACATAAATTGTCATAACTGGACCAAAAATTTCTTCTTGCATTGTTACGAAATTAGGATTGGAAGTTACGATTATTGTAGGTTCAATAAAATATCCAACTGTCTTATCTCCATTCCCACCAGCAATTATTTCACATTCTTTGGATTCTTTTGCCAGACTTATATATTTCATTATACTGTCGAACGACGCCTCATCAATTACTGCATTGATGAAATTGTCGAAATCATTAACAGGACCAATTTTCATTTTTGTATGCATTTCCACAACATGGGTTTTAATTTCGGGCCACAATGATTTTGGAATATATGATCTTGATGCTGCTGAACATTTTTGTCCCTGATACTCGAACGATCCAGTAATAATTGCAGTCGCCACTTCGCGTGGAACTGCCGAATTGTGAACAAAGATAAAATCTTTACCTCCAGTTTCGCCAACTAATTTGGGATATGAAACATATTTTTCAAGATTGTTGGCAACGCCTCTCCAAAGAGTGTTAAATGTGTTGTTTGATCCTGTAAAATGAATTCCAGCCAGATCTTTGTGAGCAAGAACCGTTTTACCAATCATGCTTCCTGAGCCAGGGATAAAATTAATAACTCCATCAGGAACCCCAGCTTCTTTAAATATCTTAGCCAGAATGTAGTTCGAGAGAATTGCAGTTGTAGCTGGTTTCCAAACTGTTGTATTTCCCATCATTACTGGAGCCATATTTAAATTAGAAGCTATTGCTGTAAAATTAAAAGGAGAAACTGCAAAAACAAATCCTTCTAATGCACGATATTCCAATCTGTTAAACTGAAGTTCATTTGAAAATGGCTGATTTTGATAAATTTGTGATGCGAAAAAGACATTGAATCTTAAAAAGTCAATTGTTTCACATGCCGAGTCAATTTCTGCCTGTTGTATGTTTTTACCCTGTCCTAACATTGTGGCAGCATTAAGTACATATCTATATTTTTTCGAAATTAATTCGGCAATTCTTAGCATTATAGATGATCTCTCAAGCCATGAAATGTTTTCCCACATAGGTTTGGCTTCCAGAGCAGCATCAATTGCCATCTGAACTTCTTTTTCGGTTGCCATGTGATAAACTGCCAGAACTTTTTTATGATTGTGAGGCATTACAAATTCTTCTGTCTTACCTGTTCTAATTTCTTTACCACCGATAATCAGAGGAATTTCCATTGTGCCAGAGCTCAGTTTTTCAAGTTCGGCAATTAGTAATTCACGTTCTTTACTGCCTTTTAAATATTGTTGAACCGGCTCATTCTGCGGTTTGTTGAAACTAAATACTGCATTATTCATAATTCTTTGTTTTTTATAATTAGTTACAATTTTACGAGTTGCAAATATATGCAAGACGCAATATTGTTATTATGATAATTAACATATTTTATCAATAAAAGTTGTTGACAAGCTTATATTATAGTCTGGATGATTTTTTGAAAGTTTGAGATAGTATGTAAAATGAAATAATTAATTATTTTTTTGTCAGTATGCAACCATTAATCAAGAATAGGTGTTTACTATTCAAACTCGCTTACTCCTATGGCAAGGCGGCAATTATTTCAAGTAAGCAATTGAGGGTGCTCCACGCACCCTTTTCTTTTTTACGAATTTGTTTTAAAACAAGAAAGGCTACCTGTGTTACAAGCAGCCTTTCTTGATATTATATAAAATAACTAGTATATTTCGATTGCATAATCCATTCTAGCTTGAACTCCTTTAAGTTTCTGAACATCTTTAAGCAATTCATAGAATTTGTAATTTTCTCCTAAAGTCTCTTTAATTATATTTTCTGATGCATTTGTTGACATATCGGTCATCAGTTTTTCCATGAAATCTTCTTTTTCTGGGTACTCAATGATTCTAAAATCTTCGATTTTTGCTAAAGAGACAGCTTTTTTAACTGCAGCATCGAGTCCGCCAATTTCGTCAACTAGGCCAATGCTTTTTGCATTAACACCACTCCAAACTCTACCTTGACCAATTGAGTCAACTTCTGCTTTAGTCATACCTCTACCGTCCGAAACGCGTGTTAAAAAGATATCATAAAAATCTTCTACTTGTCTTTGTATAAATTGACCTTCTGCAGGTGTAAATGGGCGCATTATTGAGCCAAAGTCTGAGTTTGCATTTGTGCCTACACCATCAACTGTGATTCCAAGTTTTTCGGTCATTAGTTTCTCAAGATTAGGAATCATTCCGAATACGCCAATAGAACCAGTAATTGTATTTGGTTGTGCAAAGATATAATTAGCAGGAGCAGAGATAAAATATCCACCCGAAGCAGCAAGATTACCCATTGAAACAACAAC
>Ga0209800_10003791_pt1 | contig 11689 bp, 9 predicted proteins | sample Higcelweek8metaG_FD_187174 | JGI IMG/M metagenome (GOLD analysis project Ga0209800, IMG submission 187174) | Freshwater pond sediment microbial communities from the University of Edinburgh, under environmental carbon perturbations - High... | ecosystem: Environmental > Aquatic > Freshwater >... | reverse complement strand
ATGAGTAATGAACCGTTTCGAATGGCTTTGTGTTTTGATTCAACTTTGTCGTCATTCCTGAGGAAATCAAATCAGTATTGTTTTTGAACAGAAACAATTCTTCCGCTAAACCAACATCCGTATCCATATGAACCGAGTCCGCTGTACATGTTTCTGCGTTGTTCTGTGCAAATGCTGACTGATAAATTCCGGCAAACACAAGAAAAAGAACGATTGCGTATATTTGTTTCATAGATTAAATTGAATAATCACCCTACAAATATACGTCATTTTGTCACAAAGTCAATATTTTCATTGTTAAAAATACTCGAATTAATCACAAAAACGATCCGAATTAACAATTGAATGTGATGTTTTGCCGGATAAACGCATTCTTCCCATCGCAGCAACGTTGCACTTTCAGGACTCAGAATTTTCCAAACGACAAAGTCGCATTGGCCGAAAAGCCATGCAGCTCGTCGCTCGAATAGCCCTGAAGATTTAATGGCGACGTAAAACGATAACTGGCCCCAACCGAAAAACGAATCCATTTTACCAGATTCAGCTCAACCTCAACGGCGGGTTCTGCTATCAGATAAAAAGCTTCGTCCTGAATGTTCCAATCGGCCTCGTACGGCTCATAATAATGGGTCTGCAATGACATTGCTCCACCTGCACCCAGAAGCACAGGAAAAGACACATGCACCGGAAAACGAGGCAGCACAATGGGTTGAAGCAACAATCCGCCATAGCCGCCCTGCAGACTTGAATAATTAGAACCGGTCGAATGCCCCACATACAGGTCGTTCGAAAAACCACCGGCAGCCAAACCTACAGCAAATCCATGATCGATAACCCAGGCAGCACGGAATCCTGTAGTGAATGCATCGCGCGAGTCAATCTGTGTGTAACCGCCACTAAGTCCAATATAGGCTCCATGCGAATGTGGCCTGCTGCCAAACAGGGTTTTCAACTCATCGCCCGTTGAATCAGCTTGTGCATATCCAGCCAGCACCGCAGAAAATAAAAACAAAAAACCAAACAGTAATTTTTTCATGATTTCAGATTTTTGAAGTAAAATGATAACGAATTGTGCAACCAAAATCCCACAGATTAATGCGCATCAACCTGTCCGGGACAATTTCAGCAAAGGGCTTGTAATCGAGCGCAATACTGAGCGGAATAACTTTCAGTGTGTATTCGGCCGACAGAAAAAAATCGGCGCCGATGACCGGAACGCGGTTGTAACGTTCGGTTTCTTCAATCCAGTCGTAGCGCCGCGATGCAGTGTTACCGACATGTGCTCCCCACCCCATGTTTAAGGTCAGGTACGGAAAACAAACACCGGGAAAAGGCCTCGTTTCGCCTTTCAGCACATACAATTGAACGCCGCGGTTGCGATTGAGCAACATCCCTTCGGTCCAGGTATCCGGACCATCCATCAGACGCACCGTAAGTCCCGATGCGACACCCGATCGGATACCCGCCTGCAGTTCGAGTTGCTGACCATTGGTTGCTCCAAAAGTCATCAAAAAAAGCAATGCAATTACACATTTTTTCATAGTCGTATTATTGATGAATGACCTGACCGGATCCCAACACACTGACACTTACAGCCGGCGTGCCCAGATAATACACATTGCCGCTGCCACTGATGACTACATCGAGCACATCGGTAACTGTTGTATAAATGCTTCCTGAGCCAGCAATATCGGCCATGCATTCCTGAACGGTCATGCCATATGCATGAATGTCGCCTGAGCCATCAATTTCAAAATCAGCCTGTGTGGCAGCACCAGAAAGGAACATTTCGCCGGATCCATCAATTTCAGCATTCACTTTGGTTGCGTATACCGGCATGCTGATGTCGCCCGAACCGGATATCTTCAGTGAAATCTGCTGAACATTTAATGTGTCGGATTGAATGTTTCCGCTACCCGACATTTCAACCGAGCTTAATGTGGGCGTGTGTACATACACAATAATCGGATAATTGGGGTCCAGATTGCGATGATTCTCAATATCAATTATCAGGATATCGCCATGAACATCGGTATTGATATAAGGAATCAGATTCTCTTCGCCTTCAATTTCGACAAATGCAACACTGTCGCGGATGATTTTCACCTGTAAAGAACCACTGTTCTCAACGCCGGTAAAACCACTCACATTGCGCGTTACAGTAACCAGATTCTCATTACCATTTATTTCGTGCGGGAAATAGCAGGACTGAAAAGAAAACACAGCCCCTGTAAACAGTAAAATTAAAAGTACTTTTTTCATTTCCGTAGATTTTACCCTAATGTCTTTTCAAAAAACAGAAGGTTGCAAAATCAGAAAAAATTATCCGGAAATATATTTTGCTTTTGATCAATATAATGTATTGCAGCGAAGCATTACCTTTGCAGCATGAAAATGCCGTTACCCGAAAGCTTTTATGTGCGCAGCGACGTGGTGAAAATCGCCCGGCAGCTGCTTGGAAAAGTACTGGTAACCTGCATTGACAATACCTATACGGCAGGGATCATTACCGAAACAGAGGCTTATGCAGGCGTGACCGATCGTGCTTCTCATGCATTTGGCGGACGCCGGACAAAGCGAACCGAAACCATGTACATGCAGGGCGGCGTTGCGTATGTGTATCTGTGCTACGGACTTCATTGTTTATTCAATGTGGTGACCAATAAAGCCGATATTCCACATGCAGTGCTGATCAGAGGCATCGAGCCATTGGAAGGAACTGAAGAAATGAACCGACGTCTTGCACAAAAAAAAATGAAACCCGGCGGAAAAGGTCCGGCCAAGGTTTCGGCGGCATTGGGAATTACACTTGGTCTTGACACAGCAATGCTGAACTCCAATTCCATACGCATCGAAGATCACGGAATAAAGATACCGGCAAAAAATATAATTGCTGCACCCCGCATTGGTGTTGATTATGCCGGAGCTGATGCCTTGTTGCCTTATCGGTTTTCTGTTCAGGGTCAATATGTGCAGCAAGCAATAATCTCGAAAAATACTCATTGTAAATCTGCAAAAGTCAGATCTTTTGTCTATCCTTCGACGGAGTTTATCCCGCCACTTTTCACTTCGACTCCGCTCAGTGTGACAGCGGCGGGACTCAGGATAACAGAAGCTTAGTTTGAATTGACAAGTGCACAGTGCAAGCATTAAACATCGAAAAGAAACAGCAAAACAAAAAGTAAAATTACAACCCATGAATATCAAACCCAACGCTCGACTCATTCTTAAAACCGGTAAAATTGAATCGCTCAACCGCTTTCACCCATGGGTGTTTTCGGGCGCCATTAAACGCATTGAAGGAAATCCCAAAGAAGGTGATCTGGTAGAAATATACGACAATCATGATCATTTTCTGGCATTGGGACAATACGGCGAAAGCAGTATTATTGCACGTATTCTGACCTTTAATGACGAAGAAATCGATCATGATTTTTTCAAAAAGAAATTCGAAACAGCCTGGGCATATCGTCAAAGCCTGCATCTGCTGCGCGAAGACAATAATGTGTTCCGGTTGGTTCATGGCGAAGCCGACGGACTTCCGGGATTAATTATTGATTTTTACAACGGTGTAGCGGTCATGGAATTTCATACGGCCGGCATGGAACGCATTGCAGATGATTTGGCAACCGCACTGGGAGCCGCTTGCAAAGGTCATGTAACCACCATTGTATCGAAAAGCAAAAGTACTAAAGAAACCGGATCGAAGCTGCTGCTTGGGGCAGAGCCTGTACTTCCGCATGAAATTATTGAAAACGGAAATCGTTTTTTCGTCAACTGGAGCGAAGGACAGAAGACCGGATTTTTTATCGATCAGCGCGAAAACCGTCAAATGGTGAAGGAATACGCGAAGGGTCGGACCGTGCTGAATATGTTCGGTTACACCGGAGGATTTTCGGTATATGCGCTGGCAGGCGGTGCACAACAGGTTGTAACAGTCGATAGTTCAGAAAAAGCCATGGAATTGTGCCGTCAGAATTTATCATTAAATAATTTCGATCCGCAAAAAAATCCATGTGTTGCCGAAGACGCACTGGACTATCTGAAGAAAATGCCGGAAGGCGCATTCGACCTGATAATTCTCGATCCGCCTGCGTACGCAAAACGCGTCGATGCAAGGCACAATGCCATTCAGGGATACAAGCGACTGAATGCCGAAGCGCTGATGAAAATTAAAAGTGGCGGCTATTTATTTACCTACAGTTGCTCACAAGTGGTTGACCGCAATCATTTCAATGGCGCCATCACGGCTGCAGCCATTTCAGCAGGCCGCAAAGTTCGTGTTGTAGCGCAACTTTCACAAGCCTCGTGTCATGGACACACCTTGTTTCATCCGGAAGGATTTTATCTGAAAGGACTGTTGCTGTATGTTGAATAGAGACACTGCTCAGCAGTGAGCGGTGAGCAGTGAGTAGTGAGTAGTGAGCGGTGAACTTTGTTGCGACTGTAAGAAGCGTTGCGCGTTGTGCTCTGCGCGTTGTGCGTTGCGTTGTGCGTTGCGCTACAACTGTCCGTCTTTATCCAATCCGTAAAACATCAGCCAGAGATTGTGTTCGTTTTCAACAGAATTGATTTGTTCTTTTGCAATTCCAATGGTGGTAGAATAATCCGTTTGAAATGCTTTAGAACCCATTTGCATGGCGGAAATGAAAGGGTAGCTAAAACTTTTGAAGAAGCTGAAATGATAATTGGAAGCAGGAATTTCGTTGCGCAATTGTGGAAAATACAACCATGGTCCGCCGGCAAACGCTAAGGTATCTTTGCTCAAATACGAGGACACAGGCTGAATTGCCAGTGGCAAGCGATACATCAGCCAGGTTTGTGCATTAAAAATTTCTTCAGTTTTTATCATGAAGCCGCGCAGATTTTTATCATTTCCAACATCGGTGCGCAGGCCGCTCAGATCGGGCTTGTCGTGCATCGGGAAATAGACTTCGCGCAACTCATAATCTTTATAAGCGGAGAGTTTCCCTTCAAGAAAAGAAGCGTTCAATACTTTAAATAAGGGTGCGGCAGAATCGGGTTTAAAAAATAAAGCGGTTGCATCGAAAATCGTATCGGTATAAATAAACGACCGCGATGAAGAAAAAACATCGAACCGATCGAGATGAAACGAAGACTGGGAGCCACCGGATAAATCCATCACCCTTGATGTATACAAGGCACCATCGGGCGTGTATTCTTTTCGCTCGCCAAATGGAACCCCATTTTTGTACTCGCATTGAAACTGAACTTTTCCGTTGTAATAAAATATTTTCCGAAGGCCGTCGTACAAACCATCTTTAAATCCAGCTTCGGAGCGGATTGTACCGTCGGAAAATTTTTCGATCGCGACTCCATTTTTTAGCCCGTGACGAAATTTGACAATGCCTTGTACATGATTGTAAATGGTATCTTTAGAAAAAGCATTTGCATCGGGAACATTATTGACGATTTTTCCGCGACCAAAACGCACACCGCCTACTCCCGAAATCCGCGCCCGACGCAGGATTACGTTGCCATAGTCGGTAAAGTCGAGCACTACTTTTCCTTTGCTGTCATTCGAATACAGTGTCCATTTTCCTTTGCGGAAATTATGGCTGTAGGCGCCTTTTGCCTTCACATGACCATTGCTGTAATAGGCTGCATAAGGTCCGTCGAGGACGCCGTTTTTCCACGAAGACACAATGCTGTCGCCAAAGACATGAATAATCTGAATGCCGCTACAGGTGTCCCAGCGCTGTAAGTCGTTAACTGTTGGAAATGCGGGAACCGCTACCTGTGCTGCAAGCATTTGGCAGAGCGCCATGGACAAGACAAGGAAAAATACTTTCATGAATGAAATTTTACAAATATATGGAATTAACGGAGAATGGAGAATAAGGCGTCAGGCATAAGGCGTTAGGCGTGAGGCGTGAGGCATAAGGCGTCCGCCGCGGCGGAGGCGTGGGTTTGGGGGAACTGATCCTTTTCAGAAGATGATGAATAGAACATATTCGCATTACATATGCGGTTTTCTACATGCATTCAACAACACATTCCATGCGCCTAAACAGTAATATGTATACTTGCATCTAAGGCTCAAGGCGCGCAAAAACACATAAGCCACTACAATTCTGCATTCATTCCTGTTTTCACCTCGCTCGTCGTAAATGTTTCAAAAATATTTCGTCACAAATTCAGCTTTTAACAAAATTGTGTATATATTTGAAGTGGAATGATGTGTTGGAGAATGGTTTCTATGATATTAAAACTTCAATATCCAGGAAACTAATACGAAAAAGGACATTACGAAAATTGAACATCCAAAGGCACTCTGATGCAAGTGATCTGATGAGAAACTTTTTTTACTAAAAACGAGAAAAATGAATTAGAGATTGAAGTTGTAGAAGTTATTGATATCGAGGATGGCGAGAGTTGTAACCCTAAACAAATTGTAATTAATAAATGAAACACTATGGATAAATATTTCAGATTATCACCGGAAGACAATATTAATGCACCAGAGTATTTTGAAGCGCTTGATGAAAAATTAAATGACAATGCCGTAAAAAATGTTGCAATTGCGGGTAGTTACGGATCTGGGAAGAGTTCAATTATTAATTCATATCTAAAGAAAAGTGAAAGAGATGATTATATAAGGATATCACTTGCTCATTTTTGTGAGAAGGGGAAAAGTGAGAAAAAGGATATTAAAGAAAACAAAAAACAGAAAATAAATGCTAATGCTGTTGAACATGATAGCGAAAATAGCTCTAATATAGAAATAGTTTTATCAATTGATGAGGATTCAAATAGCGATGAGATTATTGAAGAACAGATACTTCAGCAGCTCATTTATCAGTTTCCTCCGAAGACAATTCCGTTTTCGAAATTTAGCAAAGTAAAACATATTCCAAAAGGGTTATTTATTCTTAAGACATTTTTATTCACTTTTTGGATTTTCATAGCATTATATACACCTCACATATTCAGAGAATTAAGAAAGAGCATTATTCAAATGACAGAGCCAGAATATGTTTCACAAGAGCCTGGATGGATAATTCTCTTCTATGGCCTTTCGCTAATCTTGCTTCTTATTGGTGGATATATTATGACTAAAGAAATAATAAAGATATTAAAAAAGGGACAACTGAGAAAAGTTGTTTTTAGCAATACACAAATAGAACTCGTTAATGACAGTGCGCTGAATAAACACATTGATGAAATCATATATTGTTTCCAAGCATCAGAGAAAAAACTTGTTATTTTTGAAGACTTAGACAGGTTCAAGAGTATTAGCATATTTTCAAAATTACGTGAGGTGAATACTATTATTAATAATGCCCCAACTGTAAAGCAAACCGTTACATTTGTTTATGCACTAAGAGATGATGTTTTTGAAAGTAATGCAGACAGGATAAAATTCTTTGACTTCATATTGCCAATCGTACCAGTCATTCATTCAAATAACTCTGGAGATATATTAAGAAAGTTTTTAAGTGATGATGAGGAAATACCACCTGCATTTATTGATGATGTGAGTTTGTTTTTACATGACATGCGATTACTAAAAAACATTGTCAATGAATATCGTTTGTATAAGAAAGTTCTGAATAATGACAAAAAGAAAAAAAGTATTCACTTTTTCAGCATTATTCTATATAAAAACCTATTTCCAGAATCTTTTGGGAAAGAACAACAAAAAGAAGGATTATTGTATTTGATTTTCAATAACCGAAAAAATAAGCTAATTAATGAAATTGTCGAAAATATTGAGAAAAGCAGAAAAATACTTGAAGTTAGAAAGAATGAAATTAGTAGTGAGACAGCGAAAGATGCTGTAAAACTAAGAGAAGAATATATATTTGAAATATTAAAGCATCATAGTCTAATTGATACAATATGTGATTCATCAATAAGTGACATCACTTTGAATGAAGAACTTTTCTCGAACCTGCTTGTAAAGCCAGAAGTTAGTATCTCTCGAGGATCTTTTACGCGCTACAATCCAATTGATTTCGATAGTATTCAAAAGAATGTAAATGAAAAAAAGTATGAAGAGAGGTTAAAGATTGTAAAAGATAAAGATCCGAAAAAACTTCAAGAGATTGATGAAAATCTTAAAAAACTACAAATGGAAATACAGCAAATAAAAAGCAGAAAACTTGTCTCATTAATTAAGAAACATAATAGTAGCTGGAAGAATATTGTATTTGATAATGGCACACAGGAGGGTTCATGGGATGCTAATTATAATTTATTGGCTCTTTTACTAAGAAAAGGTTATATTCATGAGAATTATCCAGATTATATCTCGTATTTCTATCCGGGCGCCTTATCATATAGAGACTATGACTATCTTACTAATGTCAAAAACAATGAGGGGGATAATTTTGAATCTAAGATTGACAACCCCGATGTATTAGTAAATAGAATACGAGAAGATGAGTTTGAAATTAAAGCTGCGTTAAACAAGGATCTAATAATCTATTTGCTTGGAGCTAGAAGTGATGAAGAAAAAGCTAAACTCAGTATATTGTTTCGTCAGTTCATTTATCTTGATGAGCCATTCAAGAAATATTTACTTCCTATATATGAAGAATTACTTCCAAAAAAGGGCAATGAAGCGAGAAATTTTTCGCGTCTTCTTGCTTTGGAACATTTCCCAAAACTATGGACTGAAATTGAGAAGCATTTTGCTGACGACAATATAAAAGATGAATTTCTTAAACATTATATGCAACTTGAGTCAGAAATCATTGAAATACTAAATGATGAATCTGATAATGCAATAGTTAGATATTTTGCAAAGAAGAGCAATTTTGTTGAGGGGTTTGCAAATGATTTAGCCTACAAAGATGTAGAGAAAACTCTTGACAGTATTGAAGTAAAGTTTAATAATCTTGAGATCAAGAAATACATTGACAATAATGTTTTCAACTATATTCTGAAAAATAAATGCTATGAGTTAAGTCTTGAAATGGTTAGCTTGATGGCTTTCAATGATCTTAATCTTGCGCAAAAAGAATTTGATGACCAGTTTTACAGGCAGAATCTAACGACTATTTTAAAGACGGGGACTGTACAATACTATATTTGGAGTGAACTTGAGGAATATATTGATCAGGTATATCTTGCACTACCAGAATTGCAGAATGAAGAAGAGATTATATTAGAAACAATTCTTGAAATGCCGTATGTAGAAGAGAAGACATTTGGTAAGATACTTTCAAAACTAGAAAACCTAATAAAGGATATCGTGGATTTTGAACATGAAGAGAGCTGGCAGATACTTTTTAAAAATAATGTAGTTTATCCAACCTGGAAAAACCTTATATTTTTCTATAAGAAGAAAGAGAACAAGTTAGATGCATCAATAATTGAGTGGCTTGGCAATGAATATGTATATGAAACACTTGAAGTTGATAGAATAACAAACTATGAGTTTGATGAAGAAGCAGAGACTTCTGCAAAGTTGCTAGTTGCGGAGATTCTTTTGTGCAATAGCATTCCGATAAAAGCATATGAGAAATTGATAATCCCATTTAATGGACCATATGAAGACATTGATTTGGACAGTATTAGCCTAGATAAAGTGAAAATTCTATTGAAATATGATAAGTTGAAGTATAACAGTAAATACTATTATAAGATATTTGAAAAAGGGCTGTATGATGAATTGGTGACATTTACAGCTAAAAATAGCGCTGAGTTTTTAGCAAGTTTTGATGAGTATGCTTTTGAACTGAATTTCTTTAAGAAACTTTTTGTTACAAACGATTTTAATATATTTGACAAATTGCAACTGATAAAGATGCTGGATGATGAAGATTTTAGTGACAAGGAATTTGTAAATTCAGTTTGCAGCATTTTAGCAGATTCTCAGATTCAAAACATTGATAATAGCAGGATTCTACTATTATTAGGCATTTGCAATATTGAGGTGTACAAGTTAAAACTACTAGACATATACATCACTACTCTAAATTTTGAAGATATTTCATCAGTGCTTGCAAGCCTTGGTGGCGAGTATCAAAAAGCCACTGTTGTTAGAAAAAGACCAAAATGGCCATTAAATGATATTAACTATACTCTTGCAAAAAAACTTGAGAACATGAGATTCTTTTCAAAAGTTGATAAAAATGATGATAAGGGCGTAATAGAAATTGTTGTGAGGTTTTACGAGAATGTCTGAGTAAACAAAAAAAACATGAGTACAAGAATTAATGAAAAAACGTTTGAGTTGAATATCACAAACGAGCTGCTTAACCTGAGCAAATCGTTTGTTTGGTATTTAGATCATTGCCCCATCAGACATTTAAAGCCAAGACGGCAGTGGATAAAACTTTTAAATCAAACTGTGTTTTATTCTGAGGGCCTAACTCAAAAAGAAGAAACCAATAATCAAACTGGCGGCTATGATGTTTCTATTAATTATAGAAATGGCCATGGAGCCGAAAAAAGGTTAATGTTTCTGCAGTATAAAGCTGGAATTCGAAAATCATTCAGCAATAAACCAGCATCAAAATTTCTTAGACGTACTGCAAGGTTTGATGGCCGAAGCCCAGAACACGTATTGTTTACTTTCAATGATGCTGCAGAAGGCACGCAACATTCAACGTTAAGAAACCTGGCGAATTCACCAAATGTGATCCCAAATTCGGTTCTTTATGTTTTTCCACGAATTACTGAAAAGTCCGATTTTCAAAGTAAAATAGGCAGCTTAATTTATCATTCATCGTTTGTGCCTGTTGTAGAAATGGATAGGCAGGCTGCTGCACAAAATCCGCCAATCATGATTAATGATGGCGATATTCATCATTATAGAACTTCATATGATGGAAATACAAGTGAAGTGAATTTTTTCTTCTTTTTCTTTTTTTATTTTCAATATACTATTACTGATTTGCTTTCAGAATTAATCTGTGTTCAAATTGAGAGACTTGGCAAAGCTATCCAAGAGATAGATCCGCAATTATTAGACTGGTTTTTAGATCACCTTTCTGACAGATTTGATGAGTTCGTAGAAGTTGAATTGAAGGGACTGCAAACAAGTTCTTTATTAAAAGAGAACGTAAAAGAATACATTTCTCAAATTCAGGGAGAAATAAAAGAAAGTAAAAATTTTCCCCAAGCACCAAGCGCATATACAACCATAATTCCAAAGGAAGGTCTTTCTATAAAATTAAACACTGAAAGAGATTATTCATCTATTAGTTATCAGATTTTCTAAATAGGAAATGCAATTAACCATGCAACAAATCAAACAACTCTACGAAATCACTCAACAGCTGAGGGAAAAGTATGCGGAGTGGAATAAACAATTTACACTGGATGGTAAATTGGTGGGCGATATTGGGGAGGTGCTGGATTAAAACAGGTAAATGAATAATTACGACCCCAATATCCATCATCGCAGGTCGATCCGATTGAAAGGATACGATTATTCGCGGGCGGGATTGTATTTTATTACGATTTGTTGTCAGGACAGGATTTGCCGGTTTAGGGATGTTGTTGATGGGAAAATGGTGTTGAATGATGCGGGTAGGATTGCACACAACGAATGGATGAAAACAACAGAAATACGCAATAATATTGCATTATTCTACTCCCCATTTCTTAGACCACAAAATATAAAAATGTAGTTGAAGAACAATCATAATAACCAGTTGTTAACTTCGGGAAATAACTCGAAGAGTTATTCTCGAAATTAACAACCCTTTCTTTT
>Ga0209800_10003790_pt1 | contig 11689 bp, 11 predicted proteins | sample Higcelweek8metaG_FD_187174 | JGI IMG/M metagenome (GOLD analysis project Ga0209800, IMG submission 187174) | Freshwater pond sediment microbial communities from the University of Edinburgh, under environmental carbon perturbations - High... | ecosystem: Environmental > Aquatic > Freshwater >... | reverse complement strand
AGAGTATTGGGCTTGAATCTGAACAATATCAAGGATTACAGTGTAGTCATAGCTGATGAACAGATTGAATCATATGCAAGAGAAAGAGATACTGCTAGAGCAGAGAAGAGATATGAAGATGCAGACAAATTCAGAAAACTAATAGAGGAAGCTGGTTTTAAAGTTTTTGATACTCCAGAAGGTACTAAATATGCAAAATACTAAAACTGTACAATTAACACATATTCAAGAAGAAAATATTAAGGATATACTTCTTAAATTGAAGTGGAGAGAAGAAAAGTCCAACAACGAATATGTAAAACTACGAATGAAGAGCTACCTTGGTTCTGCAGCAATGCTGTATACCAGTGGTAAGTTGGTACTTCAGGGTAATGAAGATTTTTCAAATATATTAGGCGAAACATCTGAAGTAGGAAACAAAACATTAGTTCCTCATTTAGGGGTAGATGAAGTAGGTAAGGGAGACTATTTTGGTCCTTTGGTTGTTGTCTCGTGTTTTGTTAATCCTGAAAATGTAGATATTTTTGAAAAGATAGGGGTAGGAGATTCTAAGAAGTTTTCGGACAAGAAGATTATGGAAATGTATGAGCAGTTAAAGGATTACGAATATTACTATGTAAGTATTGTAATGCCTGCTGAATACTCTGAATTGCAGATAGAAACAGGAAATGTAGCTATATTGTTAGCTAGACAGCATTCCAAGGTTATTGAAATGGGCTTAGGAGATCTTAAATCAAAAAATATTGAATGTAATACTGTCGTCATTGACCAATTCTCAAACAGTAAGAGCAGAATACTGAACGAATTGGGTAAGATGGGGCAGGGTGCTACCATAAATCAATTCCACAAGGGTGAGTCTGATATTGCGGTAGCTGCGGCATCTGTTTTAGCTAGAGGTGTATTCTTAGAACAGATGGAGAAGATGGGGAAGGCTTACAAATTTGATTTTCCAAAGGGTGCAACACATGTCATAGGGAAGGGGAAGGAATTTGTTAAGAAGTATGGAATAGCTGAATTGAAAAATGTAGCAAAGATATCTTTTAAAACTACTAAGGATATTACAAAGTAGATTTTTTCTTTTTGTCTGCTTGGATTGATTTGATTAATACAAAAATCATTCCTAATGTTCCCGCTATTGCAGCTAGATATATGTAGTAGGTGTTTTGAGCTTGTTCTTTGGTTATGACATTTTGATCTATTCCATTGTAGAATCTTCCAACAATCTTTCTTCCAAAGAGGATGTCCGATATATGCCATTTATCTATGGTTATGGTCTCTTCTACACTATCTCCAGGGTATAGTTTTTTGCCTGTTGCATTGATTTGTATATACTCAGGGGAGTATGAACTTTTTAGATCAAATGATTGGATTTCTCCAATTGGCTGTAATACATAGCTTGTTGTATTTTGGTATGTATATTTAATGGTCATTGGTTTGAGGAATGGTATTCCCGCATCAGTTATATCCATCGTTATCTGTGCGAAATCAACTTTAATCTGTAATGGATATGTGGTCTGAGGTTCTAAAATATGTATGCTTACAAGCTGTGAGAGGTTCTCTACGGTACCTAATTGATTTGGTTGGTTAACTACAGTGGAGTCTGCAGTTTTCTGAAATATGATGAGATTGAAGTATGTACCTACTGAAAGATTGCTAGGTGGCTTAATATCGTAATTCAGTATTAATGATGCTTGTGGTTGCACGGTATATATTTCTCTGTCTAATACTAAGAATATTGTTTTCTCATCAGATATTAGTTGTAATGTTTTAGGATCATATGCTGATACTCTTGGGGTTATTTTTACTGGTGTATCTCCCTCATTTTTGAATGTAACCTTACCGGTGGTTTTTGTATCTTTTAAAATTGTTTTCTCAAATATCGATGGGGTCACTGAGTCTGCGAATGCTTTTGAGGGGATTAAGAATGAGATCCCTAATATGCAAAGGATTGTGGTTATGAGGCAGTTTCTTAATTTCATCTTGGTAGTGGATGAGAATATGGAGAATATTGGTTCTGTACAACTGGTCGTCTCTTTTTTCTTACAACCTTAATGATTACTACTGTAGCTATGATTACAATCACAGCTATCAATATGATCTTCCAAGGTAGAATCCAGAAAGTAACTTCAGATGTTAGTGGAGCAAATCCTGGTTGGAATGTTCGGTAGGTGAGTACTAAGTTCGCTTTAATTGGTCCTAATACAATTGCTTTGTCCTTGGTTAGGAATGTTCCGAGATTCCAAAGGGTTTCGTAATTTCCAGTATTGTCTCTGAGTATACTTTGATTGTTAGGATTGAAAGGTATTCTAGCTATTTCTTGCTTAAATACATTACTTAAAACAATTTCCCCCACGGGAGTGATATGTGTGTCTCCAAGATTCTTAATTCTGGTATCGAATGTTAGAGTAGGGTATTCGTAGAAGCTCTTGTCAGTTGTAAATTTTAAGAGCTCTGCATTTTCTACAAATTCATCTCCAATCTGAATTAGTATTGGCATTCCCAATGTGAGGGTTGTAGTTGCTCCACTTCCTGTTAATTTTTCTTCGCTTTCAGATATGAAAGCTATGATTACAGTATATTCTCCTTTGGTTGCATCTTTGGGTACATTGATTTCGTAATATATCTTTTCGTTTTTGTTTGGTATGAGTTCAATCTTCTCTATACTAGCTTTTGTCCAGTTTGTTGCTGTGTAGAGAGATTTGGATTCTTCTGTGTCTGTAAGCATTACTGCAGTACCGGGTTGGTTTTCAATTTGTCTAAAACCTTTGACTACAATGTTGTAGGTTATAGCCTTGGGAGTTAAATTCCAAACAATGAGTTCTCCGTTATATTTTTGTCCAGGTGAGAGTTTTAACTTTTCTGAAGTAGGGGCTGTACCGATGGAAAGGGATGTTTCAGCATATGTTTTACTAGATAGAACAAACGACAAACAAAAGAAGAGTAACAGGACAAATATTCCTTTAAAGATATTGGTATGTATGTTTTTCATAAATGCTAGTAATAACCACCACAAACAAAGGTGACGCTTTCAGAGTAGCTACCTGCAACTGCAGATGTTCCTGCTCTCGCACCATAGGTTATTGTAGCATTTTCTGCAGATGCTTGTGCACCATTTTGGTAAAGAATTAACTGGGCTCCAGCTACTGTCCTGTCTAAAGCACCGAATGTTCCGGCTGTTCCATCACTAAAATCTGCGGGTACAGTTGCAGCACCACCTGCGTCAGGATCGGATACTGTCATTCCAAAGCCTTCTGCATTTACACCAGTTAATCCGATTGTTCCACTTCCTGTTGAAGCGATGAGGTATGTAGTGGCTGTTGATTTGTAAAGACCTGCATCTGTAGAACCATCTCCTGCACCGTATGAGGCCCAGTAATATCCACTAGTTGTAGTTGATGTCGTGGTTGATATTGTATGGTTTACTGTTGCGTATGAACCACCAGGGTAGAGTGAACCAAGACTTACGGCACTTGTACTAATTGAACATGTTACAGATGGAACTGCAGCAACTGTTGCTGAAACAACAACTGTATCACTTGCGACTAAGTAAAGTCCGAATGTACTGGAATCTATAGTTGCTCCATTTTTTGCTTCAACTGAAACATCATGTTCTCCTGCTGCTGAGGCTGTACCAATTACGCCAGCTGCTGATCCATTTGTTATTTTTACACCATATGTAGTACCTGCGGTTAGTGTTCCTACATTTGAGATTGTAATTTTGTCTACTGATGATACACCTGCACCTTGTGCACAGACTGCGGTAAGCGAACTAGAGGTAGGCATTACAGCGTCTATAGCCCAGTTTGTAGTTGCGTAGTCAGCGGTAGAGGAAGATACACCCGCGACTGTTAAGGATCCTGCTGTTCTACACCATCCAGCGTCATCTCCATCTGGGAATGAAATTGTTACTGTGCCTCCTGATGGTATTGTTTGTGCTGTATCGATTGCTAAGACATATTCTACAGTTGCGGAAGAGCCATTAATATTTGATTGAATTCTACTAAGGTAGAGATATGCTGCAGTCAATGCGCCTGCTTTTGAGGTAAATACTGGGGATATTAATACAAAACATATCGTTAGAACGAGAACGGAGATACTTCCTGTGATCAAGCCTGACTTTTTCATATTTTTAGGGCAGAAATATAATTAGTATCTTTAATACAAATACAATTTAATCAATATATGTGTTCTTTGTCAAATAATTATACGTTCTTAACTATACCCTCTAAAAACACTGGAGTAGGGGGTGCTTTTTCTTAATACCTAGGTACCAAAATAAAATATATTTCTTCGGAATAATCGGTAGCAGGGGTCTTGTTGGTACCTGCTTTTGCAATTAGGTACATTCCAACTCTTCCATTGGTAATTGGTCCATCCCCATCATATATTTTGTTTGCAGTAGTAGATATGGCTCCAACCGTATTTAAACTCCCTGCATAGTTAGCTTCTGCAGTAAGGTCTCCTAAATACCCAGAGGTATCGTTGTATACATAGAAGCTTTGTAATCCGAATCCTTCTAATGAAGTATCGAGATTAGAAGATGTTGATGATATGGTCTGGGTAGTTGTGGCACTGTAGAGTCCTCCATTTTTACCAAATTGTATTACTGCGACTCCTCCTGATGAGTTACTATCAATATCTAACCATACTAAACTTGGTGCTGTGGTTGCTGCAGCTCCTCCAACTAAATCATCTGCTCCTGAGAATGCTACGGTATATGGGGAACTGGATTCTGCGGTAGTTCCACTTGATGAAGCTATATCAACATCAAAAAAAATACTTCCAATTCCTGTGGTTGTGCTTGAAGCTATGCTGTAATCAGATTGAGTGAAGTCTCCACTTAAGGCAGAGATCTTAATAGAGTAGAGGGTGTTTGATGCTAATCCTTTGATATTGAAGACCTCTGCTTCCCAGTATGCTTGTGTTCTAAAATCGTTAATATCATGGTTTCCTTCTGCCTCTGGTCTGAATGTTGCTCCATCTATATATTGCACATCATTTACAAAATTGTCTGTTGATATGGCAATGGTATACAGAGTGTCGGATGGGTTACTGTTAACTATGACTTCAAATCTAGCTTTGTCATAGCATCCTCCGGTTCCACATATTGCTACCATTCCTCCACTTAACTCGGCAGGTCCAGTTAGACAGCTTGTACTTCCATCGGTAGTGGTCTCAAAGCATTGGATTCCTGGTTGTGCAGCTATGAAGTTTACGGATGGGTCTTGTTGTAGTCTGTAATTAGTAGAATAGTTTCTAGGATCTGCGGATATATTTCCAATGGAGTTCATAAGGCTGTAGTTGCCTGATGCTGAGTCTAGTAGTCCTCCTCCTGCAGATGTTGTAGCTCCCACTATTTTGTAGTTACCTGAATCTAGGTCTGTAGCGAATACGGTTTGTACTAGTGAGGTTGATATCCCAGCTATTAGTACTAATTTGAATATGTTGGCAGTTTTCATTATTAATGATATTGTAAATTGAAACTATTAGTCAATCAATATATGAAAGAGACGGTTGTACATGTAAAAAATTTAAAGAAAATATATCACACTAGGGTGAGTAGAGGACTATTTAGTACTGAGAAGCGGGAAGTGGAAGCGGTTAAGGATATTTCTTTTGATATATATGGTGAGGAGGTGGTTGGATTCATTGGTCCTAATGGGGCGGGTAAGACTACTACTTTGAAGTGTCTTTCGGGTTTGTTAGTTCCTACGAGTGGTGAGGTTGAGGTATTAGGATTTAAGCCTGAGAAAAGGAAGAAGGAATTTCTACAGAAGATTGCACTTGTGATGGGTCAAAAGAGTCAGTTGTGGTGGGAGTTAGCTCCTATAGAGACTTTCAAACTTAACAAGGAGATATATGGTATTTCGGACAAGGAATACAATGAGGTAGTTAATGAGATGGTTGAGATTTTGGATATCAAAGAAGTTATACTTAAACCTACTAGGAATCTCTCATTAGGTGAACGTATGAGGTGTGAGATTGTTGCAGCGTTGTTGCATACTCCTGAGTTAGTATTCTTGGATGAACCTACTATTGGCTTGGATGTGGTTTCTCAACATAATTTGAGGGAGTTTGTTAAGGTGTATAACCAGAGGTACAAGGCTACGGTATTGTTAACGAGTCATAATATGGAGGATGTTTCTAATCTTTGTAAGCGGGTTATTGTTATCGATCATGGTGTGGTTTTGTATGATGGTAAGATTTCTGAATTGATTAATGGTTTTGTTAAGGAAAAACATATTCATTTTGTTCTTAAGGAGAATATTAGTCCTGATGATTTTAAAGGATTAGGTAAGTTAACGGAGTGTAGTGGTAATGAGGGTACATTGGAAGTGAGGAGGGAGAGGGTTAGTGATGTGTCTAAGGAGTTGTTAAATTTGTTTGAGGTTGTTGATTTGGATATTAGTGAACCTAATTTAGAATCTGTTATTAAGGGTATTTTTGAGGGTGGGTACAAGATTTAATAGATATAAATATATGGATACAGAAATTTTAAATGAAAAACAACCAATTGAGTGCCATGTGGATGATCCTCAAGAGGGTATAGATAAAGAGAAGTATGGAATGTTTATTAATGTTTTAGAGAATTCCAATTTTTTGGATAGGATTACGGAGAAGACTTCTTTGAAATGGGTAGAACCTACTTTCAATGTTAAGTATGCAAATGAGGCTGATTTTGAGGGATTAGATACTGTTTCGGTTAATTACAATAGGGGTGCTAGGGCTGTTTCTAGTGCTACCCACGAGTCTTTCCACCTCATGCTTAGACAGATTAAATGGACAGAGAATCCTGTTGTAATGGGTATGGTAGAGAAATATCCAAGATTGATTAATTCCTCTGCTCATGGGGTTGGTTACAAGATGGAACAGATGTTTGCGTATTTGTTACAGAACGAGATTTATCAAGAGATTGGAAAGGATATGGGTTTTGATGCTTCTAAGGATTATTGGAGTAAGGAGCTCATTGTTAATGATTTTCTTCCATATGAGTTTGATTCTCCTTTTTTAGAGAAGTTGGCTCTCTCAGTTATTGATGTTTGGTATTCGCCTAATAGGTCGAAGGATATTTTTGAAATGATTAAGGAAGTGGATAGAAGAATGTAGAATTGAGATATTTTTGGTATAATCCCTATGTTCATATATATGGAGAGGTGTCAGAGTGGTCGAATGAGACGGTCTTGAAAACCGTTATATGGGTAACCATATCGGGGGTTCGAATCCCTTCCTCTCCGTGTTGTATATTAGCCTTATCATAATAATTAATATCTGTAGAACTCTCTTAATTCTTGATCAATGTCTTTTTCGCTTCTGTTTACTGCAGTAAGGATACCTTTTCTGTTGATGTTCATTAGATTGCCGTTTGAATCATACTCTAAGTATTTAAGGAAGCCATTGAATAAATATGAGGCTAAGTGTCTCGGAAGACCTGTATTTTGTAATTCAATGATTTCCTTTTTTGTTGATCCATATTCTAAAAATTCAGCCCAATTAGCTCCTGCATTATCTTCCCCAAGAATTTCTTTCAGCAAAAGATAATAGTTATTAAAGTATTTTACAAATCGAAATCTCAAGACATTTTCTATATCTGATAAAAGATCGTTTATTGCAATATTTATATGAACTTGATTGGTATTGTCAAATCTTCCCATGTTGTGCATATATTCATCAAAAATCTCAATATTTCTTTCATCAAGATAATTAATTGACTCTGAAATTAAGACATTTATAGGATTAGATGACATCCATGAGTTCATAAGCACGGAGTAATAATTAAGAATGTTGGTGTGTTTTTCTTTTTTTGCGTTTTTAAGAATCTGTTTCCTTCCTTTTTCTTCTTCTTCCCAGTTATATTGGGAATATAGGAAAGACAGAATCTTTTTTATATCTTCATAATGAGGCTCATATGGTAATATAAGCAGTTTTTCTTTCTCTTCTGTGATTATCTCGTTTTGATATATTAGCTTTATTGAAGAAGAAACTTTTAAAATTTCTGTTGGAACCTTGTTCCAGAGGCTATTTTTATTTAAAGCTCCAATTGATTCCGGGGTGCTTTTGAGAAGTGAGTTTAATAGTACCGAGCTTGTATTTTCAATATTATGAATTAGTGCAATATTTGAGTAGTGATTTAAGATTTCCTTCGTATAGTTTGGGGTGTTTTTATTTGTAAATGGTTTGTCCTCAAGAGCTCGAAAAATGTTTTCGTAAAACTTCTTGTTTCCTTTTAGTACTTGCGAAGATGCTGGGGGAATCTGGTCCGTTTTTGTAAGCTCTTCCAATAAAGATTCGTCATTCCAGGTATTAGAGCTCTTATTCTTCACAATAAATATATTCCCAGAAAATTCTTTTGTCAGTCTACCAGCACGTCCAATTAAATTCAAAAAATCAATTTTTTTAAATTTTGAATTTCCAATCTTATCATCCAAGACAAAAATATTTTTAGCTGGAAGATTTACCCCCTCAAGGAGAGTTGAGGTGCAAAATAGATAATCTAATTCTCCAATTCTAAATAACTCTTCAATTTTTACTCTTATTCTTTGAGGTAAATCACCAAAGTGGAAAGCCACGCCCTTTCTTAAACAATTAATTAAATAATAATCCTTATGTATTGTTTCGCTGATCAGCTCTATGAGTTGATTGATGGCATCACTTTGTTTATAGGGTAATTTCTCTGAGAAATTTAGAGCATTATCACGAGTTTTAGTTTTTGAGTTACAGTATATGATACTTTTATTCTTTCCATGGGAAAGGTGCATAATCCATTCAAATAGTGGAAGATTTTGTTTGAGTTCAAAATTATTAGATTTAAAGTATCCATATACTTTTATTTGTTGTTTATCTAAATTCAGAAGATATTTATTTTGAGATACTGGAGAATCATTGGTATGAAAAGATTCATCGGTGCTTCTATCAAAGAGTTTGAGATAGATCTCTGGATTTGATAAGTTAGGAGAGGCAAAGTAAAGCCGGATTGATTTCTTTTGTGCAAGTAGTATAGCGTGGTAGTATAGTGGAGTTCGAGTATCTTTTTCTGAAATTATTTTGTGTGCTTCATCTATAAACAAATATTCAATAGGGGGATTTCCTTTATCAGATATATATGATATTAACCTTTCAGGTGTAAAAACAAATATATAATTATTCTTCCGAGATCTTATATATTCTGGAATTTTTGGATGGGCTAAAATTTCATAACCCTGAATTAAATTAAATTCTTCTTTAAGTTTTTGTACGTTTTGGTTAATTAGAGCTCGGGTTGGTACTAATAGTGCAATATTGTCTTTTATTTTTTCATCTAGAATAAGATGCTTAATAAACGACTCTATTATAAAAGATTTTCCTAAAGAGGTAGGCCCTGAAAAGCTAAAATGCTTATTTGATTTTAATAGTTCAAAGATTTCATATTGGGAATCAGTAAACGTCAATTCGGAATGTGGAACTTCTTGAATGGATCTTTTTACTTTTTCTTCAATTTTCTTTTCAAATGGTAATTCAAATATCTCATTCATTTGTTTGGACTCAAGGTAAGTAACTGCGGGGAAGTTGCCTAGCCTTATTAAGATAGCATGGAAAGCTTCTTGCAGAGTAGATATTGTGCAATCGTATTCAAATAACAAACTAATAATTTTATACGAAAGATTTCTTCCTTTCTCGTTGTCCGAAAAGGATAAAATGTCTGCAAACCGAATCAGATGACTAATTTCAATAGATTTCATCTTCAAAGTTGACACGTTTTCATTAAACAGATTTTTTGCAACAATAATCTCTAACTTCCCAAGAATCGAAGCTAGGTAGTCGTCATTTATTGCTTTTTTTGCTAACTCAGTTCCAATGCTCATTGTGTAATATATTCTGTAATTTCTTTTCTACTTTTCTCTAAATCAGTGAATGGAAGAATGTATAAATAAAAACAATGTCCCTGTAGGTTATATTCATTAATCTTTTCTATTATATTATCAAATTGATTTTGTACTTCTTTTTTGATTTTCTCATTTAAAACATTTCTGAAGATATCGTTGGGCAGATTCTTATCTTCGTCGGTTAGTTCTATTTCGTAACCGATAAAGATTCCGAATGCATCATCAACATTAAATGGGTTATCGGTCAGTTTAGGATAAATTATGTTTTCAATGAGAACTTTTTCCTGAGGGGTAAAAGTCTCGTTTTCAATGTGATTGCTTATTAACGCTTTCTCAAAATTGATTCCACTTTTTTCTTTTCCCTTATTGTTTATTTCAAACTTGAAATCTCGTATAGATTGTAACGCCTCCCGAATCGCTGTGTTAAGATTCGCAATTGTTTTTGATTCTCCAAAAATAACTTGGTAATCGCCATTGTCGAGTTTAAGAATGTGGATGCCGTCAGATCCGTTGACGTAGAATTTATTTGATGTTTTGAGTTCTAATTTTGATAAAATTTTCTGTGCTTTAAGGTGACTATGCAGAAAACAATAAAGGAGCAATTCTCCAAGCTCTCCTGTATTCATTTCTTTTATAAATTTCTCTCGAGCTTCTTTCGATAAAATTCCGGGGTGATCTTTAAGTTTATCTTGAGTTTTTTTAGACAGAGAAAAATCAATGAGCGGGTCAAGTAATCTTCTTTTGATTAGATTGTAATCAAAAGAGTTGGAGCTTATGTTGTGAATGAAGAGAGAAAGCTTAGTCTTTCCGTTGTCGGAATCTAATATCTGGTTATCTATTAACTTCGAAAAGGATTGCAGAAATTCATCTTCAATTAGATTCATCTTTTTTAGGTATTAACTATTGCAATATTTTATACTAAGCTACGTTATTTTTCCATTAAAGAAAGGTCTGAATCAATAATTTATATTTGTATAGTAAATTGAAACTCGTATAATATATTTTATGGATAAAGAACAAATAGAGAAATTGATTATGGGGTCTATATTTGAACTTCTAAAAAACGATCTTGATTTATTAAAAAGAGATTGTAATGAAAGGAGTATAACTCATAAGCTTGCAGAGTACCTAAATATTGGTTTGCCGGTATATATAGATCAAAAAGAAAACTATAAAGTAGATTGTGAATATAATCGGAATGGGAGTCTTCCTAAGAAATTCTTTGGCTTAATAAAAGAAATAGAATCAAGTGATTTGAATGGTATGACTGTATATCCAGACATTATTATTCATAAAAGGGGGAGTGGAGATAATAATAATCTCTTAGTTGTTGAAGCTAAGAAATTCTCGAATTGCACTCCAGATAATAGAGAATATGATATTAAGAAACTTTGTCTTTACAAAGAAGAATATAAATATCAATTTGCATATTTTATAAAGTTTCCCAATCCTCAAAAGCCAAATAAGATTGGTACTGATACTCTTACAATGGTTTAATGAATGCGATTTTTGCTATAGTTGCACATAAAGCACCACAATTAGCATTAGATGTATTACTAAATAACATGACATGGGAAGAAGCATTTAAAAACGATTGGAGAAAGATAGGGAAGTGGGAAGCGGGGTGGGTGTATACAATGAACTAATTAAAAAGTAGACATCCTTTTCTTAGGTAGTATATAATGTAAGTACAAAGATCTAATGTCCGAACTGTTACCGCATGGTGGCTTTCTTAGACAAGCACTAAGATAGGCATTAGATCGAAATTATTCAAATATCCATTCTTCCTCAATGCGTTTTCTAATGATATTTCTGTATATCTCAGAGTC
>Ga0209800_10003789_pt1 | contig 11693 bp, 4 predicted proteins | sample Higcelweek8metaG_FD_187174 | JGI IMG/M metagenome (GOLD analysis project Ga0209800, IMG submission 187174) | Freshwater pond sediment microbial communities from the University of Edinburgh, under environmental carbon perturbations - High... | ecosystem: Environmental > Aquatic > Freshwater >... | reverse complement strand
ATACTTTTATTCTGGATAAAGACCGCAATATTGTATGGCAGCACACCTCATTCACCGAAGGCGGCGAACTGGAACTGATTGAAATAGTTCGTAAACTCAACCGTGGCGAAACCATCAGCGAATAATCCTTATGATTCAACATATGAAGAAGTTTTTTGCAGCGGCATTTATCCTGATTTCAGTGATGGGTGCCGCTCAGAATGTATTGCAGAACGCCCAGATTCATGGCGATTTTCAAACCGACTTTCAATACTACCGGCCCGACTCGATGATTGGGGCTGATACCATCGATGAAAGACTCCTCTGCAATGGCTACCTGAATCTGATGTTCACTTCAGGTAATTTTTCGGCCGGCATCCGGTACGAAAACTACAACAACGCCATGCTCGGGTACAGCAAAATAAACAACGGCAGCGGTATTCCCTACCGGTTTGCCTCCTATTCGCACAAAGATTTTGATATTACCGTTGGCAATTATTACGAACAGTTTGGATCCGGACTTTTGCTGCGTACGTACGTTGAGCGCAGCCTTGATGTTGACAATTCTCTGGACGGCATCCGGTTGAGGTTCAAACCTTTTAACGGGGTGTATCTGAAAGGTGTTATCGGACAACAACGGTTTTATTTCGACAAGGGCGAAGGCATCGTGCGCGGCCTTGATGGCGAAATAAACCTGAATGAACTGAATAAAAAGTGGACTGCCGCAAAATTCAGAACCATGATAGGGGCCAGCTTTGTCAGTAAATTCCAGGCCGACCGCGATCCGGTGTATAAACTGCCCGAAAACGTTGGTGGCTGGTCGTTACGCACAAACATGTCCTATGGCAGTTTTATGCTGAACGCCGAATATGCCTATAAAATTAACGATCCTTCAGCTTCGAATTATTTCATTTATAAGCCCGGCGAAGCGCTGGTTACCTCGCTGAGTTATTCCCAAAAAGGTTTTGGTATTACCCTCAGCGCAAAACGAATCGACAATATGGATTTTCGCAGCGACCGTGCAGCCACGGGTAATGTGCTTACCATGAATTATCTGCCGGCGCTTACCAAGCCTCATACCTACGCGTTGCTGGCATTTTATCCCTACGCAACTCAGCCCAATGGTGAAATGGCATTTCAGGGTCAGATCAATTACAAAATCAAAAAAGACACAAAACTCGGCGGCCATTACGGAAGCGATATTGCCATCAATTATTCAAAAGCTTTTTCCATCGAAAGGGATTCCATTAATGACTCCACCGGATTCACACAAGGTGGCACATTGGGCTACACCAGCGACTTTTTTGCCATTGGCGATGAAGTGTATTTCGAAGATTTTAATATCGAAATCAGCCACAAATTCAGCAAAAAAGTGAAGGGGATTTTTACCTGGGCTTATCTGACCTACAACAGCGAAGTGATTGAAGGTCACGGTGAAACAGTATACAGCCACATTGGTATTGCTGATGTGACCTACAAAATAACCCCTACCCGTGCCATACGCCTGGAAGTTCAGCATTTGCTGACCAATCAGGATGAGAAAAGCTGGGCCAACGCCATGCTGGAATACAGCATTGCCCCAAAATGGTTTTTTATGATTGGCGACAGCTACAATTATGGAAATCCTGATAATGACAAAAAGCTGCATTATTATTCAGTTGGTGGCGGATATACCAAAAACAGCAGCCGCATTGCACTCACCTATGGTAAACAGCGGGCAGGAATTGTATGTGTTGGCGGCGTTTGCCGTTATGTGCCAGCTTCATATGGATTGCTTGTTACCATTACCAGTAACTTTTAAATTACGGAATTGATATGAAAAATTTATTCAACATATGTCTGATCCTGGTGGTTGTTATTTTTGCCGCCTGCGATGTAATAGAGCCTCCTTACACCGATGGAGACGGTCCAACACCCATTGATGACACGGTAGTTCGTAAAGTTATTCTGGAAGAATACACCGGTCATTTGTGCATCAATTGTCCGACTGCCGCTGTAAAAGCCCATGAATTAAAAGCATTATACGGCGACAAAATGATTCTTATGACCATTCATGCCGGATACTACGCCGGATTCTCCTCGCCGAATTACATGACCGACTACACCACTTCGGTCGGAGATGATCTGGACAATTTCTTCATGGCCAGTGCTGCAGTTCCTTGCGGACTTGTCAACCGGAAAGAATACAGCGGGTCGTATATTCTTCAATCGAGTTCCTGGGGTTCGAAAATCGCTGAATTGCTGGCCACTAATCCCGATGCCGACATTAACATCATCCGAACATTCAACAGTGGAACATCAACCGTTGAATTGAACACCCGGGTGGATTTTTTCAGCGAAATTTCAAATCCGATTATGATATCGGCCTATCTGACCGAAGACAGCATTATTGATTACCAGAAAAACAACAATCCCGCTGTCGGCACAACACCCGATATTGTCAACTATAATCACATGCATATATTACGTGGTTCGCTCAACGGCACCTGGGGCGACACCTTGTCGGCCACCGGAGCGATGCCGGGAAATCAGATGACCACAACTATTTCAGGAGCGGTTACCAATTCAGCCTGGGACAAAGAACACATGCACGTAGTGGTGTTTATTTACGACGCGGTGACATTTGAAATGATTCAGGCAGAAGAAATAAAACTCAAATAAATATTATAAATATCATTGTAAAAGCTCCGGGAAACCGGGGCTTTTTTGTTGTATTTCGCACGAAATTCATATTTTAGTGCTCTCAAAACCTGTGAATTATGAAATCAATAATTGTAATCCTTCTTGCCGCTTTTGTTGTATCATCGTGCGGATCAGGCCCCGAAAAGGGAAATGATAAAGATAATTTTTCTGTTCGCACAACAACCACATATCAGGTAGATTCGGTAAAAAGCAAAGTCAACTGGCAGCGCGATGTTGAGAATAAGGTCGAAAACAAGCAAATAAATCTCTTTGGCGCTACCTCGACAGTCAATATGGAAAATGTATCATACTCAACGGATGGTACCATGCCTGTATTGGGAGGGAATCTGGTTTATATAAACGATACTCCTACATCAGCCGAACTTGTCGTTAACTTTACCATGGTCAGATTATTCAGTAAAACATCGGAGAAAACATTGAGCACTGAAGAATTTCCACCATCATCACTGAAAATCGACAACATTAAGGCCGATTCCGTAGCCGGGAAATATAAGCTGGAAGGCAGTCTGACAATCAAAGATAAAACCAGACCGGTCACCTTTCCGGCTGAAATTTCGAAGACCGGGAAAGATTTAGTTAGTCTTAAAGGCAATCTGGTATTACACACCCTCGACTGGCCCATCCGCGAAGATGCCGACCCGGCCAGGGTGAAAAAGGATGAAATTACACTTGAACTGAATCTGGTTTTCGGATCACCGGAAAAACAATCCGACAATATCCCGAAATGATTTCTGATGAAAATAGCAAGATAAGTTGAAGGGGTTCAACCTGAAATGCCCATCAATTCTACTGATGCGCATTTTTTTTATTTCTGGATGAGCCCTTTCGCACATCAAATAAAAGTCTTCAACAATGTTGTTAAAAAATCAAATCATTTTAGATAAAAAGTGAATATACTTCTGTTAATTTGGTAATAAGTAATGTTAAACCAGGAATAATCCGCCACATTTAACACGAATTAGTAACTTTTTGAATAAAAAGACATCCAGCAAAAGGTGAAAATCATTATCTTTGCCATCCGCTCAACGCCCGGGGGGTATAGGCGAAAAATCAAACTAAAAATCAAAATATGAAAAAACTATTATTGTTTTGTATGGCACTGTGGACATTTGGGATGTCCTACGGTCAGCTATCCGGAATCAAAGCCATTCCGGGTGACTATGCCACCATCACTGCGGCTGTTACCGACCTGAACACGGTTGGTGTAGGCCCGGGAGGTGTAACGTTTAATGTTGCGGCAGGGTACACCGAAGTTATTGCTGCACCTATTTCTTTAACCGCAACGGGAACAGCCACAGACCCGATTGTTTTTCAAAAATCTGGTGTCGGCGCAAATCCTTTGATTACTGCTTTTACCGGAACAGCGACCCCTGGCTCTGCTATACAGGACGGCATCTGGAATCTTGTAGGATCTGATTATGTGACCATTGATGGTATCGATCTGTTCGATCCAAATACAACCAACCCTGCAACCATGGAATATGGATATGCTATGTTTAAAGCCAGTGCTACCAATGGCTGTCAGCATAACACAATTCAAAACTGCGTGGTTACTCTTAGTATAAACAATAACGCATCCGGGGCTGGACCCTCAGTTAATGGTTCAAGGGCTATTAATGTTGTTAATGCCCTTTTTGCCACACAGGCAACTACAGCTACCCCTACTTCTATAGACGGTACAAATTCTTTTAACCGTTTTTATGCAAATACTCTTAGTCTTTGCGATTATGGTATTGTACTTATTGGTTATGCCGGAGCTACTCCTTTTACCCTTTGTGATTTCGGCAATGATATTGGGGGAAATTCTCCTGCCACAGGAAATACGATCAAGAATTTTGGTGGTGCTACCGGAGCAACGAATCCTGCTGCTGCAATCAGAACACTGGCTCAATATGACATTAACGTCTCCTATAATACCATTAACAACAATGATGGCGGTGGAGTGAATCACCCCAATACTCTTCGTGGTATTTATCTTAATACAGCCACAAGTGCAAACGCTACTATTTCACGTAATACTTTGACCCTTAAAGGTGGTGGGACTACAAGTCAGGTATCAGTTATTGAAAACGTGTCTGGATCAACCGCTGCTGGAAATACAATAAATATTAATTATAATACCATTGCTAATGGCACCTATTCAACTGCCACTACAGGTATTTATTATTGTATTTACAATAGTTCAACTGCTGCTACGGTAAATATCAATAACAATCTTATTTCTAATAACACCCTGTCGGGAACATCTACAACTCCATATATTGAAACAGGTTCTCCTGCAACCGTAAATGTTAATAATAATCAGATTGTCAATAATACAAGGGATGGCGCTTCAGGTACCTGGTATATGATTAAAACCACAAGCCCGACTAATCTTACTGTATCGAACAATCTTATTGAAAATAACAACTGGACAAATGTTGTTTCTACAGGAACAACTTATGGTTTTTACAGTTTGTCATCTGCGGTAAATGTTACCGCAAATTCAAACGTTATCCGCAATTTGGCTACTCCAACAACCGGAAGTGTTTATGGAATTAGAGAATATGGTGTAGCAGGAAACAAAACCTTCCAGTCAAATCAGATTTATAATTTGGTAAGTGGTGCTGGAAGTGCCTATGGTATTTATACTTCTACCGGCACCGTAGATATTAGTAAAAATAATATCTATTCACTGGTTTCAACAAACGGAGCGACTGGTGCATCCTATGGAATCTATTCCAGTGGAGGTACACTTTCAAATATTTCAAACAATTATATTAGTGACTTAAGAGCACTTGGTGCCACTGGAGTAAATGCCGTTAATGGTATCTATATTAGTGCTGGTACTGCTGCAAATGTGGATTACAACACTATTTATCTCAATGCAACAAGCTCCTCAGTAACTACATTTGGTACCAGCGGAATTTACGCAAGTTCAACTCCCACAGTTACTGTGAGAAATAATATTGTGGTAAATAATTCAACTGCTGTTGGCGCAGCATTTACCGCTGCATACCGTCGTTCGAGCACAACCCTGACGACCTATGCGGCTACTTCAAATAACAATGACTGGTACGCCGGAACGCCGAGTGCCACCAATGTTATTTTCTACGACGGAACCAATTCGGATCAGACCATAGCTGCTTTTCAGACACGCGTTGCTCCGGCCGATGGTGGTTCATTTAGCGAAATTCCGCCGTTTGTAAACATTGCAGCAGCTCCTTACGATCTGCATTTGCAAACAACCATCAATACTGGCTGCGAAAGCGGTGGTATGCAAATTACAGTTCCTGCGATCACAACAGACTTTGACGGAGACATTCGCTTTGGTGAAACTGGCTATGCCGGAACAGGCGCTGCTACTGATGTTGGCGCAGATGAATTCAATGGTCAGGCTGCTTTCACCTGTGCTCTTCCGGTTCCCGGAAACACTGTTTCAAGCGCAAATGGCCTTTGCTTAGGTCAGCAGATTACTCTTTCAACGGAAAATACAACTCCCGGAACAGGTGTCAGCTACCAATGGCAAAGCTCAACCGATGGTACAACCTTTACGGATGTAACAGGTGAAACTAATTCAATTTACACGCTGATTCCTGCTGCCTCAATGTACTATCGTTGCATTGTCACTTGTCAGAATGGTCCTGTTTCAGGAACTTCTACAGCGTTACAGATCACTTTTGCCAACGCTGTTACAGGTACAACTCCAGCAGCCCGCTGCGGAACCGGAACCGTCAATCTCTCTGCAACCGGCACCGGACCAGCCCTTTATTGGTATGACGCAAACACCGATACTTTGATTGGAATCGGTTCTACCGTTACAACTCCGGTAATTACAACTACAACTACTTTTGAAGTTGCTTCAGTTATTCCACAGGTAGGCGCAATTTTAGGTGCGGGTGCCACTACAAGTACCGGATATCAGAGTCCATTCTATCACAATTATGGCGGTGTAAAATCTCAATATCTGATTCTTGCTTCTGAACTTACTGCTGCCGGATTAACTGCCGGAAACATTAATACCCTCGGATTCACTGTTGTTAATGCGGGCATTACTTATAACGATTTAAATATCAGCATGGGTGCTACAGCTCAATCAGCAATGACAACCACTCTGGTTTCAGGCTTGTCCAATGTTTATTCAAATGCGGCTTTCACCATGACCACTGGTTACAATGTGATTACACTTGCAGCATCATATAACTGGGACGGTACATCCAATGTTGTTGTTGAATTTTGCTGGAGTAATAACAATGGTGGTGGCACAAGTGCTACCATGAAATATGATAATCCGGGATTTGTCGCCGGGGCTTATGCACGTGCTGATAATTTTACCGCTACCAACTTCTGTGATACTCTTGTTGCCTATGGTACTGTCAGTGCAAGACCTCAGTTTTTCTTAAACTTTGCTCCTGCATGTTCAAGTCCGAAGGTAGAAGTCATTGCATCCGTTGTTTCAGCTCCTGCATTCAGCATTTCAAACGATACCGTTGTTTGCAACAACAGTGCTGCCACGCTTACAGTTACATCGCCGCTGGCCAATTACGACAGTTACACATGGACTCCTGCAACCGGTTTATTTACCGATGCAGCTGGCACCGTTCCTTATGTTGGTGGTAGCAGTGTATCTGTTGTGTATGCAAAAACAACCACCGCAGGTATTGCAGAATACATTTGCGCTGCTTTCAATTCAGGCACAGGCTGCGCTGATCTTGATACAGTAAATGTTCTTGTTTTACCAGCTGCATCAACAGCAACTGCAACGCCAGAAGCGATCTGTGTCAGCGGAAGCTCATTAATTACCGTTGCTCCAGCAACCGGCTATGGTCCTGCCACATTCCAGTGGATGAGCTCAACCGACAATGTAACTTTCAGTGATATAGTAGGTGCCAATGCTATTACCTACACCACTCCGGTAATCACCGACACCATGTATTACAAAATGCTGGTTGAACTTGGGGCTACAACCTGTTCCGAATCGAATGTTGTTACCATCAATGTAAACAACCCACAGGTTGTTTCAACCACACCGGCTACCCGTTGCGGTGAAGGTTCTTTGACTTTGAGCGCAAGTGGTGTGGCAGGTTCAACCATGAACTGGTACGACGCTGCAACCGGAGGAAACTTCCTTGGTTCAGGAGCTTCATTTGTAACTCCAGTTCTTACCGACACAACTAATTTTTATGTAGCAGCTGCATACCCGGGTACTGAATTTGGTGGAAGACTGGCACCGGCCGGCACATCAACTACAACAGCCTCCAGCTATGGACTCGTTTTCACAGCTGTGAAACCATTCACCCTTTACTCTGTTGATGTATATGCAACCACAGCAGGCAATGTTATCGTTCAGCTGCAAAACAGCGCAGGCACTATCCTGATTACGGACACATTCCCGGTTGTTGCTGGTGGCGCTACCACAGCACAGGCTCTTCCGCTCAATTATTCCATTCCTGCAGGTACCGACTTACGACTCATTGCCAAGTCATCACCCAGCATGGTTCGGGAATCAGCTTTGGGTGGCTTCCCATATTCGTTGGGTGCCAACGGTCAGATTACCAATGGTTATATCAGTGGTACTTCTACAACTTATTATTTCTTCTACAACTGGGTAATGAGTGGCGAATGTGAATCAGCTCGTACAGCAGTTTCTGCAAACATTAAAACCGCTCCGGTTATCACTGTTGCAGCAAACGATTCAACCATTTGTCAGAACGAATCAGTCACCCTCACAGCAACCAGCGCCAACGATCCGGACTATGCCTATTCATGGACTCCGGTTGTAGCTACTGGTGCCACACTCAATGATTCTCCGATGACAACCACAACCTACAATGTTGTTGCAACCGATAGCACCGGCGGAATCAACGATGGTTGTATTGCCTATGGTTCGGTTACTGTAACTGTTAATCCAATTCCAACCGATGTAGTGATTACAGCTTCTGATGCCAGCCTCTGTGCAGGCGACGCATTGCAGCTTTCAGCTACAGCTACTTCAAACGCCGATGTTAGTCTGAATTATGCAGAAGGCTTTGACACATGGCCTCCGGTTGATTGGACATTTATAAACGGTGGTTCAGGAAACAACTGGGTAGCTGGAACAACAACCTATGCCGGAGCTGGTTCTATGAAATATGGTTACAACTCTGCCAATCCTGCCAATGCCTGGGCAATTACTCCTGGTCTTGACCTGACTGCTGGTGTTAATTACACGCTGACTTTCTGGTATCAGGTTGCCAGCAGTACTTTCCCCGAAGACCTCAGAATCACTGTTGGTAATGACGCAACTATTGTCGGTCAAACCACTGTGCTTTGGGATAACAATGGTGATACAGCCTTAACGAATACTACTTTTGCACAGGCTACTATTGTTTATAATCCGACCGTTTCAGGAACATATTTCTTTGGTTTCAACTGCTATTCCGATGCTGATATGTTCAACCTTTTTGTTGACGAAGTGAGCATTACTGGTTCTGCATCAAATCCTGTAACTTATGAATGGACTTCGGTTCCTGCCGGATTTACCTCCAGCGATCAAGCCCCTGCTTCATTCACTCCTGCAACAACAGCTCAGTATATTGTAACTGTTGAGAACACTTATGGTTGCTCAGCTTCTGCTGATACAACCGTTACTGTCAACCCACTCCCAAGTGTTTATCTTGGTGTTGATCAGGACATCTGCGACACCACTACCATTACACTTGATGCCGGAAATCCGGGTTCAATCTATACATGGTCAACTGGTGGAAGCAGCCAAACTGAGGACATTCTTGGTGCTGACCTTGGTGCCGGTGCAAATAATGTTTCAGTAACTGTTACAAGCCCTGAAGGCTGTATCGGATTTGACGACATGACCATCAATGTTACTATCTGCGACGGAATCGAAGATCCTTCCATGCAGATTTCGTTCTTCCCGAACCCAGCTACCGATCAGCTGAACCTCGATCTGAGCCAGTTGCCAACCGGCGACTATCGTTTCGAACTGCTCGATATGCAGGGACAGAAAGTCATTGACCGCGTCATTATTAACAATGGTACTGTTATGACACTTTCACTCACCGATGTTGCTCCTGGTTCTTATATTATCAGTGTAACAGGTAACAACAACAGTTTCCGTAACTACCTCAGCATTCAGAAATAATCTCTGATAATTGCTATTCCAAAACCGCCTCAGCAATGGGGCGGTTTTTTTTTGCCACTCCCTATCCGACGATTCCACGTCAGCAGCGCTACTTTGTCAACCCATACACACTGACGGTGAAATGTCGGGGCAGCTGCAATCTTTAATCTTCTTTCTTTTATCTTTATTCTGTTGTCTTTTATCTTTTCCTGATTTGTATATAAAATCGGTTGATTCGAAGTCAATCAACATCCACAGGTTTATTGTTGACAACTTTCGATTTGTCCTTTTCCGGATTTCTATTACATTTGTATGTTGATATATTGTTGATATGGATTCTTTTGTTGTCTCTGCCCGTAAATATCGCCCGGCCTCGTTTAAAACCGTTGTCGGACAAGACACTATTGTCAGGACACTGAAGAATGCAATCATCAACAATCATCTCGCGCAGGCCTTTCTGTTTACCGGTCCGCGTGGCGTTGGCAAAACAACCTGTGCACGTATTATGGCGAAAACCATTAACTGCACCAACCTGACCGCTGAAGGCGAAGCCTGTAACGAATGTGTATCCTGCCAGTCATTCAACACCTCGGCATCGTTCAATATTCATGAACTTGATGCCGCCTCGAATAACTCAGTGGAAGATATTCGTAATCTGGTTGAACAGGTACGGGTTCCACCACAGGAAGGAAAATATAAGATCTATATCATCGATGAGGTTCATATGTTATCGGCCAATGCATTCAATGCATTTCTGAAGACACTGGAAGAACCTCCGGCCTATGCAAAATTTATTCTGGCTACCACCGAACGACATAAAATTATTCCAACCATTTTGTCGCGTTGCCAGATTTATAACTTTAAACGAATTTCGGTTGAAGACATTGCCGGACATCTGGCTTATGTGGCCGAAAGCGAAGGGATTAATGCCGAATCGGACGCCTTGCATATTATTGCGCAAAAAGCCGATGGCGCACTGCGCGACGCCCTTTCCATTTTCGATCAGATGGTTACTTTCAGCGGCAATGAAATAAGCTATCGTTCGGTCATCGAGAATCTGAACATCCTTGATTTCGATAACTTTTTTCAGCTGACAGGTTTCTTTATTCAGGGAGATTATAAAAATGCGCTGTTGTTGTTGAATCAGATAACAGGCAGCGGTTTTGATGGTCAACACATCATTACCGGTCTGGGCAATCATATCCGGAATTTACTTGTAGCGCGCGATACATCGACCGCGATTCTGCTGGAAATGGGAAATCAGCTATCGAAACGTTATACAGATCAGGCGGCACAAACACCAGAATTATTTCTGGCCACGGCACTCGATCTGCTAACGTCGGCCGAGTTTACCTACCGGCAAAGCAATGTGAAGAGTTTAATGCTCGAAAATCTGGTGCTACAACTTAGCCTGATTCCTGAAAAACTTGCCGGACAGAGCGAAGCAAAAAAAAAAATAACCCAGTCGGCTATTGATGGTTCAACAGTCAAGGAACCAGAATCTGTCTCCTACTCCGCTCCCATAAAACCGGTTGCTTCTGCCGCAGAAGAACAAAAAAATGCCCCGGCCTTAAATAAGATAAGTATTTCGGAACAAATGAAAAAGCTTGAAAAAGTGACGCGTTCCGAACCACAGTTTGAAGAATTCGATCGTAAAAAATTGATGGTCGCCTGGGACGAATACTGCGATTCAATTAAAACCACAAAAATTAATCTCTACTCTATTCTGGTAAATTCAGCCGTTGATAAAACGGATGATCACCATATTGAAGTCACCGTAGATGGCCCGATGAAAAAAGCTGAAATTGAAGCTGAGAAAAATCATATCATTCAAACGTTACGAAAACTTCTAAAAAACGAAAGTACGTTGCTGCAGATACGAATGACCGAAAAAGCAGCACAGATAAAAGTGAAC
>Ga0209800_10003786_pt1 | contig 11695 bp, 7 predicted proteins | sample Higcelweek8metaG_FD_187174 | JGI IMG/M metagenome (GOLD analysis project Ga0209800, IMG submission 187174) | Freshwater pond sediment microbial communities from the University of Edinburgh, under environmental carbon perturbations - High... | ecosystem: Environmental > Aquatic > Freshwater >... | reverse complement strand
GCTCCAACGCAGTACGGGCCGGGTTGCGTAAACACCGGGGTCGTTTTTGCGGTCACATTGATATTCATGTTGGTATTTACAGCACATTGCCCTGCTGTTGGTGTGAAATAGTAGGTTGTTGCTCCCGGGCTTACAGTGCTGATTGCAGAGGGCGACCATGTTCCGGAAATTCCGTTGGTTGATGTTAACGCAAGTGCAACGGGTGTATCATCTTCGCAATAGGGACCAATTGCAGCGAATGACGGTGTAACATTACTGTTGACAGTTACGTTCATGGTCGCATTCAAAGCGCACTGTCCGTCGCTTGGCGTAAAAGTATAGGTTGTTGAACCGGCGCTAGCAGTGCTGATTGCAGCAGGGCTCCATGTCCCGGAAATTCCGTTGGTTGCAGTGGTCGCCAGAGTCGCCGGCGTCCCACCAACACAATAAGGTCCCAGTGCAGTGAATGAAGGTGTTGCAGTTGCATTGACGACCACATTCATGGAGGCAGTTGTAGCGCACTGTCCTGCAGTTGGAGTAAAAGTATAGGTAGTCGTTCCGGCGCTCGCAGTGCTGATTGTAGCAGGGATCCATGTCCCGGTGATTCCGTTGGTTGATGTTGTTGAAAGTGCAGTCGGAGTTGCACCAACGCAATAAGGTCCCTGTGCAGTAAATGTCGGTGCAGTAGCAGTCTGCACAGTTGCTGTAACAGGAACGCGTGCACTGCTGCATCCATCGCCCTGTACATTCCAGTTGAACCACGAGTAGAAATACGTCGATCCGATATCACAACCGGTGATGCTGCATAGTCCTGCAACGGTGTATGGATATGACACGCCAGTGTTGATTCTGTACAGGGTTGAATTTACAGGCGTCAGCAGCTGATAGCCTGTACCGGGCTGTATAAGCCAGTTGAGAGTGACAGTCGTGGTGCTTGTATTGACGTTCACGTTTGAAGTATATACGGTAGCACCGGTATTATCAAGTAATGTAATGGTTTTCGATCCTGCAGTTGCGGCCATGGCCTGCACCGAAATCAGGGTCATGGGTTCGTACACATCAAAGTATTCGATGGCTGCCACATTGCGCGAAGCGCCGCCCACAGCGGGTCCTACGTTGGTGGCTGTTGCCGGAACATTGTTCTCAACGTAATACGTGGTAGTGGTTGAAATCGTCGGAGTGGTGTACGAATTGCCGGTTCCCAGCAAGGTCCCGTCTGTTATAGCAGAATACCAGTTCAGCGTATTGGTGCCGCTGGCTGTCAATGTGGCTGTGCCGCTGCCGCAAATAGTTGCTCCTGTTGCAGTGGGTGCTGCCGGCATATTCACAGTGATGTACGATGTTTTCGATTCATTGTCGCTGCCGGCACAGGCGGTAATGGTTAACTGAACCGTATAGGTGCCATTGGAAGTGTAGGAGTGCTGCGGGTTTTCGTCGGTCGATGTTTGTCCGTCGCCGAAATTCCACAGAAATGTGCTGCCCGTAGCATACGTTCCCGTATTGGAAAATTGAACTGTGCCGTTGCAGGTTGAAGTGACATCAGCTGCGAAATTGGCTACAGGAGCGGTCTGCACGAGAGCTACATTGACCACCGTTGCAGTCCCGTTGGTCACCGAAATATTGTTGATGGTCTTGGAAGTGTATCCTGGAGCGGAAAAGGTGAGACTGTATGTTCCGGTGTTGACATATTTGTGATAATTGCCAACGGGCAAAGCCGAGTACACATGCGAGCTGTCGTTGGCCTGATCGTAACTGTTGGCAAACACTTTTGCGCGAATGGGTTGACCTGTACATGAGTCGGTAATGATTCCGCGGATGCCGTACATCGATTCCTGCATGTAATTCAGCAGCGACTGATAATTGGTATTCCACATACCATTCAGATTCTCGGTGGCGGTGGTTTTTACATCATCAAGTTCAATGGTTACTTCGCGGCATTGATGAAAATAGCCCATATAATCCTGACGGCCGCCGGTAATTACATACCAGTCACCACCTTCGGTTACACCATCGGTGTAGGTATCGGACAAGTATCCGGCTGTGACCGTGCGGGCAGTGGTGACATAATTGGTACAGACCCGTTCCCACCAGGCGGCATCGGCATTCGGATTGCCAGCAGTAGTCCAGGTGTCCCACGGATAATTGGTAACCTCGGCGCCCCCATGAAAATTGGCGCTCATATTAAAATGATGATTTTCTGTAAAGGTCATGAAAGCCTGAGTTTCGGCCTGCCATGCATTTCCGTCGGGATGGTCACCATCCAGAGGATCAGGAAAATTGCGGTTCAGATCGACACCGGCCAGATTTGCCCTGCGGGAGCTGGCTACAGTAGATCCGACAGGTGATGACAGATAATAGGTGCCTTCGGGATTGGCCAGCGGACAAATCCAGATTTCAGCTCCGTTTACCAGATTGGTCACCTGCGAAACGGAGCCGTAATTGGCCAGCAGATAATTGATCATCCGCAGCATGAGGTAGAAACCGGTGGTTTCGTCTCCGTGAAGCGACGATGCATACATAAACTGAGGCTCGTTTTCAGATGTATTGACATTATCCGAAATGCGGGCGACCAGAATTTTGTAATTGCCCGAAGGCGTCGAAGCCAGGATGGTATCTATATCGCAGAGTGTCGGATAAGTGCTTGCAAAGTTTGCCAGCATCTGTTCATACACACTGTAAGTGGGGTAGCGATCCCACGTTGCCATCTGGGCCACAGTGGTAGCCATATTCAGCGCTTTGGGAACATCTTTCGGAATGATTTCATACGCAATATTTCTGCTCAGAAAGGTCTGAAATTCTGTTACATTGGCATAAGCAATTACATCAAATCCGCCTGTAGCTGCGGGCTTCACATTGTCGATGGACATGATGCGGGTCAGGTCGTTGTTGATCTGATCTTTGGTTGCCACATGGAATGAGAATACGATTTCACCCCGGTCCTGTAAAATCTGTGTTGCCTGTTGCAGCTTGACTTCGGATGAATTCTGCGCTTGCATTGCAGCTGCAAAAAAGGAAATGAACAGACATAGCAAAATAAACCTGTACCCCATAATCATGAATTTCATAAACAGACAAATATAAAAAACAAATGGTTGCGAATATTTGTATTATATTTATAAATACACCAACGCTTTTATATCGTGTCTGATGTGGGGTATTTTGACGGTGAAATGGATGATTTTACAGGTTTGGGAGATGGTAAAGCTTTAACAATCTGCTTTCATTTGAATAATGCAGGTTGAATTTACTTGTGCGAAAATTTTCCACTATACAAGTGTTTTCAGGTGTTTTTCTCAAATATTTTCCACTAAAACCCCTTTTTGGAAAATAATTTCCATTATAAACGTAAAAACGGATAAATATTTTCCACTATAAATCATTTTACGGGAAAATATTTTCCAGTAAAAAGCGAATTCAACCAAAGCTCACTTGTATACAGAGCCGGATTTCAAAATTTTTACCTGATGGTGTAAAAATGCTGGCAAATTCCATCATTAAGTTGGAAAACGGGTATTAATGGTGGAAAATGTCATCAAACATTCGTTGTTAAAATTCCTTTTCCGGTTCTTCAATCACTTTCCAATGTCCGCCTTTATCGCTTCCGATTCGCTCAATGCGGTTTTCTGTTTTAAGTTTTGAAATGATTTTTTCTATGGCTCTTGTTGACAGGTTTAGTTGTTCAGCCAATAAGTGTTGTGCGTTCGTGCTTTATTTTTTCATAGAATATCTGATCACTTTATGTTTACAATGATCTATACAATTACCACATAATATACATTCCGAATCATTCAATTTGTTTTCATTTATATTTCCCAAAACGTCTAAATTCATCGGGCATTTTTTATTACAGATCTTACAGCTTGTACAATTGTCGGCATTTGCTTTTAATCGCAACCCCCGAAAATGAAAATAATCACGAATCTTTGCCCCTATTATCATGAATGGAGCCTGCCAGCATACGTATTTACAAGATGCAAATTGTCCAAAAACAGCAGTCAGTGGTACAATAATCAATATTGCCCTGGCTGTTAAAATTATCTTTCGTTCAATCGCAACGTCTGTCATTCCATATGTTAGGTCAACCTTGCTGAATCCGTTTATGATATAACCCGTTATAATTGCCCCCAACCATATAGTGAATATCAGATATTTGAGAAATAATGCTTTAGAGTTTTTCGATTTCCTTTTTATGAATAAAGACAAAATTTCTTGTACGCCACATCCTGGACAAAACCATGAACAATATGCTCTGCCAAAAAATAATGATAGCAGAAACATCAGGACAAAAGCAATAAAACTCGCATTGATTATCCCGTCGTAAGACGCCATTACAATTATCACTGGAGAAAAGAACAAGTGAAAAATCAGCAATAAGTGGAACAATATTGCTGTAGAAATTACAATGGGTTTACGAATCTTTTGATACATTTTATTTCCAATTTTATCTGAATAATTTTCTGTTACCAAATGTTTTCAGCAGGACGCCCAACGGTTTTGGCGGTATGTTTTTGTTGCCGATTGCTGTGGAATGTTCAAAATCATTTTCGTGACATTTTCTCCGAACTTTTCTCCGAACTTTTTTCACAAGGTCATTTTGAGTAATAATCGGATTAATTCCAGGTTCAACAAACTGAATGTGCATTTCCCTGTTTTTAAGCGAGTAGTTTTCATGTAGCAGCAAGTTTGAAAGAAAGTATAATAACGTTCCGGGGCTTTGCAGCGGGCGGGTTTTTAATAGGCCCGCCGTGTCAACCCGTCCATGAAATTAATTAATTTTCCATGCCTTTCAAATTTTTCGTGCACCCGCCTGTTGCAAAGCCCCTATTAGCGGCTGGCATTTATTTTCTGTTCAATTTTTAAGTGTATGTTGTCTTTAATCCATTTATTCATATCCTCTAAGTTGTCAGCATTAGCGGAGTGCCAAGGACTTTCTTCATTTATCAATAATTCATTTGTCCGCAAGTCGTAAAGTGAATGGAAAAGTCCACTTCGTTCCATAACTAAGTAGTCGTTTTTTACAAACATTTTTACGTTTTTTAAATTCTTTGGTCCTTCGTCATAATTAAACGCAATCTTCTGAAATTTTTGATTGGGCTTGTCAATTATGTCTTTACTTAATTTGTCTGATTTAAGCCAGTCTTGTTTTTTCCATTTTACGATTTGAAACTCAACATCATCAAATCCTGCAACTGAAAAATAGAGAACATAAATGTCGTCCTCGAAAATTATACTTTGTAAAAAGAGATAGTCCTTGTAGTATTTCAAATAAATGTCTCCTTTAGTTTCAGCGTACTTCATAAACCCATTTTCGTTTAAACTTTGGGTGGTTTTGTCAAAGTATTGGTCGGCAACGCTGTCTTTGTCTGTTATAACACCTGCTTTTTTCATTTCAACTAATTCTAAGCTGTCAACGATTTGAAAATAGTATTCAAGTGTCCGTGCGCTGTCTACCTGAGCAATTATTAGTTTACTTGTCAGTAGAAGTATCAAGGTCAATATTGAAATTTTGGTCATTTATTTTTGTCGTTATGGTTATACGGTGGCTGTCTTCTATGCTTGCCGCCAACGTCTCAGCGTTTTTTCCATCTTCCCCCACAAAAATACAAAAAAATCATAATGTATGAGATTTTGTTGGCTGTTATTTGAAGCGACTCTGGAATGGTGAATAAATGAAGTTGGACTTAGCCGCTAATTCTCTTTTTGAGCTTTTCGTAATGGCTTTTGTTGTTCACTTTTTTAAGCCGTTGTGGGTCTGTTGCTCCACATCTTAACGAACCGCTGTTCGCGAGACCCGCATGACCAGTGGTGTGCCTGCCCCGTAATGAAATGTACGGGGATAGGCGCTCCGGTGGGCTTAACGGCTCACCGGCCGTCTACTCGATTATGCACTAAAATTCTTCATTTTACCAATAAGGGAATCTTAATTCTCCAAATACTTCAATTAGAAAAGATAATTTATTAATATTTCTAGAGTCTAAATGTACCATAGCAAATCTTGAAACATCGCAACCTGTTCTTTGAGATTTCCAAATTTCGTAGAAGAATTTCTCAGAACTTCCAAAATATTCTTTCGGTGGTTTAACTGGCCCATCAATAATGTCCTTTTCATAATTTAAAACCCAAAAGTCTTCTATTAAAGTAGGTATTCCAGAGCTTGAAAAGGTAAATGCCCAAAGTCTTTTTATCAATTCAATAAGAGAATAATTTGAATATCTTGTAGTTACTGAATTTCTTATATTTCTAACAGTCTCTAAAATAAATTCAACCGACTCTTTCACATATGCACAGTCAAGAGGTAGTTGTTGTCCTTTCTTGTCAGCCCTTTTTATACTTTTCGTTTTGTTTAAATAATAATCATTTACAATAAGATTATTGTGCAACAGGAGATTCCTTGTTTCTTTTATTTCAACAATTTTGTCAATATCAATTTCTGAATCATGTTTTAAAACCTCTTTCAATTTTTTTATAATTGTTTCTACATTATCAAAACACAATTTGTTAATCTTATTCTCTATAATATTTGCAGTAACATCGCCACTAACAAGATTCTCTACACTTACTTCATATTTTGCATTTTCAGTTTTATCTTTATTTTCTTTCTTTCCATTTAAGACATTCAAACTGTCTGGATGTAACAAAACAATTCTCTTTAACAAATCAGAAAGAAGAACTTCAAAATGGGAAACACCTAATACAAAAAGACCTTTTAGAGTATTATTAGACAATTCTTTGTCAAGCTCTGTAACTATTGATTCAAGACTGTCTAATGCAATAATTAGAGGTCTTTCAATCTCATATATTGTTGTCAACTCAGGTAAATTAGGAATATGTCTAAATCGAGCATATATTTTACCAAGATTCAAGTCTTTACAATTTGAAAGACAATCTGGATAATTGTATTCTAGTTTCTTCATATTATAGTGCATAGTGTCTCAACGTTTTCTCCATCGTTCCCCCACAAAAATACAAAAAATCATAATGAGTAAAATTTTTGTTGGTTGTTATTCGAAGCGACTCTGGAATGATGAATAAATAGAAAATGGACTAGGCTGCTATTCCTGCTTCCGGGCTTTTTGTAATGGCTTTTGTTGTTGGTTTTTTCAAGGCTGTTGTGGGTTTGTTGTAATTGGTGGTAACGGTTGGCGGTATGAAAAGTTGCCGATTCCGAAAGCTTTCGGGATTGGGCTATTTTTGTTCGTCCTCATGATTTTCAATCAAAACAGATTTCATTTAAATTCCTCTAATTGTGTTTTTCTAATAATGTGCGTTGAGTGCGGGTTGAGTTTTTTGCATACTGTATATCACAAACGGTCATAAGCAAGTTACCATCATTATTTTAGAAAATCAAGCATTAATGTATTGATTTTATCGGTATGCGTAAACATCAAATCATGGCCTGTCCCCAAAAATAGTTCAGTTGTGATTTGCGGGGCCACTTTATTCAGGCGTTCAATAGCCAGATTTGGTTTGCAGACGGCATCGTGTTCTCCAATTAGATAAAGCACAGGCATTGTCAAATTATTTAATTCAGCATCAGTAAGTTTATTTGGGGAAACGCCTAATTTGAATTTAAAACTTTTCATTGCCAGGTGGAAATAGTCCACTCTGTCATCTGTAATTTGCTTCCCTTCTTTTCCGCTTCTTACTAAATCCTTGAATTCTGAATATAATGCTCGTTTTCTGGTGTATCTGAATGGTAAAATACTTCGTACCATATCCCACATTAAAGCTCTTGTTACATTATGTATCGAGAATGCCGGTGCTATCAATATCACCCGGCTAAGTCTTTCCGGATGCTTTACTGCATAATTTCCTGCAACCCAACCTCCATATGAATAGCCAACCATACGAATGTTTTGCGATAGCAATAGCTTGTCAAAAAGTTCATCAAGCCATTGTGTAAAATCAGTGTGTGTTTCCATTTTGCGTGTGTAAACACTTCTGCCAAAGTCATAAATATTGTCTAACGCATAGGTCCGGTAAACGGAAGAAAACGCCTTAATATTGGCCTGCCATATTAGTGAATTAGAGCCTCCGCCAGGCAATAGCACCAGTGGTGAACCATCAACAGGGCCGCTAATTCGCATAAATGTCTGTCCAAAGGAAGTTTCTACCGTTTTATCTTCAGAGATAACCGGCCATTTTTTCAACATTGTATCTTCAAATGCAAGATATTTTGTTTTGGCTTTTAATGATTTGAATGGGTGATGTTCTGTTATTTTCATATACTGAAATCAAGATATAAAGGCAAATATATCAATTAAAACTAATATTAGATATAATTTATCTACAATATTTTTGTTTCTCCTTCAGACATTATACCAATGGAAGCATGCGAAACATCTTCTTTTGAAGCAGCATACATGAGGTCTTTCTGAGGTTGGTTTAAGCCTTCAGCGGCCAGATGAAAAGTTCCATAATGCATGCCTATGGTTTGTTTTGCACCAAGATCCTTGTGAGCAATGACTGCTTCGGCAGGACTCATGTGGATAGGCTTCATGAATGAACGCGGGATATAAGCACCGATTCCGAGTATCGCAAATTCTGGTGATCCAAGTCTTTTTGTTATTTCCGCAAAATGTGAGGAATAACCACCGTCGCCACCAAAATAAATACTGCGATCTTTTATTTGTATAAAATAGCTTCCCCAGAGGCTTTTGTCACGGTCAAACGGTCCGCGGGCCGAAGAATGTTGCGCAGGTGTGAATGTGATTTTTGTGTCCTGATTGACCTGGATACTATCCCACCAATCCATCTCATGAATATTTTTCATCCCGGTTGATTCAACCAGATGCCTGTCGCCAAGCGGAACAATCACCATTGGTGAAAACCGCCTGCTCAGATTTTTCAGCGTGTTGATATCAAGATGGTCGTAGTGATTGTGACTCAATAGGATCACATCAATTCGGCGAATTTCTTCTATTCTGACGCCTGGTTTTCTCACTCTTTTAGGGCCAATAAAGGAAAAAGGACTTGCCCGTTCGGACCAAACCGGATCGGTGAGAATATTCAGTCCGGATGATTGAATAATAAACGTAGCGTGATTGACAAATGTAATTGAAATGTCGCCCGGAGCCAGTGTTTCATTGAGTCCGTGTGTTGCAGTATTTTCAATTTTTTCCGGCCATTTCGCTCTGCGTTCTCTCATCAGTTTCACAAAGTCTTTCAGCCCGGGTGAGAACTGTTTTTCAAGTGTCGGATTAAAAAATTTCTTTCCGTTGCAGTGGTCCGACACGTTTTTTTGATGAGTCCGTTTATTCATGTCGGACAAAGATAGCAGAATATGCTAATGGAATTGGAATGTTTTATTAGAACATCAAAAAAACGACTTCCTGTTCTCCGGAATTTCCGGATGATTTTCATAATGTATTTCGTACAGAAACAATCCATGCGCGGGCACCGAAGCGCCGGCCTGGCTGCGGTCGCAGGCCTGCATGATTTCGCTGAGGTTGTCTGCAGACTGGCGCCCACGGCCGATTTCGAGCAGGGTGCCTGTGATGGCGCGCACCATGTTGCGGATAAAACGATCGGCACTGATTTCGAAAATGATCAGTCCGTCGCGTTCAAAAATGTCGGCGCGATACACTTCACATATTCCATTGTTTTGTCCGCCATGCAGTTTTGCAAACGAAGTGAAGTCGTGTGTGCCAGCCAATGCTGATGCGGCTTTTCGCATTTTTTCAACATCGATGGCATATGGCACCAGCATCGCAAATGGCGACAGAAACGGCGATCGTTGCGGCATCATGAAATAGCGGTAGGTACGCTTTGTTGCATCGAATCGTGCATTCCAGCTGTCTGCTGCCGGAAAAATATGGTAGACCAAAATACCGGCAGGCAATATAGCATTCAGATGATACGTCAGCGAATCGGGTTGCTCAATCTGAGTATCAGTATCAAAGTGTGCGAAAAAATTATACGCATGAACACCTGTATCGGTGCGCCCACAGCCGGTTACAGCTGTTTCGTTTTTTAATAAAACCGTCAGGGCTTTTTCAATTTCTTCCTGAATACTGACGGCGTTCATTTGTCGCTGCCAGCCGGCGAAAGCCGAACCATTGTAGCACAAATGAACGCCGTATCGCATACGCAGTATTATTTGATCAGCGGAATCCGCTGCAGTGTTTGTTCTGAACTTAATTCGAGCCAGTACATTCCCGCAGACAATTCATCAAGACTAAGCTGGAAGCGGTTTTCGCCGGCAGCAGCATCGAATGTCGATGTTGAAATTATCTGTCCATCGCTGCTGTAGAGCCGGATTGAAAATGTTTCAGCTGATTGCGAAGTGAAAATCAATGTGGTCAATCCATCCTGTACCGGATTCGGGAAAAGCTGCAATGTGTTTTCAGTTTCCTGAATACCATCGGTAATAATCACCACCTGTTGCATGATGGTATCACTGCCACAGCTGTTGAACACAATCAATGTCACCCAGAAAGTACCTTCGGTGCTGTACACATGATCGGGATTTTGTTGCACCGAGTTCGAGCCGTCGCCGAAATTCCAGAGCCACGATTGCAGTGTTGATCCATTGCCATCGGATTGGTCGGTGAAGTTGGTCATTTGTCCGGCAGCGCCTGCTGTAACACTAAAAGCAGCTGTGGGCCTGGGTTCTATATAAACCTGTTGTGAGATGGTATCGGAGAATCCGATGTTTGAAACAACAATCAGTGTCACATTGAAATAGCCAGAATCGGCGTAGGTATGCGATGGATTCTGAATGGTGGAATGTGTTGTGCCATCACCGAAATTCCAGTCCCAGCTTACGATTGAGCCGCTGGCGATGGTTGATTCATCCACAAACAGGGTGGTTCCGTTGACACAGAATTGCGATGCTGTGAAATCGGCATTGGGTGCGTTGCTGATAACAACCTGTTGTGTGGTCGTATCGGAAGGACAGCCACCGGAGCCAATGGCAATCAGCGTTACGGTGTATGTGCCAGGTGTTGAATATATATGGGTCGGATCGGTTTGCGTGCTTGTTTGTCCATCGCCGAAATCCCATGAGTAAGCAACAGCGCTGGTAGAGCTATTCGTAAAATCAACAGAGTTGCCGTTGACGTTTTGTGCAAACGATGCGGTGGCCTGTGGATTCACAGTAGCAGTCACCATAGTGCGGGCACTGCTGCATCCCTGTCCCTGAACATTCCAGTTGAACCAGGAATAAAAATAAGTCGGGCCAATATCACAACCGGTGATGCAGCATAATCCTGTTGCTGTGTAAGGATAAATAACACCAGAGTTTATGCGGTATAATGTAGAATTGGCCGGTGTCAGCAACTGATATCCGGTGCCTGGCTGAATCAGCCAGTTGAGTGTAACGGTGGTTGTAGTGGTGTTTACGTTCACATTTGATGTGTACACTGTTGCGCCTGTATTATCGAGCAAAGTGATGTTTTTGCTTCCGGCAGTTCCGGCCATGGCTTGTACAGAAATTAAGGTCATTGGCTCATAGACATCGAAGTACAGAATAGCTTCAATATTACGTGAATCGCCGCCCACAGCGGGTCCTACGTTGGTGGGTGCTGCCGGCACATTGTTCTCGACATAATAATCGGTGGTGGTTAAAATGGAAGGTGTTGTGTACGATGTTCCTGTTCCCAGCAATGTTCCTCCAATGGCTGCAGAATACCAGTTCAGTGTATTGGTGCCGGTTGCTGTTAAAGTAACAGAGCCTGTTCCGCAGCGCGAGTCTCCGGTAGCTATTGGCGCAGTA
>Ga0209800_10003785_pt1 | contig 11697 bp, 7 predicted proteins | sample Higcelweek8metaG_FD_187174 | JGI IMG/M metagenome (GOLD analysis project Ga0209800, IMG submission 187174) | Freshwater pond sediment microbial communities from the University of Edinburgh, under environmental carbon perturbations - High... | ecosystem: Environmental > Aquatic > Freshwater >... | reverse complement strand
CGGCGGCATGGTGACGGTGTCCTCCGGGCCAACCACGATGCGCCCGGAACCGATGCCGCCCACCACCGCGCAAAACGCCTGCCGCACGCCGTTTTCTTTGGCGAATTGCTCCACGCAATCCGGCAGGGTGTCGCCGTCTTCCAATCGCAGCACGAACACGCGGCCGATGCCGCCCTGTGCAACCTTCATCGCTTCATCCTCCTGGGGTTCAGGCCTGGCAGGGGCCTTTGTAATCGCACCACTGGCACTGGCGGCCAACGCGCGCGGGCAGCTCGGCGGAGCGCAGCGCGTGCTCCAGAACAAGGCGCGCCAGCGCCGGGGCGTGCTCAGCCATGACCAGGGTGCGGCTTTCCGGGGCGTCCTTGTCAGTGAACAGGGGCCGTTCCGCGCCGTTGCTTTTGAGCTCAATCCACGCCGCGTTCGTTGGCGCAAAGCTGTCGTTGGCGGCCAAAAGATGCAAATACAGCGGCAATTGCACGTCGAGCCCGGCCTCGGCAAGGTCGTGGAGCAAAGTTCCCGCCTCTGGCGAACCGGGGACGGCTTCGGCAACGCGGGCGAACAGGGTGCCGTCGAGCCAGGCCTCGGCCCCGCCAGACTTCACACCGCCGGTCTTGTAGTCCAGCACCACATGCCCGTCCGCGCGCAAGTCTATGCGGTCAATGCGGCCATGAAGGCTGATGTCCAGGGGCTGGCCTTCCGCAGGGCTGAGCGTGATTCTTGTCTCCACAGGCTGCTCCAGCGCGACGACCGTGGTGGCGGGCAGATTGGCGAGGAACCGCTCCAGGCGTTCACGCCCGGCTTCAAGCAATGCCTTTCTGGCGTCATAGGGCAGATCCAGCGAAAACGCGCCCTGGGCAAGCGCTTGCTCAAACGCCAGCGTCAGCACGCGGGCGTCCAGCATTTCCGCATGGATGGGCTTGCCAAGATGCGGCGTGAGAAAGTCTCGCAGCACCTGATGCACGATCTCGCCAAGCTGTGCGCGGTCGCCGTCCTCGGCTACCTCCTGCAAGGGGCGCAGGCCGAGGACGTGGGAGAAGAACGCCTTTTTCGGGCAGCTGAGCCATACCTCCAGCCCCGAGGGGGTGATGCCCTTGTCGTGCAGCCGCCGCGTCAGCTTGGCGCGGATGGCCGGGGTGACGCTCACGGCGGGCTGGCAGGGCAGGATGGGGCAGACGGGGAAGCTCACGGCCTGGAGCGGCGCGCCGGAAGCGCCCAACGGCTTGGCCTTCACCAGCGCGCCCTGGCGTTGCTCCAATTCCCACAGCAACTGCTCGACATAGCGGCTGCGCTCGCTTTTGCCTTCCAACGCGCCGGGCCGCACGCCCGCCTGATAGAGCACGCAGACTTCCCTGGCGCCCATGAGCAGGCGGAAGAAATTGTGCGCGGCCACATTGTCGCGCTCGCGCCGGCCGGAGAGGCCAAGGGCCTGGCGCAGCGGGTCGGGCAAGAGCGGGTCGGGTGGATTGGCGCCGGGCAGCTTGTCTTCCGTGGCATCCAGAATGAACAGCCGCTCGAAGGAAAGCAGGCGTGTTTCCAACATGCCCAGCACCTGCATGCCAGCCAGCGGCTCCGGCTCGAAGGACACGCGCTCGGCGTCGATGAGGTGCCGCAGGATGAGGAAAATGAGCGGCTTGTCGTACGGCTCGTCCGCCAGGATGCTGCCGGTGAGTTCCGGCACCACGGACTGCCAAAGCCGGAGCAGGCATTCCGCATCGAGCAGATGCCGCCGCCAGGAATCGCCGCCGCGCCTGCGCAGCAGGTCGCACAAGGCGTCCAGGGCCTGGCCGGCCTGCCGCAGGGTGCCGATGCCCCGGAAATTGTCGAAGCAGGCGGTGAGAATCTCCTGATGCAGAACGCGCACGTCCGCCTCTGTGGGGCCGGTTTCTCCCGGCCCGTATTCCTTCGCCTCGTAGGCGGCAGGCCATTCTTCCGGGGCCTGCATGGCGCCGGAGGCCCGGATGTGCCGCTCCCAGCCCACGTAGGCGCTTTTGAGCGGCATCTCTTCCGAGTCGTCGGCGCGGAGCATGCGCAAAAGCGGGTGGCGCACCAGGGCGATGAGGTCGCGCCAGGCATGGCGGCCGCGGGCATCGGCATTTTCGTGCAGCACCAGCACGGTTTCGATGAGTTGCGCCAGGGCGGAGCGCCCCAGCGGGTAGCCCATGCTGATGTTGGTCTCAACCGCGGGCAGGTGGTGCATCACGGGCACAAGGGCGCCGGGGTCTGGCAGCACGATGGCCGTGGAGCCGGTGTCGGGCAGGGCGGCCAGCTCGCGCTCCAGCACAAAGAGCTGGGAGTGCAGATCGAATCCTTCAAAAAAGCGGCGCACTTGCGGAACATGTTCCTGTGCGGCCGCAGGGCATGCCAGCACAGGCCGGGCGCGCCATTTATCGAGCCAGCGCCGGTGCTCGCGCGCGGCCCAGGAAACCTCGCCGCCGGTGGCCAGTGCCGGGTCCGTGTGCCAGTAGAAATCCGCGATGCCCTGCTCCCACAACCTGTGCAGGATGGGTTCCTCCGCGCCGTTCAGCACGTGCAGCCCGGCAAAGATCAGGTGCTCGCCCGGGAATGCGGCGTCCAGTTCGTCAAGCCGGTTGCACAGCCACAGGCTGTCGATGCCGGGCGTGGTCCAGCCGCGTGAGGCAAGGTCCTCGTGGTAGCGCGCGGCGATGGTGTCGAGCTGCCCCAGCAGCGCCTCGGCCCAGGGCGAAACCTCGCCCGCAAGATTATGCAGCGCCGCGGGGCGGATGTTCTGCCCCGCCATCTCCTCCAGCAAAGAGGCCAGCCGCGCGCCCCAGGGGAAAAAGTCACGTGCGGAGGCGTTGAGCGCCGCAAGGGGGCCGCTGCGCTCGCCCAGTTCCGAAACGATGCCGTGCAGCAGGCCGATGCGGTCGAGCTTGCCCGCGCGCAACGGGGCGGCGGGGTCCAGGGCTTGCCGCAGGGTGCGCATGAACTCGTCCAGGGACTGCATGCGCGGCAAAAGCGCGGGACGCGGCAGGAGGGGATGCGCGGCCAGTGCGGCGCGCAGGTGCCGGGCCGGGCGGTTGTGCGGAAAGATCACGCGCGTGTTGCCCAGCCCGGAATGATCATCACCTGCCAGCAGCTTTTCCGCCAGCGCAGGGAGGAACTCGGTGTTCCAGGGAACGATGTGGATCAGCCTGTCGCTCATGCCGGGCCTCCAGTTTCAAGGGCGGGCAGGACGACAGGCTCCACCGCGCGGCGGTCCAGATAGATGAGGAAACCCTGCGCGTGGGCGTTGTTGCCTCGCTGGGCGGCGATGTCGGCTGCGAGGCGCAGGTAGGCGCGCAACTGCCGGGCGTGCGCGGCCGAGGCCTTGCCGGTCTTGAACTCCAGCACCACGGGGCCTGCGGTGGTGAAGCGCAGCAGGTCCGGCCGCAGGAATTGCCCGTCCTCGGCCAGGATTGTGAGCTCTGAACCCGCGTGGCCGAGGTGGGGCCGGGCCTCTGGAAGAGCCAGCAGCCAGTGCAGCATTTCCTCAACCTGAACTTTCAGTTCGTCACGTTGCACAAGACCAAGGGCGCGTAATTCCGGGAATTCCCCCAGGGCAAGCTTCGCCGCCCGCGCCGCGTCCGTTACGTCGTCGCCGGTTGGGCGCAAAAGCTCCACGGCCTTGTGGGCCACCTTGCCGCGTGCGCGTTCGTCAAAGCCCGCGTCCTCTATGGCGTGCCGGAAGACGCGCAGGCGGGGCAGCCAGGCCTGGAATTCGGCAGGCGTTTCGCGCGGGGGGATGTTTTGCGGGGGCGTGGAGACGAGCGGCGTTGTGTCGCAAGGGGTGGCCCCGGCGCACACGGGCGCGTGGCCCAGATCGAGGCCGGCCTCCTGCGCGGGGATGCCCAGCAAGCGGCCCAGCATCACCGGAACAGGGCCAAGCCGGCGGTTGTCGCCCGCATCGGGCACAAAGGCATAGAGTTCCTGCTCGGCGCGGGTCCAGGCCACGTAGAGCAGGTCCGCCTGCTCAATGAGCCCCTGGGCCAGATTCTCGTGATATTGGCGGCCAAGAACTTTGGTGAGCCGCGTGAGCACGTGGTGTCCATGCACCTCCACCACGCCCAGTTCGGCGCGCGGCCCGGCCGACCAGTTGTGGAAGGGGACGATGCATACCGGGAACTGCAATCCCTTGGATTTATGGATGGTCAGGATGCGCACGGCGTCGGCGGCCTCGGGCAGGGGAACTTTCTCTTCCGCGCCGGTCTTGTCCCAGAACTCCAGCAGCCGCGGCAGCGATCCCATGCCTTGCGACTCCGCCAGGTGCACCACTTCCAGGAAACGCCGCACGTAGAGCTCCGCCTCGGGGTGGCGGGAGCGCACCTGATAGGCGCAAAGGGCCGCCTGCACCAGGTCGTACGGTCGCATGAGCCCGGTCTGGCGCAGGAACGGGGCGAGCAGGCGCGTGTGGATCTCCGGGAAGTCGTCGCGGAAGCGCGAGAGCAGCCCGCCTTTTTTGCCATCCTGGCGTTCCGTGCCGGCCCAGTCCAAAATTTGCGTGACGCTGAGCCCGGATTCGGCCAGAAACAGCTCACTGCCGCAAAGGAAGCTCAAGAGGCTCACGTCGTCGGGTGGCGCGTCGAGCAGGCGCAGCAGCGCGACGAGCTGGCGCACCACCGGATGCCGCGCCAGTTGCAGGCTGTTCTCCGTGATGATGGGCAGCCCCTCGCGCACCAGCCGTTCGCACACCAGGTCCGCGTGGGCGCCCGTGCGCACCAGCACGGCCACATCGCCCAGGCGGCGGCGCGGCAGAATGTCATCCTTGAGAGTGGCCACAAGGGCATCAAGCCCGGCCTCCAGCACATCTTCCACTTTCCCTGCGGGCAAAAGCCGCACCTGCACGCGGCCGTGGCCTCTGTCGCCGGGCGGCAGTTCCTGGCCGCAGTCGGCGAAGGCGGCGGTGAGACGTTCCACAAAGCCCTGGGCCACATCATCCGGCGCGCCGGGAAGCAGCGTCTGCGCAAGCTCTGCGGCGGTTTCCGCCTCGCCCAGCTTGCCGAAGACCCTGTTGTTGAAGCCCACAATCTCCGGGCAACTGCGCCAATTATGAGGCAGGTTGTCGCGGGTGAGCCCGCCGGACATGGCCAGCAATTCCTCGTTGTCCGCCACCTCGTCAAAAAGCCGGGCGTCGCCGCCGCGCCAGCCGTAAATGGCCTGCTTCACGTCGCCCACGTAGAACAGGCTGCCGCCCTTGGCCAGGCACTCCGAGGCCAGGGGCAGGGTGGCGTTCCACTGGGCGCGGCTGGTGTCCTGGAATTCATCCACCAGCAGGTGGTGCAGGCGGTCGCCCAGGCGGCAGAAGGCATCGGGCACGCCCAGGCCGCCGTCCAGCGCCTCGCCCACAATGCCCGCAAGCTGCGAGCCGAACACGAAGCCCTTCTCGCGCTGCATGGCCGAGAGATCGCGCAGCAGCAGCATGGCGATTTCCACGCAGGGGGCCAGCGCATAGGCCGCGTTGAGAATGGCCTGACTGCGGGAATATTCGCCGCAGGCCTCCTTGAATCCGGCATAGGCCTGCTCGGCGTCCTTTGTGCAGCGGGGACGGCTCTTGGTCAGCAGGCACTCGGCCAGGGTCTCCTTGTGCAAAAAGGCGGAGTCCGGCAGGCCGTCGAACAGCGCCGCCTCGGAGCATTTGCGCAGCAGCGTGGAAAAATTGGCATGGCAGGCCAGCTCGCCCTCGGAGAGGGTGTGGGCCAGCGCGTCGCGCGCAAGCTGCATTTCGCCGAAGGAGAGGCTCAGCAGATCGGCCATGCGGTTCTGGTCCGTGGTGAGGGGCTGTGGCAGCGCGGGAGCAAGGGAAAGCAGCAGGCGCGTCAGGTCGATGAGGCGTTCGCGCAGGGCATCGGCCAGCCAGAAGCCGTCCTTGTTTTCGTGTTCGATGAGCGTGCGCACGGCCTGGTCGAAAAGCACGCTTTCCGCGCCGCCGGCCTCGCAGCGGGCCAGGAAGCGTTCGTACAGCTCCTCAAGGGCCTGTCCTTCGTCGAACACGGTGTCAAAGTCCGGGCGCAGGCCCTGGTCCAGGGCAAAGAGCCGCACCAGGAGCGAGAGCAGGCTGTCGATGGTGCGCACGCCCAGGTGCTCCGTGTGGCGCAGAATGTCCTGCAACAGGCGGCGGCTCTTGGGGGCGTCCGGTCCTGAGCCGGAGTTCTGGCCAAGGGCGCGCAGCTTGAGCGCGCCGAGGACCCGCTCACGCATTTCGGCCGCGGCCTTGTTGGTGAAGGTGATGGCGAGAATTTCCGGCCAGTTGTAGCGAATCCCCGTTCCGGCGTCGGCCGCGCAGGCATAGCCCAGGGACTGTCCCTCCGTATCGGAGGCGCCCGCCAGCAATTCAAGAAAACGTTGGGTGAGGGCGTAGGTCTTGCCGGACCCGGCCGAGGCCTTCACCTGGCGGAAGGGCGTTGTCACGAGACGGCCTCGCGTCCGGCGGCCCTGCTGCCGCCGATGATGGTGCAGAGCACCGCGGCAAGAATGAGCCCGCTGCCAGCGTAGCCCATGATGTCGAAGCGTTCGTCCCACCACACGTAGGCCAGGGCGGCGGCCAGCACCGGCTCAAGGGTGGCCACGATGGCCGTGCGCGTGGCCTCCAGCCTGCGCAGGCCCGCGTAGTAGACGCTGTATGCGCCGTAGGTGGTGGTGACGGCCAAAAGCGCCAGGAAGAACCAGGCTTGCGGGGTCTTTGGCCCAAAGGTGACAAAGGGCAGCAGGCCCAGGCAGCCCACGGGCAGGGCGTAGAGGAACAGGGTGGGTGTGGCGTACCGGCCCAGGTAGCGTTTGCCGAAGATATAATACGTGGCGTAGCTGAACCCGGACAGGAGCCCCAAGAGCACGCCGGGCAGGTTCACCGCGCCCAGCCCCCGGCCGGAAAGAAGCGCCGGGCCAAGGCTCACGCAGGCCACGCCCGCAAGGGTCATGCACAGGGCGATGAGCTTGTGGGCGTGCATCTTTTCGCCCAGGGTGAGCCAGGCCAGCACCGCCACCCAGGCCGGCGCGGTATAGAGCAGCACCGAGGCCATGGCCGCGCCCACCATGCTGATGGACAGGATGTAGGCGCCGAACAGGGTCGAAACGCCGATGAGCCCGAAGGAGGCCACGGCCGGCGCGTCACGGCGCTGAAGCCGCCAGGCCCCGGTGGACAGGGCATGCACGGCGAAGAAGCACCAGCCGATGGCCGAGCGCCAGAAGGCCGCCTCCAGCGGTGCGACGCCATAAGCCATCACCTGCTTGGACAGCGGGCCGATGAGCGCCCAAAGGCATGCGGCGCAGAGGACGTAGAGATAGCCGCCGTATCGCACGTTTCCGCCTACAGTTGCACCCAGGCGCCGGTCTTCTTCTCCAGGGCCTTCTCGTAGATCAGGTACCCGGTCATGACATCGTCCAGGGCGATGCCCATGAGCACGGCCGAGCGGCGGCCGGTGCGCACGCCGGGCTTTTTGCCCGCGCATATCTCGCCCATGTCGGAGTGCAGGCCCGCCTTGGCGGGGTAGCCGTTCTGGAAATAGGTGCCGTGCTCCTGGGTCCACAGATACTGGGTCTCGCTGTCGGTGGTGAAGCTGGCCGCGCCGCTCATGGTTTCGGCGTCAAAGGCTGAGTCGTAGTCCACCGCGATGGCGAGGACGTCGGGCTTCAGCCAGGAAGCATCCACAAAGCGCTGCGGCTTTTCCACTATGGGCGTGCAGGTGATGACCACGTCCGCGCCGGTGACGGCCTCTTTGGGCGTGGCGCAGTCGGTGAAGCGGGCGTTGGGCAGCAGCGGGCGCATGTCGGCCTCGAACTTCGGCACCTGGGCGTGGAAGGGGTCAAACATCCGCACTTCCTCAAGCTTCGGGAACACCTCGATCATGGCCCGCAGGTTCATGTGCCCCTGCACGCCCAGGCCGATGATGCTCACGACCTTGGTTTCCGGGTCGCCGAAGTGCCTGGCGTATACGCCGGAGGCCGCGCCCGTGCGCCAGGCCGTTATCCAGCCCGCGTCCATGACGGCCCGGATGATGCCGGTTTCCGGGTCGATGAGCGTCCAGATGCCTGTAATGTAGGGCAGCCCTTTTTTCTGGTTTGGCGGATAGCCGGACACGACCTTGACGCCCGCCATGTCGAGGGTGCCGCCCACATAGCAGGGCATGGAATGGTTGAAGCAGTCCTTGCGGGTGTGGATGCCGATTTTCGCGGGCATTTCCACGTCCCCATGTCCCATGGCAGCGAAGCCTTCCTCAACCACGTCCATGATTTCCGCCATGGTGAGGCCCAGGGTATCTATGTCCGCGCGGGACAGCCAAAGCACGTCGAAGGTCATGCTGCACTCCTGAATTGCGGGGTTTATCGAACCTTTTGACCCTAGGCTGTTTCGTTCAATTCGTCAAAAGTGTCTGCCCGCCGGATGGTTGCGCGCGGCGCTTCCACCGCGTAGTGTGGGGGGTATGAAGACACGAACGGATGCAGGCGCGGTGCGGGAATTTCTTGTGGATCAGGACACGGAAGGGCAGCGGCTCGACCGGATGCTGGAGCCCTTTCTGCCGGGGTTCGGCCTGCGGCAGCGGCGGCGGCTCATAGAGACCGGCCGCGTATTGGTGGAGGACCGCCCAGCCCCGGCCAGCCTCAAGATGCGCCTTGGCCAGCGAGTGCGCCTTCTGCCGGAGGAATTGCCGCAAGAAGCGCCGGTGAAGATTCGGGTCGTTGTCCGGGCGCAGGAGTTTGCCGCGGTGAACAAGCCGGCGGGCCTGCACAGCGCCGCCCTGGCCGGTGGCGGCGGCCAGAGCCTGGAAGCCCTTCTGCCGGAGCTTTTCCCGGAACGCGCGCCCAGGCTGCTCAATCGCCTCGACTTTCTCACCTCCGGTCTGGTGCTTGTGGGGCTGAATGCCCACGCGGCAAAGGTTTTCGCCGCGCTCAAACCAGCGACAGTGGTCAAGGAATACCTGGCCGTGGTGCAGGGCGAGCTTACCGAAGAGCTGCAACTCAAGCGCGCGCTCGACGCGGACGACCGCAAGCGCACCCGTGTGCTTGGCCGGCTCGACCCGGAGCCGCGCAGTTGGACCCTCGTCTGGCCGGAGAGTGCCCTTGCCGGGGGCCGTACCCTTGTGCGGGTACGCATCCAGTCCGGGGCGCGCCACCAGATACGCGCGCATCTGGCCGCAGCAGACCTGCCCATTGTCGGCGACCCCCTGTACGGGGAAGCCGAAGCGGGCGAGCGGCTGTTTTTGCATCACAGGTACATGGAATTCCAGGGGTTCAGCGCACGGTGCGAACCAGGCTGGCTTGGAGAGCTGGTGCGCAAAGGCACGCAAAAGGTTCAACCGACGGTTCAAGATCCGTCCGGGGAGGAAGCATGATCCACGCACGCCGCGTCTTTGCCGTTGTGACTCTGGCCCTCTGCCTGCTTGGCAGCGCGAACCATGCCTCGGCCGGGGTTTCCAAAGGGCAGACCCTGTACGTGCCGTGTTCCTCGCACGTGTACCATGGAGCCAAAAACCGGCCTTTCGAGCTGACCATCACGCTGACTGTGCGCAATACCGACATCCGGCGGGCCATGAGGCTGGTGAGCGTCGATTATGTCGGCACGGACGGGCGCGTGCTCAAACGGTTCATCACCAAGGCCGAGAGCGTGCATCCGCTGGCGACCAGGGAGTTCGTGGTGGAGCAGAACGACACCAGCGGCGGGGCAGGGGCTTCCTTCCTGGTGCGCTGGCAGGCCGATGTCTCCATCAACGAACCCGTGACAGAGGCCGTGATGATCGGCACCGCCAACAGCCAGGGCATTTCGTTCACCAGCCGGGGCGTTGTGGTGCAGGAATAGCGGGCTGTCTCCGGCTTTGAGCAGGCTGCTGCACGGCGCAATGAACGTCGTGTTGCAGATGGTTGGTGTGTTGTTGGAGCGCCTGGAGCGGCTTATCCGCCGAGCAGCGCCTTGGCGAAGTCCTCGCCCACAAAGGGGCGCAGGTCTTCCATCTTTTCGCCCAGCCCCACGAAGCTGATGGGCAGCTTGTTGTTGATGGCAACGCCGACCATGACGCCGCCCTTGGCCGTGCCGTCCAGCTTGGTCAGCACGATCTCGTCCACGCCGATGGCCTCGTGGAACAGCTTGGTTTGGGACAGGGCGTTCTGGCCCGTGGTGGCGTCGATGACCAGCACGCATTTGTGGGGCGCGCCGGGGTGCCGTTTGTCCAGCACGCGCTTGACCTTGCGCAGTTCCTCCATGAGGTTCGTCTTGGTGTGCAAACGCCCGGCGGTATCGAGCAGCACCAGGTCGTAGCCTTCCTTCATGGCGTGCTCCACGGCCTCGAAGGCGACGGCTGCCGGGTCGGCGCCCTCTGATTTGGCGAAGATGCCCGCCCCCACGCGACCAGCCCAGACGGTCAGCTGCTCTATGGCCGCGGCGCGGAAGGTATCGCCCGCGGCGATGAGCACACGCCTGCCCTGCAAGCGCGCCCGGTAGGCCAGCTTGGCGATGGTGGTGGTCTTGCCCACGCCGTTCACGCCGATCATCATGACGACCTCCGGCGGGGCGGCGACCTTGGATTTCTTCGGCAGAGGGAAGAGGTCCTCAAGCTCGCGGCCAAGAACATCACGGAAGCGCGCGGCCTCGGTGACGCCCATGGTGCGCGCGCGTTTGCGCAGATTGGCCAGCAGCACGCGCGTGGCCTCTGAACCCACATCGGCCATGATGAACACTTCTTCAAGCTCTTCCCAGAAGGCCTCGTCCAAATCGCCTTTGCGACCGAACAGCGCGCCCAGCCCCGTGGCCATGCGCTCGCGGGTCTTGGCCAGCCCGGCGGTGAGCTTCTTGAAGATATTGCTGCGCTCCTCCTCCTCCTGCTCCAGGTCGAGAGCCAGGATGAGCCGGTAGCGCAGCTCAGAGCGGAAGTCGTCCACCTTGGCCAGGTTCATGGCCTGGGCCCAGGACTGAAACTCTTGGATGAACTTTTCGGCCTCGGCCTCGGGCGCGCCAAGGGTGGAAAACAGGTGCCGCAGGCGCAGCCACAGCAGCTCGTCGGCCCCGTCCAGTCCTTCCAGAACCAGGCCAAGCCATTCGGAGATGCGCGCGCGCGAACCCTTGAGCGATGCGGTGAGTTGCGCCTTCCATTGTTCGTCCAGGGGCTGGCCGGGCTTTGGCGTGGACGCGGGCGCTTCAGTCGCAGTGTCTGTGGTGTTGCCCGCGGCTGCGGAGGGTGCAGCGGCTTCCTGCGTGGTGGCTGGCGTCGCAACGGATTCAAGTCCGGCCGCATCGGTTTGCGTGGCCTTGGGCGCTTCTGCGCCCCAGAGTTTTTTGACCTTGCTGAAAAAACCCATGGTTCCCCCTGATACGGTTGAGTGCGCCCCGCTTCTACCCCAGGAGCTTGGTTGACGCAACTCTGTTGAAATCCTCGGCCAGAGGCACTAGAAGGGAGGTCGCTTCAAGGAGGACTCATGCAGCGCACACGCATCAAGGACATACTGGCCAGGGACGCGGGCGGCCCGGTTCTGCTCAAGGGCTGGGTACGCACCCGTCGCGACGCCAAGGGCTTTTCCTTTCTGGAGATCAACGACGGTTCCTGCCTGGCGAACGTGCAGGCTGTGGTGGACCACACCCCGGCGCTTTTGCACGCGCTGGAAGGCGCGGCGACCGGCGCGGCGGTTGGCGTGGAGGGCGAGCTTGTGCCCTCGCCCGCAGCCGGGCAGCGCTGGGAGGTGCGGGCAGGCGCGCTGACCCTTTATGGCGTGGCGGAC
>Ga0209800_10003784_pt1 | contig 11699 bp, 9 predicted proteins | sample Higcelweek8metaG_FD_187174 | JGI IMG/M metagenome (GOLD analysis project Ga0209800, IMG submission 187174) | Freshwater pond sediment microbial communities from the University of Edinburgh, under environmental carbon perturbations - High... | ecosystem: Environmental > Aquatic > Freshwater >... | reverse complement strand
TCAAACCCCTCAATCCCTTAAATCTCTTCAATCCCTTCAATCCCTAGAAACCTGAAACAAAAATTATAACTCTCCCATGAAAGGCTCAATCCTAATCCTTGCCGGCGGCGGACCAGCTCCCGGAATTAATACAGTAATAAGTTCAGTAGCAAAAGTTTTCCTTCGTGAAGGATACCGTGTAATCGGTTTGCACGACGGGTACAAAAACCTTTTTACCGAAAACCCCAGCACTATCGATATCGATTTCGAAACAGCTGACCGCGTTTTCAGTATGGGCGGTTCCATGTTACGCATGAGCCGTTACAAACCAGCCGACCTCGAATTTAAAACCAATTTTTTCGTTAAAAACGATGTAAAGCTTTTGGTAACTGTTGGCGGCGACGACACTGCTTCTACGGCTAACCGCATTTCGAAATTCCTGGCTGAACGTAAATTCCCTATCCAGAATATTCACGTTCCGAAAACCATTGATAACGATTTACCACTTCCCGAAGGACAACCAACTTTTGGTTACCAGAGTGCCAAACAGGAAGGTGTTCGTATTGGTCGTACCATTTATGAAGATGCACGTACTTCCGGTAACTGGTTTGTAGTTTCGGCAATGGGCCGCGAAGCCGGTCACCTGGCGTTCGGTATTGGTGCTGCGTGTCATTACCCAATGATCATCATTCCTGAAATGTTTAACAAAACCAAGGTAACTCTCGATAAAATTACCCGGCTTATCATTTCGTCAATCGTAAAGCGTAAAATGTTAGGCATCCCTTACGGCGTTGCAATTGTGAGCGAAGGGGTTTTCCATTTTATGAGCGACGACGAAATTGAAGCTTCCGGCATACAGTTTACCTACGACGAACATGGTCATCCTGAACTCGGAACAGTAAGTAAAGCGCACATTTACAATATGTTGCTTCAAATCAGACTCAAACAGCTGAGCATGAACGTCAAAAGCCGTCCGGTTGAAATGGGTTACGAATTACGTTGTATCGCGCCTACAGCTTTCGACTTATTGTATTGCAGCCTTTTGGGAATCGGTGTTAAGAAAATTTTTGATGAAGGGCTTACAGGCTGCATGGTAAGTTCCGATCCTACTGGTGATATTTTCCCGCTATTCCTCAAAGACCTGGAAGATGGACATGGAAAAGTACGTACCCGAATGGTAACTATGGACAGCCAGAAAGCACACATGGTTTTCTTCGACAGTATTCAATACCTTTCAGCTGACGATATGGAAGGTGCAAAAGAATACCTGAAAAATCCGGAGGAATTTGATTTTATGAAGATTCTGGAATGGTAATTTTTTTTATGTGTTCCAACACCTGAAAAGGGTGTACAGACACTTGAAAATTTCGAAAAGGCCCTGTTCAAAAAGAGCGGGGCCTTTTTATTAAATTATTCATCCAAAGAAATGAATCCTGATTTTATCAGCCAGCACTTTCGCCAGTTTGTATTTCGATTCTACTGTCCAGCCTGCAATATGGGGCGAGAGAATTACATTATCAAAAGCAACCAATTGCTTGAGTGGTTCCGGAAAAGCTTCTGCATCCATGGCTTCAAAGGAAGACTTTTCATATTCCAGCACATCGAGTGCGGCACCATTTACTTTCCCTGATTTCAAAGCGTCAACAAGTGCAGACGTATTCACAACCGGTCCGCGTGAAGTATTTATCAGCCAGATGTTTTTCACAAACCGGTTAATGTAATTTTCATCAACAAGGTAACGCGTTTCCTCCGTTAAGGGAACATGAAGGCTCAAAATATCGGTTTCGGTATAAAGAGTTTCCATATCACATTCAGTTACAAACTCATTGCTGAAACCAGACTTATATTTATCATATGCCAAAACTCTGCAACCAAACCCTTTTAGTCGTTGGGCGAAAGCGCCGCCCATATTTCCATAGCCGATAATGCCGATTGTTTTGCCTTTAATTTCGATACCACGATTAGCTTCGCGCCGCCAGATTCCTTTGCGTACTTCTGCATCGGCACGGTTCAGGTTATTCAGTAAACTGAGGAGCATTCCGAGCGCATGTTCAGCCACAGCATCGCGGTTTCCTTCGGGCGAATTAAAACATGAAATTCCTTTTGACTTTGCATATTCTACATCAATACTTTCCATACCTGCACCCACACGGGCGATAAAACGAAGTTGTGTGGCAGCATCGAGCATTGCGGCATCAAAAGTTATTTTGCTACGGATAACGGCTCCGAAATAATCACCGATAATGCGTTTGCAGTCATCAGAGTTATAACCAGTAAAATTATCGCATTGAAATCCCATTGCTGTAAGTTCTTCACTCAAAACGGGATGAGAATCATCAACAAACAGGACTTTTTTCACGGCAGTCATATGATTTTTAATAACTTATATCAAGGCTTGCAAGCAATTGAAAAGCAAAAAAACTCACAAGTTGAGAACTATTGCGCACAAATTTACAATTTGCCGGATATTATACGGAATATATTCTAACCATGCTGATGACTAGCCTGATCATTCAGCCACGCTGAACCAGAACAAAACAGTATCTGAAAGAAAAAGTTATTGATAACAATTTATGCGGCAGATAAAAACTGCTACAGCGTGTGTGAACCTTCTAAAAAGGTATTTGTTTAAACTTATCCATTCTAAAACCTTAAATATGAATACGGAAGTTGGAACAAAAGAAAACCCGTGGATGCTAAAAACTGCTCCGGGCACATCAGAATATCAAATGTACAAATCCGAAAAAGATAGTAAAGATATACTTGTTTGTGTGGTAGGATCAACAGTTCTGCATTACGATTACCGATGTCTGGCCGATCTACAAAATATGCTTAAAAGTCATGGCGATTGGATGGAACTCGGTAGTGCCGACGAACAGAAACCTGCAAAAGATGGAACTGTTGAAGCCTGGGGCCGATCACCCGAAAACCCTGTTGGCGGATGGTATGGACTAAAAAAAGGTTTCCGCGGACGTTTCGGCATGTATATTCCACCCCTGATGGAATATTTGGGATTAGCCGAACTGGAGCATAATCCGAAGAATAACCGGATGAAAGCAAAGTAGTCCCAAAGCATATTTCCATAACCCGGGCATTTTTTACTTACTTTTGCTGTTTATTCAACTGTTCTCTGGTTAGGAAAAACAATTGTTGTATAGCACAATCAATAACTTTCCTGAGCTTAAAAATCAAAAATGCCATTTCCCTGGTATTAAACTCTACCCATTATGAATATCAGCGAAAAAATCAACGAATTTATAAAATCAGTTGAAACAAGTTTATCGGATCTCACTTTTGTAAAACTGTCGCTCGGCAACTACAAGGGCAAAGAAGAGAACCTGAAAAACATTTATATTAAACGAATTCTGATCAAAGGCGAAGAGAAACTTAGTTTCACATACCGATATAAAACCCGCGATATTGTTAAGAACTACCCTATCCTGGAAGGCATTGGGAAAGTGCGCGATTTCCTGGAACTGGATTTTCATGTTGCGACTTTATACACAACAGCTTTTGACCTGGCTTACGAAAATCTTCATAATAAAAAGTTCAGCCTGAAGCGGAATAATCCAACGAATATTCTTGTTCCTCTTCCGGATCACGACCGGACCAAAAAGCGCCTGATCAGCACTACTGAAAAACCATACCTCACCGAACTTAAAATTACGGATGAAAACGGTAAGGTGCTTGTAAACGCTCAGGATAAATATAAACAAATCAATCACTATATCGAAATTCTGAGTACGTTACTGAAAGAAATTCCGGTTTCGGAAACCGTAAAAGTGGTTGATATGGGTTCAGGAAAAGGATACCTTACTTTTGCTCTTTACGATTACCTGACTAATGTGTTAAAAATTGATAATGAAGTAATTGGCGTCGAATTCCGTCAGGAGCTAGTGGATTTATGTAATAAAATTGCTGCGAATACCGGTTTTACAAAACTAAGTTTTAAGCAAGGGACAATCGAAAATTTCGACAGTGCGGGAACAAATGTTCTTATAGCTCTACATGCCTGCGACACGGCAACTGACGATGCCATTTCGAAAGGAATTTCGGCCAATGCCGATTTAATTGTAGTTGCGCCCTGTTGCCACAAACAGATCAGGCGGCAAATCGAAGCTAATAAAACCAGCAACGACCTTAATTTCCTGACAAAATACGGCATCTTTCTCGAAAGGCAGGCTGAAATGGTGACTGATGGAATCCGTGCCCTCATCCTCGAATATTTTGGATACAAAACCAAGGTATTTGAATTTATTTCAGATGCTCACACCCCTAAAAACGTGATGATTGTTGGAATCAGAAATCCGAAATCAACGTTGAAGGACAAACTCACATTACAAAAGATAAAGGATGCCAAAGCCTATTTTGGGATTGAATACCATCATCTGGAGAAGATAATGGGGATATGATAATACTATCAGATAACTGTATCAAAACATGGATTTAAACAACTAAATATGCATCGGCATCTATCTGAAAGGCTATTTTTAACATACTATTTAACATAAATATAATTGTATATTAATGGTTTAGAAAAGAAAACGGGTTCCGTTCATCTCATTCCATATATAAAAACTGCTTGTTGCCTCACTTTTTTTTCTACTTTTGACTGTTAATTTTTAAATTGTAATATATCGATGGGTATTCTTCAAACAAAGCTTAAACAGTACGATTTGCCACAACAGATCATGGCCGCAGGACTTTATCCATATTTCCGTGCTATCGAATCAGACCAGGATACCGAAGTACTTATTAACGGGAAGAAGGTTCTGATGTTTGGGTCAAACAGCTACCTGGGCCTTACCTGTCACCCAAAAGTGAAGGAAGCATCAATAAAAGCAATAGAAAAATACGGAACCGGTTGTGCCGGATCACGATTTCTGAACGGCACACTGGATATCCACATAGCATTGGAAGAAAAGCTTGCCAAACTTGTAGGGAAAGAAGCTGCATTATGTTACAGCACAGGATTTCAGGTTAACCAGGGCGTGATAGCGAGCGTAACCGGTCGCAATGATTATGTTATTCTCGATGAACTTGACCATGCATCAATTATCGACGGAAGCCGGCTTTCATTTGCCCGCGTACTGAAATATGCCCACAACAATATGGCAGATCTTGAAAGCAAACTGAAACGTTGTGAGCCTGATAAAATAAAACTAATTGTTGTTGACGGAATTTTTTCCATGGAAGGGGATATAGCAAACCTGCCGGAAATCATTCGCCTGTCGGAAAAATACAACGGTTCAGTAATGGTTGACGATGCCCATTCACTCGGCGTAATAGGGAAAAACGGTTCAGGCACGGCATCGCATTTCGGACTTACCGATAAGGTTGACCTGATTATGGGAACTTTTTCCAAATCACTGGCTTCGTTAGGTGGTTTTATAGCAGCCGACAAAGAAGTTATCAATTATATTAAACACAATTCGCGCTCACTGATTTTCAGCGCAAGTATGACGCCTGCCTCAGCAGCCAGCGTAATGGCAGCCATCGACGTAATGGAAAGTGAACCCGAAAGGATAAAACACCTTTGGGACTTAACACGTTATGCCCTCGAAGGATTTAAACTGCTTGGTTTCGACACAGGAAAATCAGAATCGCCAATTATTCCGCTTTTTATACGCGACGACATTAAAGCTTTACAAATGACCAAAATGCTCCTCGAAGAAGGCGTTTTCGTGAATCCCGTCGTTTCGCCCGCAGTACCCAAAGAGGATTGCCTGATCCGCTTTTCGCTAATGGCAACTCATACTTACAGCCAGATTGATACAGCAATAGAGAAGATTTCCGGTGTAGCCCAAAAACTCGGAATTATAAATCTGGAAACTGTAAAAGCCTAAAACTACACTCAGCATTCTGAAAATAACGCATGGCAAAAGTTGTTCTTATTACAGGCATTTCATCGGGATTTGGCAAAGCAACAGCCGAAATTCTTGCAGCCAAAGGCTATAGCGTTTATGGCATAAGCCGAAAACTGACTGACGATTTATCCAATAGCATCAAAGTAATTCAGGCCGATGTTACTGACAGAGTTTCAGTGCAACGGGCAGTTTCCATTGTTATTAAAAACGAAGGCCGCATCGATGTTCTGATCAATAACGCCGGCATGGGATTTTCCTGTTCGGTGGAGGATTCATCACCCGAAAACATTGATCTGCTGATGAATATCAATTTTACCGGCTATGTAAATATGATACAGGCTGTACTGCCTGCCATGCGAAAACAGAGTCGCGCTACAATTATGAATATCAGTTCGATAGGCGGTGTGATGGGACTGCCCTACCAGGGATTTTATTCGGCAAGTAAATTTGCGGTCGAAGGATTAAGCGAAGCGCTGCGGATGGAACTTAAACCATTCAATATTAAGGTAATTGTAATCAGACCGGGCGATTTCAGGACTAATTTTACTGCGAACCGCAAACCGGTTAAGAGTATTGTTTCAGGCAATGCTTATGAATCTCAAAGTATAAAAACGCTTTCTATAATTGAAAACGATGAAAATAAAGGTTTGCCACCGGAGTTCCTTGCCCGCAAAATAGCAGGTATACTCGAAAAGAAAAATCCTTGCAATCAATATACTGTTGCAACACTGGAGCAAAAATTTGCAGTCCTGCTTAAGAAAATACTTCCGGTATCCTTGTTTTCAGCCATACTATCCTCGCACTACGGCATAAAGTCTTGATTCTAAAAGATTGGTTCTTCCACGAATTGAATGGAATTCCACTTTTTAGAGGTCGGAAGACGGAAGTCAGAAGACCGAAGTTCCCATAAAATTGATATTGCATTATTATGACAACAAATAGGTAAGGTAAAGTTCATAGCCAGTTAAACCGCTATTTGTAAGGGGATAACATTGTTTTTGGGGAAACTTCCGACTTCGGTCTTCTGACTTCTGACAAAATATTTTACCCATTAAAATAATCTGAGCCAAAAGATTAATCAGCCTCCCACTTCACGCAAATACATTTTACACACAAGCAATCTTGATTATTTATTGATGATCAGTACTTTTCATTTAATTAACCCGCCGTTGGGATACTATAATTCAATATGCCTCTGAAACTGCTTAAGTTCATAGTAAACAGCCATATTTTTTTAGCTCTTGCTGCTGCCAGCATTACACTAGCAACACAGGCTCAATTAGGTTTTCAACCTCAGATTGACGCATTTGTTGCAATGATATTTCTTGCGACTGTTTTTGATTATAATCTGCACAGGTATTTAACTTTAAAAAGCATTCCGGAATCCATTCATATTAGAAAAAACTCATGGGCAGCCGGCAATTTTTCAGTTTTAAAAGCAGTGATTATCATTTCGTTTACACTGCTGGTGAGCAGCCTGTTTTTTCTGCGGGTAATTACACTCTACCTGTTAGTACCTTTAGCCACATTAACTTTACTTTATTCGGTTTCGTATTTAAAAAACCGATGGAACGGCTGCTGGCACAAGAGAATTCCCGGAGTAAAAACAGTATTTTTAGCATTTATCTGGGCAACTTCTACTGCATTCCTGGTGTCATTAAGCAGAGAAAACACAATCAACACTTCCCGCATTATACTCATCAGCATCGAAAGATTTGCATTTATTTTTGCCATTGCCATCCCATTTGATATCCGCGACATGGAAGTTGACAGAAAATCCGGAATCAATACTATCCCAATTGCATTCGGGCCTGCAAGGGCAATAAAGATCAGTAATATTTCCCTTGTAATTGCTTTACTTATAGCTGTATACCAATATTCAGAAATCAGCTCGTTATTTACGCTTGCTGCATTCATTTTATCTATCGGCATCACACTTATTTTAATAAACAGCAAAAAACTGCGGACATTACCTTGCTATCATAACGGTATACTCGATGGATGTGTATTTTTACACGGGATATTGGTGGTTGGCAGCTTTTTTATCCAAACATAATCATACTTTTACACTATAATTACGGCTTTTCAATATCCCAACAAAATCAACCAAATGGATACCAGCATTTTTGCAGAAAAAGCAATTATTCCCGATGAAAACATGCTCCACAATGCATTAGGTGACCTCTATGAACAATGGTCAAAAATCAGGGCCTGTGTATCGGAATTATACCCACTTGCTAAGGAAGAATGGAATTTCCCCGGGCAAAAATATGGCTGGAGTTTCCGAATCAAAGATAAAAAACGGGCTATTATTTACTTGCTTCCACGCGATAAGTATTTCCTGGTTGCGTTCGTTTTTGGCGAAAAAGCTACGCATGATGCTCTCGCCAGTTACATTTCAGAATCAATAAAAAATGAAATTTCATCAGCAAGGGTATATGCCGAAGGCAGAGGTTTCAGGATCGAAATTAAAGATGGGTCTATATTTGAAGATATTAAAAAGTTGATTGAGATTAAAATTGCGCATTGATTTTACGAATGACTTTGCTCTTACTTTTCCCGCTAAAATCAACTTGTTGAACTAACTTGTAAACCTAACAAATGAAAAAGACGTTTCTGTTCACATTCCTTCTGGTTATCCTGTTTGCAAATATATCGGCACAAGAGTCGGATTTTAAGTATTGGCATGAGGGCAAACTTACCTGGAATGACTTTAAAGGGGAAACGGGATTTCCGCTGCTCGACTGCGAATTAAAATATTTTCTCACATACGGATCTGAAAAGCAGAAACTTAACGACACTACAGTTTATAGGATTGCTGCTAAAGGTTATATCGACAGAGATTTGTCGTGGTCGAAAACGTTTAAGAAAACGGATCAAAACCTGGCCTATTTTCAGGTTGTGTTCGATATTGTTGAGGTACAGCGCAGGAAACTTCAGTTTAAACTCGACAGGCTGAGTGGGATTTACAGTGCAGAAAATGAACTTCGCTCTGCCATGTATAACTGCGAAAAAATACTGGCTGATTTCAAAAAGGAATCTGAGCAGGGAATTGATACCATTGTTGTGCAGGAATGGCAAAAAGGAATACAAACCGAGTTGGATAATACAATGGGCAGCGGCATTCCTGCATTTACAAAAAGGAATTTCGGGTATGGAATGCACGCCGGTTTTGGCAAAGGTTTTAATACTGGCACATTAAAAAATAACTTCCCTTCAACTTATAATTTCATTTTCGGTTTCGATTTGGCATATAAAAATATAACGTTGTTTCTTAGTGGTACATTAGGAAGCTCAAAAGCAGATCAGAGTTATAACGGAGAAATCAATATCCCGGAGAATGAACGGGCCGGGATGGCTATGGGGGATGTTTCTTTAGGGTATCCGGTTATAAATAATGCAAAATTCAAACTGATACCTTTTGCCGGAATAGGATTTCTCGAATACTCGGAAAAACCGGAACCAGATCAAACAAACTATAAATCAATGTCAGCAACTGGTTATCTTTTCGGAATAAATACAGACTATAAATTAAGAAAAAACCTGAGTTTTATGCCTGAAACATTTTTACAAACCCGCGAATATACTGAGTTTACGGTGCGGGCCAGATTATATGTTACACATGCTAACCTGTCGCCTGACCTAAAAGGCTTTTCGATAAACCTGACCCTGGGGGTGAATATGTCGGGCAATATCATCAGGGCTGGCAAATAAAGTATTTAGGGCGCTTTTTACGGCTATCTTCAAAGTAACCCTGTTCAAAATGTTCAGAATTGGATCTGTTATAAACCTTTTCTGAGTATTATGTATGTTTTCAAATACAATTTCAATTCTATTTATAGTATTGATTTTCTGACATTTACACGCAGTGGTCTGAAGGTTAATTTTTAGGATATTTATTGTATCTTCGCTTTTTCTTACAAATAGTGAATTGCCAAAGTATGTGGAAATTTCTGGTCAGATTTATTTTTCGAAACAGGCCCGGGATACTAATTACGATCGGTGTCCTTACGGTTTTAATGGCTTGGCTTGGTTCGGGTGTACAACTTTCGTACGATAATGCAAAAATGTTGCCCGCCGACGATCCTGTAGTATTACAATACGATGCATTTAAAAGCCGTTTTGGTGAAGACGGTAGCATCTTCGTTATTGGGGTTACCAATCCCGATATGTTTAAGCTCGAAGAGTTTAATGCATGGTTCGACCTGACGTCGGATATGACTAAAATAGATGGCGTCGAAGGAGTTATGTCAATAGCTAAAGCTGCTAATATAGTTAAGAACGACAGCCTGCGAAAATACGATTTCCTTCCCCTGGTAGCCGGGAAACCTGCCACACAAGCTGAAGCAGATTCGCTGAAATCAAAAATTCTCTCGTTGAAATTTTACGAAGGTCTGCTCTTTAATTCCAAAACTAACACCTACCTGCTTGCAATAACACTAAACAAAAAAAGGCTGAATGACAAAAGCCGCCTCGCTCTTACCGATAATATTGTAAACCGTGCAAACGAGTATTCAGCACAAACCGGACAGGAGCTCCATTTTTCGGGTTTGCCGTACATCCGCTCCGTAATGGCCCGCAAAATCCAAAACGAGCTTTTCCTCTTTATTTTCCTTTCAATAATTGTAGCTGCGTTTATCCTGTTTTTGTTTTTCCGGTCACTGAAAATCGTTGCAAGTTCATTGGTAGTAGTCGCAATCAGTATCATTTTTACCCTGGGGCTGATTGGAATATTTGGATTTAAAATATCAATTCTTACAGGAGTAATCCCCTCGCTAATTGTGGTAATTGCTATCGAAAACTGTATTTATATCGTTAACAAATACCATTGGGAGTTCCGGCAACACAAAAATAAAATACTTGGTTTATCGCGTGTAGTTCAGCGTATCGGTTTCGCATCGCTGATGGTAAATACGGCTACCGCAACCGGTTTTGCCGCTTTTATACTGGTTTCGAACCAGATGCTTCGCGAATTTGGTATCATTGCAGCAATCAGCATCATGGTCGAATATGTATTGTGTATCATGCTGTTACCTATCATTTTCAGCTACATGAAACCGCCTTCCGAGAAACAGCTTAAACATCTGGACAATAAAATTTTCGGACATATTCTCGACCGCATCATATACCTGATTCAATATAAACGCAAATGGATTTTCTCCCTTGCCGGCATTTTAACGGTGGTAGGAATAGTCGGGATGTTGCAGATGAAGACTTCGGGTAAGGTTGTTGACGACATTAGCGAAAACAATATTTTATATAAAGACCTGAAATATTTCGAGAAGAACTTTGGAGGTGTTATGCCATTCGAAATAGCAGTGGATACCAAAAAGAAGAAAGGGGTCATGCAACTTTCAACTATCCGGAAAATTGATGAATTGCAGGAGGAAGTGCTGAAAAACAAGGAGTTTTCCAAACCTCTTTCGGTTGCCGAACTGGCAAAATTTGCCAAGCAGGCATACTTTAACGGGAATCCCGAAATGTACAGCCTTCCCAATTCGCAGGAAAAGAATTTTGTGCTTTCCTATTTCCCGCGTAAAGCGATGGGGCAGCAAAATATGCTCAATTCCTTTATCGACAGCACACAACGTTATACCCGTGTAAGTTTTCAGATGGCTGACATAGGCACCAACGAAATGAACCGGCTGCTCGACAGTATAAGGCCAAAAGTTGCTGAAATATTCCCTGCCGAAGACTACGAAATCAACATTACCGGCAACAGCCTGGTTTATACCCGCGGTACGGAATTCCTCATCAAACATTTGTTTCAGAGTGTTATGATCGCCATCGGATTTATTTCGCTGCTCATGGCATTGATGTTTTCGAGCGTCAGGATGATTGTAGTATCAATGT
>Ga0209800_10003783_pt1 | contig 11703 bp, 10 predicted proteins | sample Higcelweek8metaG_FD_187174 | JGI IMG/M metagenome (GOLD analysis project Ga0209800, IMG submission 187174) | Freshwater pond sediment microbial communities from the University of Edinburgh, under environmental carbon perturbations - High... | ecosystem: Environmental > Aquatic > Freshwater >... | reverse complement strand
TATGTTATCTTAGGTTTCTCAGCCCTTGTTTTTCCTATTGCCTCCCAAAAGAGTTCCCGAAGATTTGATATCCCCCTGAGTCTGATAGCACCAATTGCCGTTTTGCTTTTATCTGCAAACGGAGTTTTGTCACTAATTGATGGTTTGATACTTATGCTCTTTTTCATTTATTTCATATATTCAAATATCAGCCACGCAATAAAACACCCTGAGGATGAAAAGGCAGAAAATTATAAACCTATGAAATTCTGGAAAGCAAGCTTAATGATTGGAGTCGGTTTGGCTGCGTTAATTGGAGGAGCCCAGCTAATTGTACCTGCAGCAACAAACATTGCTCTTCAATTTGGTATCAGTCAATCGATTATCGGCTTAACCATTATAGCATTAGGAACCTCTTTACCCGAGTTGGCCACATCAGTTGTGGCAGCCTTTAAGAAAAACTCAGACATTGCCCTTGGTAATGTGATAGGATCAAATATTTTTAATGTGTTTTTTATTTTAGCTATCAGTGCTGTTATCAGACCTTTACCTTCATATCAGGGAATGACATTCGATTTAATAATAACAGCCTTAGGTAGTTTGATGATATTAATATTTATTTATTCCAATAAAAAAAGAACAATTAAAAGATGGGGAGGACTTATCTTTATTATCAGCTACACCCTGTTTTTAATCTGGAAAATATCCCATCTTAACTAACAAAAATTAATTAATGAAACTATTCGATGTTTATCCTTTATTCAATATAGAAATTGAAAAAGGCATTGGAAGCAGAACATATGACAAACAAGGAGTTGAGTATCTCGACTTGTATGGTGGTCACGCAGTAATCTCTGTAGGTCATTCACATCCTTTCTTTGTACAAAAACTTACTCATCAGGTAGAGAAGTTGATTTTCTATTCCAACTCTGTAATTAATAAATTTCAGGTAGAATTAGCTGAGAAACTAGGAAAGCAATCAGGTTATGAAGATTATAATTTATTTCTTACCAATTCGGGAGCTGAGGCAAATGAAAATGCCCTAAAACTGGCATCCTTTCATAATGGAAAAAAGAAAATCATTGCTTTTGAGAAGAGTTTTCACGGACGAACATCCGCTGCGGTAAAAGTAACAGATAATCCTAAGATTGTTGCGCCGGTTAACGATGGACTTGAAGTTGAATTCTTCCCCTTAAATGACATTAAGGGTGTAAAGCAATCCCTTGAAAAAGGAGATGTTTGTGCCGTGATTATTGAAGGAATTCAGGGTATAGGAGGAATAAAAATTCCCGAAGCGGCCTTCTTACAGGAGTTAAGCAATGTATGTAAGGCTACCGGCACTATTTTAATTGTTGATGAAATCCAATCGGGTTACTGCAGAAGCGGAAAGTTCTTTGCACATCAATACGCAGGTATCCGTCCCGATTTAATCACTGTTGCTAAAGGCATGGGCAACGGCTATCCCATCGGAGGCGTTTTGATCAGTCCCGCTTTTGAGGCATCACACGGTTTATTGGGGACTACTTTTGGAGGAAATCATCTTGCATGTGTTGCCGCCATCGCTGTTCTTGATATATTGAAAGCTGAACATCTGGTTGAAAACGCAGAAAAGGTAGGTAACTATCTGATGAAAGAACTGAAAAATATCCCTCAAATAAAAGAAGTACGTGGTTTAGGATTGATGATAGGTCTTGAGTTCGATTACCCGGTAAAAGAAATTCGTAACCTGCTCTTATATGAACAGAAAGTTTTCACGGGGGCAACAGGAACTAATATTATCAGATTATTACCCCCATTATGTTTATCGCTTGATGATGCAAAATTATTTCTGGAGAAACTAAAAGCAGTGCTTTAATCCTCCAGATTACAAAATTATATGAATACTCCCTTCTTGTTCAATATCTGCTATTGAATAATGAGGGATTATTTTTTTATACATAACATATACCTGCAGACATCCCCTATACATTGAGCGATGGGGGTAAATTTAAAATCGAATACTTTGATAATTTTTTGAGCAGAATAATAAGATCTGTTAGTTGCCGAACGAGCAAAACTTCTGTCGATTAGCGGATTAAATCTAAACAAAACACCGATCATTTCAGCTATAAATCCCACGGTTAAGAGCAATCCTCTTGAAACGTTTATCCGTGGTCGCGGCTTATGAAACCCATCTGCCATCAGGCATATAATATCCTTATTCGACAAATTCTCTCCCACCAGAATAAACCTCTCAGACTTGACATCACTCTCCATTAACTGTAACATGGCACGAACCACATCCCTAACATCAACATATCCCGAACCTCCCAGCGTATAAAACATTAATCCTTTCCTAACCTGAGAAAATATAAGAGAACTGCCTGATTCGTTACCCGAATAACCCAAAATAACTCCCGGATTAACAATTACAGCTTTCAATCCTTGCCTAATCCCTTTCCACACCTCTTGTTCAGCATTATATTTGCTCAGGGCATACAAAGTTTTATGTTCGTTATCAGCCCAGGGAGTTTGCTCGTCAATCAATGTTTTATCAGAACTAAAACCACAGGCAGCAATTGAACTTACAAAACAAAATTTCTTTATGTTGTTCATCAAAGCCAGCTCGACCATATTACGGGTACCGCTCACGTTGGTATCCATAAGCTCTGTCCCACCCTTACCGAGAGATACGATAGCTGCACAATGATAAATTTCGCTTACGCCCTCAATTGCCTGTTGAAGAGACGTTATATCGTTAATATCCGCCACTCTCCATTCAATTTTACTCAATACCTCCTCAGGATTTTCCGTATAAAAACAAAAAATCGACTTTAATGAAGTTAAGTTGCTTGTCACTCTTTTGAGTGCAATTACTTTTTCATTTTTTTGCAGGAGATGCCAGAGTAAGTGCCCTCCTACTAGTCCTGTCGCGCCTGTAATCAATACCATGAGCTGATTTTTTATTTTTGTTTCAAAAATACGGAAAGAAAATGTACTTTTGTATTCATAAAAAGAATTCTTTTAAAAAATTTGTTCATGCAAAATATTTGTGTTTATTGCGCCTCCAGTTCACAGGTAAAACCCGTCTATTTTGCTGCTGCTGAACAATTGGGTGAGATACTCGCTGCAAATGATTTACAATTGATTTACGGAGGAGGTCACCGGGGATTGATGGGAAAAATAGCAGATACGGTATTAGCAGGTGGAGGAAAAGTTACAGGGATTATTCCCGGTTTTATGTGCGAAGTAGAGTGGAACCATACCGGACTTACGGATTTGATTTTGGTTGAGAGCATGCATCAACGTAAGGAAAAATTGGCAACAATGGCTGATGCTGTGGTTGCACTCCCGGGAGGATGCGGAACCATGGAAGAACTGCTCGAAGTTATTACATGGAAAAGATTAGGCATTTTCACAAAACCCATCATCATATGTAATGTAAGCGGATACTTCGACCCTTTGATTGAGATGTTGAATCGTTCGGTAGATGAGAATTTTATGGGAGAAGAACACCGTAAAATGTGGGAAGTTGTTGAGACTGCCGATCAGGTGTTAAATGCTATTAATCAATCTCAAAAATGGGATAAAAATGCAAGAAATTTCGCTGCTTTATAAACGTATATGCCTGATACAATAACCAACCAACAATTCTCCGATACGATTGTAGTGACAAATAACACAATGTTAACTACGGCAACAATCAGGTACGACGGAAATCCGATTCCTTCCACAACAATTACAGAGAACTGGGTCTTTGGCATTGTATTTATCTTATTTATTTTTATAATTATTGCAGTAAACCGATCATACAACTGGATTATAGAAGCATTCCGAAATTTATCAAAAGTCCGCAACCGCTCAAGTATCTACAGCAAAACTACAGCAGAAGAATATCAATCCAAATTTCTTCTTACAATTTTCTCAACCGGTGTGATAAGCCTCTATCTTTACCTTCATTTAAATGCCGGAAATACCTTGTCACTGACAGTATTTATGTTATTTTTCATGGCAGGATTAATCTTCTTATTTATCAAAAACCACCTGATGAATTTGGTTGCCTTTGTTTTTTTAGATCCGGAACTTTTAAAAACAGCAAAAGAAAATTATTTCAATATAATATCATTTTTAGGTTTCCTTTTGTATCCGCTTTTAATTCTAAGACTATACATTAATACGGATGTTGATGTTAAAATGTTTGATTCTATCGCTGTAATTCTATCATTATCAGCACTAATTTTCATGACTATTAAACTTTTTAGAATTTTTTTACACAAAATATTAGATTTTTTTCACTTAATGTTGTATCTTTGCACGCTTGAAATTCTACCCTTAATTGGAATGTTTCAGGCATATAAATTGATAATAAAGGAGTTTTAATTTCTAAAATTTTAGGTCTTGAAAATTAAGAAGATACTGGTTTCTCAACCCCAACCAACAGGTGATAAATCTCCCTATTTTGACATTAGTGAGAAGTATAATGTAAAGATTGAATTTCGTCCTTTCATTAGAGTTGAGCCACTCTCAGCGAAAGAATTCAGAACGCAACGCATCTCAATTTTAGATTACACGGCAATCATTTTCAATGCAAAACAGGGGATTGACCATTTTTTCAATCTGTGTGAAGAAATGAGAATTACCATCCCTGAGGACATGAAGTACTTTTGTATTACAGAGGCCGTTGCAGTGTATCTGCAACATTATATACATTACCGGAAACGAAAAGTTTTCTACAGTGCATCAGGAAAGATGCAGGATTTGGTTACTGTATTGAATAAACATGCTACTGAGAAATTCTTGTTTGTAACTCCGGAAGTTCTAAATGAAGAAATTATTGCAGCACTGGACAGTTCAAAGATAAGCTATACAAAAGCAATCATGTACAGAACGGTAAGTAATGAATTTGGTTCTTACGAAGATTTCAATTATGACATGTTGTTGTTCTTTAGTCCGATAGGAGTACAGTCACTGTTTAAAAACTTTCCTGAATTTAAACAAGGAGAAATCCACATTGGATGTTTCGGTTCAACTACTGCCACTGCAGTTAAAGATTCAGGACTAAGACTTGACCTCGAGGCTCCGACACCACAATTTCCTTCAATGGCCATGGCCCTGGAGGCTTACATAAAGGAAAACGCAAAAAAACACAAAAAATAAAATAGTTCATCACTGCAGATAACGAATAATTTTCCCAAAAAAATCCCGGAAGTAACGAAAAAAAACGTACTTTTGGGATTGTTTTTTACATGATACAACAAAAGATATAGATGCCATTATTAATATTTCCGAAAAAAGAAAAGTTATGCGGAGAAATTCGAATTGGAAAATTATTTTCCGAAGGCAGCGCATTTATTGCATATCCTTTACGAATAGTCTATCAAGTATCTGAAGAAAAATCCAACGTTCCGGTTAAAATTCTTATCAGTGTTCCAAAGAAGAAAATCAAAAAAGCCATCAACAGAAACCAGATTAAACGATTAATAAGAGAAGCATACAGGCTCAATAAAACGGATTTTCTTTCAGCAATAGAAAAAAAAGGAATTAATTTGTCACTGGCAATAACTTATGTGTCTGACAAAGAAACAGATTTCAGTAAGATTCAGGAGAAAATAATATTAGCTCTTTCGAAGGTATTGTTAGTCCTTAATGATGACAAAAAGGTATAATGATAAAAAAGATACTTCGGCATATATTTCTTATACCAGTATATTTTTACAAATATGCCATTTCACCGTTATTACAGCCCAGTTGCAGATACACGCCTACCTGTTCTCAGTATGCTGTTGAAGCAGTTCTCAAACATGGAATTTTTAAAGGGGGATGGTTAGCCCTGAAAAGGATATTAAGTTGTCATCCCTGGGGAGGAAGTGGATATGATCCTGTGCCTTAGCTATAGAAACAATATTATTTGTTTTGTTTGAGGAAATAAATTGTGTTTGTATCATAATTTATTAACTTTGCAAAAGATAATCGTCTGATTATAAGGGTTCGAATGAAAAAGAAGGCAAGATACATACTATTACTCCCATTTTCAATACTATATGGTATCGGAACTTCTGTGCGAAACTGGCTTTACGATAAAGGATTTATTCCGATTAGGGAAAAGCCCGTAGCATTGATTTCGGTAGGTAATCTGACAGTTGGAGGGACTGGTAAAACACCTCATGCTGAATTTATTATCTCCGAATTACAATTACTTTTCAGAGTTGCCATGTTGAGTCGTGGCTACAATAGAAGAACCAGAGGATTTGTGCTGGCCGATAGTCACTCCGACTCGCATCAGATAGGCGATGAACCGTTTCAGGTTTACCAAAAATTCAGAAATGTTCCTGTAGCTGTCTGTGAGAACAGAAGCGAAGGTATCGACAAACTGTTACAACTTTACCCGAAACTCGATGTCGTTATCTTGGATGATGCCTTTCAGCACAGGAAAATAAGGGCAGGTTTATCTGTCTTACTCACCGATTACAATAGACTTCATACTCGGGATCACATTTTACCGGGAGGCAATCTCAGAGAATCAGCAAGAGGTTGTAAAAGGGCTGACATTATTATTGTAACTAAATGCCCTTTGGATATTAAACCGATAGATATGCGCGTAATTGAACATGAAGTAAGGCCCGGTATTTTCCACGAAATCTTTTTCTCTGCCTATGAATATGACGAGCCCTTGCCATTATTTATTAAATATGCTGATGAACACTGGCTTTTCAAAAAAATAAAAAAAAGAGAAGCCGGAATTCTTTTGATAACGGGGATTGTTTCTCCCCGTATGATTCACGAGCATCTTTCTCAATTCACAAGCGACATTAAAAGTCTCAATTTTAATGATCATCATGAATTCACCAAAAAAGATATCAGCTTTATTGAAAAGAAGTTTCTGGAAATGAAAAACCCGGAAAAACTGATACTGGTTACCGAAAAAGATGCTGCCAGACTAATAAAGAATAAAGATATCCCGAATTCATTAAAATATCATATCTTTGTCTTACCCATCCGGGTAAAAATACTAAACAATAAAGAAACATCACTCATAAAAAAAATTACGGATTATGTTGCAGAAAATTCAGGAAACCGCTGACTATATAAAAAGTATTATCAAGACCAAACCTAAAACGGGGATTATTTTAGGTACCGGACTCGGCAATCTTGTCACACAACTGACTAACAAAACAGAGATCGCATACGAGATTATTCCTAATTTTCCGGTTTCAACGGTAGAAGGTCACACAGGAAAATTAATATTTGGAAAACTCGGCAATGTTGATGTTTTAGCTATGCAGGGGCGTTTTCATTATTATGAAGGTTACAACATGAAACAAGTCACATTTCCGGTACGAGTAATGAAAGCTATTGGCATTGAAAATTTACTCGTTTCCAACGCTTCTGGAGGTATGAATCAGAATTTCGAGATCGGGGATTTGATGATTATTACCGATCACATCAATCTTTTCCCGGAACATCCGCTACGAGGGAAGAACGTCAACGAACTTGGCACCAGATTTCCCGACATGAGTGAAGCGTACGCTAAGGATTTTATTGCGAAAGCAAAAGTTATCGCTAAAAGAAACAACATCAGGGTTGTTGAAGGTGTATACGTAGGAACATCCGGACCAACTTTTGAAACCCCCGCTGAATACAAATATTTCGGTATTATAGGAGGAGATGCCGTTGGAATGAGCACCGTTCCCGAGGTCATAGTAGCTAATCACGCAGGAATGAAAGTCTTTGGCATGTCGATTATTACCGACTTAGGAGTACCGGGAAAAATAGTGGAAGTGACACATGAAGAAGTGCAGGAAATTGGTAACAAAGCGCAACCACTAATGACGCAAATTATGAAAGAATTAGTAGAAGAAATTTAATAATTTAGAATCGTTGCAGGTATTCAGACAAGTTAATGTCTCTTTCTAAATTTAATTTCTTTCTTAACCGGAAACGATTTGTTTCCACACTTCGAATTGAGACATTAATCAGAGGTGCAATATCTTTAGAGGATAGCCCCATTTTGAGATAAGCACAAAGCTTCTTGTCGTTGATATTCAAGTCCGGATACATTTCACCCAATCGTTTCAGATAATTTTCATATACCATATCGAAATTTTCCTCGAAGCGTTTCCAGTTGTTTTCATACTCAATATTCTCTTTAATAGTTCGCTCCATTTTATTTAGTCTTGATAAAACGACGTTAGAATCGGAATTATTTTTTATTTCAGAAGCAACTTTTGAAAGACTTTCCATCATTCCCAGTAACATCTCGTTTTTACGTATCAAATTCATTGTTGAACTTGCCAGTTCCTGTGCTTTATGCCTGAGTTCATATTGTAATTGTTGATTTTTAAGTTCTTTTATTTCTCTTTTCTTTTCAATAGTATCTTCGTCAAACTTTTTCTTTTGTTCATTAATCTCAATCTGTTTCTGTTTTTCCATTTCAAAAGCTCCTTTTTTCGATCGGTAATTAATCCACAACGCGATGATAAAGAATAAGAGTAATGATAAGAGTATGTATATTACTAAAGCAAATTCGGTTTCGTACCAAGCAGGTAGTATAGAAAATTTATAAAAACTGTAAGCTTCATTTGCTTCAAGCTGATCGCGGGCACGAACCTTAAAAACATAATGTCCTTTAGGGAGTTGGGTATACTCTTTAATGTTATCATAACTAAATTCAGACCACATTTCGTCATAATTTTCGAGCTTATAGCTATATTGTACTAATCCCTCATTCCTGTATTCCGGGGCAATGTATTCAAAACGTAAAGAATTATTCTTGTGAGAATAGCTTTTATTTGTAGAATTTCTATCCTCAGTTTTTAATCCAGAATACATCAGACCTTTTTCATTTGTTGGAGTTATATTTCGAAAGAATACTCTAAAAATATTTTTAGATGATTTTTTTTGTTTTGTATCTATCCAACAGAAACCATCCTCTGTGCTTAAAACAAGTTTTGTACTATCAAGAAAATTAAAATGCTCGAAACCACTGATAATTTTCGATTGGAGAATCTGATAGGACAGTGAATCCATTTTATAATTTCCGTCTTCATTCGTTTTTTTTGCAAGTCCCACAAAACGCCCCGAAATACACCACACATCTCCGTTCCTACTTTCATGAAGTCGCATATAGCTTGGAGGAGAGGCAAATAACCTGTTCCATTTTTGGTAAGGTTGCATATTTCCTGTCTTTTTATTAAAAAAGAAAAAACCTCTTTCTGAAGAAAAAATCAACTCCTTCCCAATACGAAAGACAGTATTATTTCTGTTACTGGGAAACCCTTTTGTTTCATTAAATAATTCAACTCGCAGAATACTATCTTTTACATTATTAAGGTGAAGACGGAATAATCCTTTCTGCCAATGGCTAAACCAAACGGTTTCATCGACATCCTCCTCAAACATAGGACCTGTCTCCGAAAATTCTCCTTTAATAAAGTGAGAGAAAATCCATTTGCTTTTAACTTTCTTCAAAATAAATAATCCTTGATATGAACATCCTAGTATTTTGTTCGGATCATTTCTAAAAACCTTAAATGACCAAGTTCCTGACAGTTCACTAATATTTTCAATTTTTCCCTGATTAATTATAAATGCACCCTGATCACTCCCACAAAATAAGGTATTATCAATTTCCGTTAAACTCCATATTTGACCTTTAATTCCATTAACTAGCTCCAGCTGCAATGGAAATGGGTTGTTGAAAATTGGAAAAAGAGTTCTATAGAGACCCTGATTGGTGCCAAAATACATAATATTTTTTTTTAGCTTTGATGTATAGCCGGCTCCATATAAGTTATTGGTTCCAAACATGTTTAATATAGGACTATTCAACATAACATAATCAATTCCCTTGTCTAACCCTAACCAAAGATTTTGTTGATTGTCAAAAGCCACGCTTAAAACTGTATTATTTTGTAATCCGGTGTACGTATTATTGTACATTACACTTTTATCCTGAATATTGAGGACAGCAATACCCCTTTGAACTGTACCGAAAACTATCTGGCGTCCATTTGTTGTTGCACAAAAAATCTGGTTGCTCTTTAGAAATTCATCAATACCAGTATTATATGGTGTAATATTATTTCCATCAAAAACATATACGCCATGAAAGCTTGTAACAAATAATACGCTGTTAGTCGCATATGGAAGAATTGAACAGACTTTTTTATCAATAAGAATTTCAGAATCAGGAATACGAAAAAAATGTTTTCCAACTAATAAAAAAACACCACTCTGAGAACTTGTAATGTATAATTCTCCATTAACAACTCCCGATGCGTCAATTGCATTTATAAAAGGATATTTAATTATTGTATCTCCTTCGTATGAATATACCCCAGATTTAGACTGAAAATAAATTCTTTCTCCTGCCCCTTTATGAATTTTGTATAAATCATTTGACCCGACAGGAGTAATCTGCATTTTCGACAGAAGTGATTTATATTCAAGTCTATTATCCTTGTGTTTTAGGTAATATCCAAATTCATTGAATGTTGAAGCATAAATTCGTTCTTTCCCATCATATAGTATTGAACGGACATCAGTTCCATTCATAATTGGATAAGTTGTCCAGTTCTTCCCGTCAAATTCCAGTAATCCGGTATTGTTTGCAAAATACATTGCATTTGATTTGTCTTGTGCTATTCCCCAATTTTGTGCGCCCGCTTTATAAAGATTACGTGTAAAGTTGCGCACCATTGGATAATTTGCTAACAGAGAAATATGTGATGCCAGTATAATAACCATGATAAAGTTGGTCCTTACAAGTGTTTTTGATTTTTTCATCATTCTTATTTTAAAATTTCATTCAATTTTAACACTATTATTCGAGTTGAAATGATTATTGAAATATGTTATACAACATATATATATTTATTATGCTGATTATGTGTATTTTAAAATATAAATTGCCGTATTATTGCGTATTAAATTGGCTACAAAATCGTATTATTGCGAAGTGTTTTTTTTGCATTTAAATTTTTATCTCTCTACATTTGTTTCGTCGAAATTAGTTTTATTTAATAACACACAATACTCATGAAGCACTTTATTTATTTACTTGTCGTAGTATTAACAAATTTCACTCTGTCGGCTCAGAATTTTCTGGTAACAGGCACAGTGACCGCAAAAGAAGATGGATTAGCCTTACCAGGAGTCAATATCGTCGTAAATGGTATTTCAGGAATTGGCACTATTTCCGATTTTAATGGTGAGTTTTCAATTAATGTTCCTCAGGGCAAAACGTTATCATTCACGTACATTGGTTACAAAACACTGGTAAAGGAAATCAAAGGGAATGCTTCTGTCAATATTGTTCTGGAACCCGATGCTCAATTATTGGATGAAGTCGTTGCTATCGGCTATGGAACGATGAAAAAAAGCGACCTTACCGGGTCCATTACTTCCATTGGATCGGACAAACTCAAACAAATTCCAGTGTCTGGTATTGACCAAGCACTTCAGGGAAGAGCCGCTGGTGTAACAATCAATGCGAATAGCGGACAACCGGGAGCAGCCGCTCAGGTACGCATACGTGGTATTGGAACAGTAACCAGCAGTTGTGATCCGATATATGTAGTTGACGGAGTAATTCTTGATAACATAAGTTTCTTAAGCCCAAGCGATATACAATCTACTGAAATTTTGAAAGATGCCTCAGCAACGGCCATTTTTGGTTCACGGGGTGCCAACGGAGTTATTTTGGTAACAACCAAAAAGGGATCTGATAATCCAAATGGAAATATT
>Ga0209800_10003781_pt1 | contig 11708 bp, 7 predicted proteins | sample Higcelweek8metaG_FD_187174 | JGI IMG/M metagenome (GOLD analysis project Ga0209800, IMG submission 187174) | Freshwater pond sediment microbial communities from the University of Edinburgh, under environmental carbon perturbations - High... | ecosystem: Environmental > Aquatic > Freshwater >... | reverse complement strand
GAAAGTCGTTCCTAGAATGACAAAAATAAATTTAGGAGCACCCCAACTATAAAATAAAATACTGAAAATAAGGATTACAATATTTTTATACTTTTTCTCAACCAGATAATAGGTTATTAAAAATATCGGAAGAAAACAAAGTAGAAATATTGTGCTGCTAAAAACCATGATTTAACTATTCTATTGTTATTTCGTAAATTTCGCCAACGTAATCTTTTGCTGGGAATGGAATATTTTCCTGAAGATATGGTGATCCCGGCCACCAGTTTGTATTATGGAATTCCTGAGTAATAATCAGCAACATTTGGTTTTCCGGAATCATAGAAATTGTGTTGTCGATATAACCGACTTCGTACAACTTATTTTTTTCTGGACCTATTCGCCAAATTATCTTATCAGGCTGCCAATCAATTTGAAAATAATAATATTCAGAACCAAAAAGATCATCGTCAGGTGCCATATATTTAGTAGTTATAGCTCTATAACAATCTTCCCATCTGTGAGCTAGATATGTTTTCCCGTTGTGTGTTACAGACTGACAACCAGCAGAAAAGTTCTTAGGTGACCAGCAAGCCATATCCCAATTGGTACAGCAAACTGCGATATTTCTTTTGTCTTTTTGCACGTCGTCAGGCATATTAGTATTCCAAGCCGACACTTTATTTGATCTGTCTTCATAGTTGTCGTAAACAGGCGGAAATTTCTCAGATGGACAATATGGTACAGTTTTTAAAATTTCAAAATCAATTTCAGAATATGCTACTCTTTCGACTCTTTCATCAAATCTTCCACCCCAATAGGTTTTCATATATCCCTTTTTAGTACATGGACGGCGTAAATTCCAACCGGTTTCATTAGTGCCTGTTCCACCTTGATATATCATCCAGATTGCATTCGTAATACCATTCCAAACAAAGTCATCGTTTAGCAATTCTGTTAATTTAGCTTTAACGGTAAACTTCCCATAAGTAAAGCCATGACGTGTAATCATTCCAACATTTTGCTTCTGCCAGTCACCGTATGTACTTTTGGGATTTCTGATAATAATCTTATTATTAACACTGTCGCTGACAATTGAATTACAAGGCTGAGCTTCTGTTTGAGGAAGAACGGCAATTCTATCTTCGGTCTTATAAAAAGCTCTGCCCCAATTATATTCCTCCTGTGTAAAAGTCCCATCAAAAAAGTCACTTAAAACAGGTATGTTATTGAACTTCGAAGATTGATCAATATAATGAAGAAATTGTGCTACTGTAGCATTTTCGAACAGTTCGTCATTGCTGCCGCAATTACATGAATAATAATCTCTAAAATCTTCGGAGTCTTTAGTTGTGTACAAGCTTTCATTAATAAATACTCCTTTACCTAAATCTGGCGAAGCTTTTACATTTATAAATTTCTCAGTAAAACTAACAATACAATTGTCTATTTTCTTACCTTCACCATTCAAAAAGTAAAAAAATGGAGATACGAAAGTTCCGTTTGGACAGAGTTTAATATTCTTTATGTAATCCGGAATTTTCTTTAAGCCAGCTTCATCAACAATTACAATCATTAAACTATAATTCCCAACTCTTGGGTTTCTTTTCCATCTATCATTAACTCCTTCCCAGAAATACATATCTTCATTACGCGGATTCCCAACAATTCGAAAATTATCTACTACGGCTTTTTCTTCGCCAGCAGAAATCTCGCCTATTGGTTTAAACATTGTTTCATTATCTTCCCAGCTACCATAAAAATTCTCATGGGCAAACTCATGTTGTTTAGTTTCAGAGTTTGGGTCTGCATTTGGAAATTTATATGACTCGTTTTGATAATAAATTTTATAATACAGTTTTATTGGTTTTTCACTATCATTTTTAACAGTAAAACCAAAATCGAATTTTCCGTTTTCAGTCTGTCTGGGAGATGGAATAACAAATCCTTTCATTGCTCCTTCATAATCCATGTACAAAACATCTTTGCTGTAATTCGTCAACAAATTCAGGTCTATTAGACTGAAGTCGGTAGCTTTAATTTGAGTTTTCTTCTCATTGTTACAGGCAAAAACTACCGGTAAAATCAATAATATTAATAATTTCAATCTCTTCATAACCCACTACTGAATGAATACATTTCTGTTTTTTGAGTCAACCAATCAACCTTACTGACATTATCCTGATATATTATTATCTCAGATCTGCAGTCACCTGTAAAGTCGCCACACACAATCTTAGACACTTCATAATACTTTGGATTCTGTTTCCCTGCAAAACCTTTAAACTCGATATTAAACAAAATATTATATGTTATTTTATCAAAATTCAAAATTTTCACATCAAATTTTCGATTTTTCTTGAACTGCAAAAGCTCTTTTTGTCCAGATTTATCATAGTCAAAGACAAAGAATTCGCTTACAAACTCAAGCTTGTCATACGACTGAACTGATTTATTCTGATGTTTATCTGACAATTTCCACTTTGATGCTAATGAATCAAAACTGAGAAAGACATATTTATTTGTTCCGTTCTCGAGATAAATCAATAATGCTTGCTCATCTTTTGTGTTAAAAAAGTCTGCTTTTAAGATTTTCAAACTGCCTTGTTGTGGCGCTACCATTTTAATTCTTGTTGATAGGGTGTAGGTACCTTTTACAGATTTATAAGTCGAGATATAACCATCATTTTCGAAAATCGAAATCGAATTATCATCATTGGCATTAACATAAATGACTTTATCAGAATCTTTATAATCAATTCTGCAAACCGAGTTAAATCCAGATGTTTTTTTATCAAAACGATATTGAATTATATAGTCCTCATTTATATTTATTGAAAATACATTAGTCCTGTCGGATTGCAATATCGAATTATTTGTAATTTCAGGTTTGAATTTAACCTCTTTAAATACTGCTTCATTTTTGATAAATGAAAGCAAACTATGTTTTCCGTTCTGACTAATTAGTATTTGATCTTTTGAATTTGTCTGATCAAACTTACCAGTAAGCACTCTTGAGTTTTTTGTAAAAATCCTATTAAGATCAGCATTTGTTTTAAGACTTTTGTCCAAATAAAGATTTTGCACGTCGTAAGGTGGATGATTTGATTTGGGTTGAAACTTCTTAGATTCGATGAGATTTACAGCTGGTTGAACGGTATCACCAGTGAGGTTTTTTTCTTTTATGACAATGTAAATATCATCTATATATACTTCGTTTTCATTTCTGTTCCACAGATAAATTTTAATCTTGTTTTCGGGTTTGGCAACTTCAGCTGGAATTATAACATTTCCATTCGCCGTTTCCCAAGTTTTAGGAGTAAATTTTGCAACCGACAAATCCACACCTTGCCATAGAAGATCTTTATTTGTAGAATCACATACAGAAACAACAAATACCGCATTCAAATCCTCTGTTTCACTTAGATAATTAAAGCTAAACGAAATGCTACTAATATTATCAATGTTTATTTCAGTAAAAGGTACTGTAATCGTAGCCGCAAAGTCATCTGGTCCTTTTGCGTGAGCACTATAAAAGCCCGATTTTGCATACTTCGAACTTATCTTCTTGTCATTAGTACTTTCGAAATCAACTAGTTTTGACCTAGGACTCTCTTCTTTGTTAGACTCTTTAAAAGAAATTGATAGATCGTCGAGATAAACAGGGCTACCAGTTTCATCTTTATTCCACAAATAAACTTTAATTGAATAGCCTGTGTTTACAAATTTATCTGGGAAAACAAATTTATTATTAAAACAATACCAATTATCTGCAGCAAATCCATTTCCTTTCACTGGAAATCCTTCCCAGTGTACTTGATTGTTATTCTGGTCCACAATAGAAAAAACCAATACTGTATTGATAACTGTGGTGGTTGGATTAATCCAAAATTTTATATTTATATCTGACATTTCAGTACTATCGTTTGTTGGAACAGGTATTAGTACAGAAGGACTGTATGCATTAAAACCGTTTAATTTGCCACTTTTTTTCCCAGAAAGATATTTGTCAGTGGAAATCGAGTTAGGATTAATGATGTATTTATTATCTTCAAAGGAGATAAAATATTGGAATTCTTCTTGTTGTGCGATTTCGGGTAATACTTTCAGCACCGGTGGTTTATCCATTTTTTTACCTATCAGAAAAACTGCGGTCGATATGAATAGCAGAAAAACAAACAACACTGCAATTATGCGCCACTTCTTATTTATCTTCATCCTCCAAATTACTTTCATTTACAATGTATAAAGGTCTTTTACGGATATTGCTTCCTATACGACCTATGTACTCACCAATAACTCCAATACTAATAAGTTGTATTCCGCCAATGAATAAAACACTTAAAATCAAGGATGTCCACCCCTGAACATACTCTTTTACAATTAATCTTTGATACAAGGCCCATAGCATTAAAATAAAAGCAAAAATACTAACGATGAACCCTAGGAAAGTCGCAAATTTCAACGGAAAATCTGAGAATGATGTAATCCCATCAATAGCAAACCTCATCATTTTAGCAACTGAGTATCCAGTTTTTCCGCTTTTTCGTGAATCACGGTCAAACTCAACATAAGTTTGTTTAAAACCTATCCAAGCAATCTGACCTCTTAAAAACTTTTGCTGTTCTGGCATTTGTTTTAAAATAGCGGCAACTTTTGCCGAAAATATTCTAAAATCACCGGCATCTACCGGAATGTTATGTTTAGTTACCAAGCGAAGAAATCGATAAAAAACCTTTGCTGTAAGTTTTTTAAAAATTGACTCCCCTTTACGACTTTTTCTTTTTGCATATACAACATCAAAACCTTCTTTAGCTTTTTGATACAAATCAATTATAATTTCGGGAGGGTCTTGCAAGTCAGCATCCATAATAACAACATAGTTAGCATTGGATTTTTCAATCCCAGCTGTAATAGCGATTTGCTGACCAAAATTACGACTGAAGTCAATGTATTTTACACTTTGATTGTCAGAAGCAAAAGCTTTAATAAAACCTAGTGAGTTGTCCGTACTGCCATCGTTGACGAAGATTATTTCATACGACTTGATACTAAGTTTTTCAATAGTGCTAACAATCTCATCATACAATAATGACAGATTCTTTTCCTCATTAAAAACCGGCAGAACTATTGATATTTCTTTGCTTTTTTGCTTCATTTAAGCCTTTTACAAATGCAAAGATATTTATTTTTTAATTTCTTTTAAAGATTTTCTTCGTCATCTCTTTCTTTAATCAAAGCAGTGATTGATTTAACTGTAAATAGTCGTGTAGCAAAGGCAAATATTAAGCCCGCCAAGGCTGAAATCCCAACCATAAGAATCCAGTTATAATCGAATGTTGATAGCCAAGCTGTTAAAGAATAGCTTAAGACGACAAAAACAGCAAGGGAAATCAGCAGTTTATAATTAATTCTAAATTTAAAAAGTTTCCAAGCAATAATTAATTGAACCAATCCCGTAAATATCTGAGTAATCATACTTGCGACCGCAGAGCCAACAACTTGTAAATGTGGTATAAGAATAAAATTAAGTCCAATATTAAGCAACATTCCACTTGCAGCCATTATGTTTAACTGTTTCAAACTTCCGTTCGAAGTTAACAATGTACCAAAGATATAAGTTGTACAAATTCCTATGAATCCGGTCATAAGAAAACTTAGAGTGATAGCACTAGCGTCGACATGCTCCCAGTACATAAGACTCATAATTTCTTCGTTGTAAAAATGGCATATTGTCATGACCAAAACTGCCGGAACGATAATTAAAGTGAAAGACAATTTTACCAGTTCTTCGACATTTTGTTTCTTTTGTATCATTTTAGCAAACATGGGTAATAGTAAAATTGAAAACAAATAAGCAAACATCGAAGCTGCTTCGAGAATTCTAAAAGCCTGCGCATAAATCCCAGCTTGTTCTTTACCATCAGGCAAGAGCCTTTCCAACATAACAGAGTCTATTCTATTGTAAAAAGCCATTAATAAAATTAGTAAAGCATAAGGATAGCTCTTTTTAAGAAAAACTCTGAAAAATCTGAAATCGAAATTAAGCTTAAAAAAGCTGGTTTTACTGATAACAAGAATCAATGCTATGAGAGCAGTAATAACGTAGGAAACGGTCTGAGCCAAAACAAACCATTCTATTTTTAATGAAATACCTGAAACATTTCCCCAAATAAGTATTCCACACAAAATGATCATTAAGAACCTATCTAAAACAGAAATCATACTGTCTGTTTTAAACATTTGCAATCCACTGATATTTGAACGTAGATACAAAATCAGAGACAATAGAACCTGATTAAAAATCAACATACCAAGTATTCCTAATTGTCTTAAATCATAACCAATAATCAGTGCGGCAGACAATGATAAAACTGCGTAGACCACAGCGAGTAAAATTTTCAATGCAACAATGCTCGAAACATGTTTACTGAGGATACTACTGTTTTGAGAAATGTTTTTGTTGTTAAAATTTGTAATCCCAAAATCGAGGATAATATTTAACAAGAGTGAGAAATTCAGCAATGAGAAATAAAATCCAAATTCTGATGCCCCTACCATATTTTGGACAGACCTTTCGACTCCGAAAATCCAGAAAGGTTTTACAAGGACATTCAGAAAAAGTAAAAAAATTAGATTTATGACAAACTTTTTTCTCAAAGCTTATTGATTTAAATGCAAAGATATAAAAAGACTACGGTTAGACAAGTTGCCAAGGCTTAAAATGAAATTTTAGGTTGAAAATCATAGTTAAAACGAGAATGATAAGTCCAAATGCCTATCGAATTAGAAATTTAAAAAAACAACAAATTACAAAAAGTTTAAACGTGTTTTTGGTAATAATCATATGTCTTTCGCTTCAAATGCAATATTTCTCAATTATTAATAGTATAAGGTTTGTACTTATTTATTTTTTATTATTTTTGTCAGCCAAAATAAAATTTATTAAGAGACTGAAATAGAAATAAATAAAATTAATTTTTAAGAATAATATGAAAAATTATCAAACGGATCAGATCAGAAACATAGCTTTGGTTGGTAATTCCGGTTCAGGAAAAACTATGTTGGCCGAATCCATGTTACAAATCGGAGGAGTAATAAACCGTAAAGGTGATATCGCTAGCAAAACGACGGTATCAGACTATCGCCCGATTGAACAGGAAAACGGGAACTCATTATTTTCGACTGTATTATACACCGAAATCGCAAATACAAAAATAAACATTCTTGATAATCCGGGGATGGACGATTTTATTGGAAATCTTGTTTCATCATTATTCGCAACAGATACAGCATTAATGCTTATCAACTGCCAGAACGGGATAGAAGTTGGTACCGAAATCCACGGTCGCTATGTAGACAAAGCAGGCAAACCAATGATTATCGCTTTAAATCACCTTGATCATGAAAAAACCAATTTCGAAAAAACTTTTGAAATGGTAAAAGAAACATTTGGTGGTAACGCAGTTTTGGCTCAGTTCCCAGTAAATGCAGGTGTTGGGTTTTCATCTATCATTGATGTTATCACCCACAAAATGTACACAATTAAAGGTAACGAAGTTATAATTAGCGACATCCCAGCTGAGCATGCTGATCAAGCAGAAGAAGTAAGAACAACTTTGATTGAGAAAGCTGCCGAAGCTGATGAATCATTAATGGAATTATTCTTCGAGAATGACACTCTTACCGAAGAAGAAATGATGCGTGGTATAGCTGCAGGTTTACCTCAGAGAGGTATTTTCCCTATTTTCTGTATCAATGCAAGAAACGATTTAGGTGTTAAACGTCTGATGGAGTTTATTGCAAACGTTTCTCCAGCTCCTGACAAATTTGCTGCTTTGCATGATACTGAAGGCAAAGAAATCAAATGCATTTCGAGTGAAAAACCATCTTTATTTGTATTTAAAACTTCAATCGAAGAACATATTGGTGAGGTTTGCTACTTCAAAGTTCTCAGCGGAACACTTACTGAGAGTATTGACATGTACAATTCAAAAAACAATACAAAAGAAAGATTGTCTTCGTTATTTGTTTGTGCTGGAAAGAACAGAGTAAAAGTTGATAAAATGTTTGCTGGTGATATCGGAGCAACAGTAAAACTAAAAAACACAAAAACTTGTCATACTTTAGTTGCCCCAGGTCAAGATTGGGAATTGCCAGCAATTAAATGGCCAAATCCAAAATACAGAGTTGCAGTGAAAGCTGTTAACGAGAGCGATGATGAGAAACTTGGAGAAGCTCTTAATAAAATGAGAGATGAAGATTCAACCATTATTGTAGAGTATTCAAAAGAATTAAAACAATTGTTGATTCAAGGTCAGGGTGAATACCATCTTAATATTATGAAGTGGCATCTTGACAATCAGTTTAAGATTGCTACCGAATTTTCAAAACCGAGAATACAATATCGCGAAACCATTACCAAAGTAGCTTTTGCTGACTATCGTCACAAAAAACAATCTGGTGGTGCTGGACAATTTGGCGAAGTTCACATGATTTTAGAGCCATATACCGAAGGAATGCCAGAACCAACAATGTACAAAATTGATGGTAAAGAGTTTAAAATTTCTGTACGTGGCAAGGATGAGTATTCTCTCGATTGGGGTGGAAAACTTATTTATTATAACTGTATAGTTGGAGGTTCTATTGAAGCAAGATTCCTTCCTGCAATATTGAAAGGTATCATGGAAAAAATCGAAATAGGTCCACTAACAGGTTCTTATGCTCGTGATATTCGTGTTTGTGTTGTTGATGGAAAAATGCACCCAGTAGATTCAAACGAAATCTCGTTTAAACTTGCAGGACGTAATGCATTTAGCAACGCATTTAAGAAAGCAGGTCCAAAAATTATGGAACCGATTTACAACCTTGAGGTTTTAGTACCTGGTGACAGAATGGGTGATGTTATGAGTGACTTACAAGGCCGTCGTGCAATTGTTCAGGGTATGAGCAGTGAAAAAGGTTTTGAGAAGATTATGGCTAGAGTTCCACTTGCTGAGATGTCAACATACTCTACAGCACTTAGATCAAACACCGGAGGTCGTGCATTGTATGAAATGTCATTCTTTGAGTATCAGCAGGTTCCACCAGATGTTCAGGATCAATTGTTGAAAGAATACGAAGCACAACAAGACGACGAATAATTCTAAAAATGAATATAAAATTAAAGGGTGGAATTGCTTCCACCCTTTTTTTCATGATCCAATTGTGAACAAAACTAATGTCTTACAAGTTGTAAAGACCCCTTCTGTTCAATATTGTTTCCGAATTTATCCTCTCCTCGTATAATATAGTAGTATAGACCTTCACCTGCGTCGTCGTTCCCGTTTATCTTGCCATCCCATGACAAATTAATATCCTGGCTGTCAAATACAATCTCTCCCATCCTATTTATAATATTTATATTGTATGATGCAAGTTCTCCTTCATAAATAACCTTGTACTCATCTCCTATCCCGTCACCATTTGGAGTGAAAATATTTGGAATTTTAAAGTTTGTTCCTGAAATGAGTATTGTTTCGGAGTATTTGCTTTGGCATGTTTCATTTAAGATTGCGATAAGCTCAACAACATTATTGCCTTCAGTTGTAAATTCGTAAACAGGATTATCAGTGCGGAATAATTCTGAGCCATTAACTGTCCAAACAAATTCAATATTATTATTTCTCTCATAACCTTTGTCGTCAACATTAGACAGATTTCTGAAATAATATTTATTTTTATTAACCAGATCTCTTTCGCTAATAAAATAAGGACTTATATTTAAGCTATCTCTGATAAATAAAGTATCAAACAACTGACAACCATTTTCAAAATCAACTTTTAGAGTATAGATTCCAGAATTAAGGTTTGTAAAATGTCCATTTTTACTTAAAATCTCATTGTTTAGAACAAATAAATCTGCATCAGAATTTTTAATTGCAATAGAAAGTGTTGCATTAGCCCCAGAACAAATATTTGGTGTAGTAGTGTATGAATAGTCCGGTTGCTTAGCAACATTTACTGATTTTTCATAAACATGATTACAGTTATTGTCAGAAAGTTCAAAAGCAATCTTATTGTTGCCGCTTTTTAAACCATCAATAATAAACATACCTGATGCTACCTCACTTACCTTAATATTATTTGTAAGCCAATTTATTTTACCATCTGCATTTTTAATTGTAATTGTCAAATCTTCACCTGGGCAAAGAGTCTCCTTTGACAACTTAACATCAGCTTTTTGTGAATTAACAAAAGTCAAACTAAGACTATCTCTAATTACGTTTGATCCAGCAAACTCAGAATATAAAATCTTGTAATTGCCAGCAGAACGACCTGTAAAAATAAGCTTATCATTAACGTTAACCATCTTCATACCAGAAGGCAATATAATATGATCTGTAGAGCCGGAAATCGTAGTTTCATATGCTAATCCGCAAATAGTAGTATCCTCAGAATTAAAGATATCTGCGAATATAAACTGCTTAACATCAGTATTATCAGAAACTACATTTAATATTCTATCAGGAATATGATTATTATTCTGATTAGTAGTGTTGAGATTTTCGTTTATGGTAGTTGTATTATTTATAGTGTGTTCATTTTCAGACTTATTGGTTTTCTCGCTAATTTTTGAAATCGGCTGGTCTGTTTTAATGCTTTGTGAAATTAAAACTAGACCTATTACAACGAGAGTTGAAACAGCAGCAATAAAATAGTATTTATTATTTCTGATAATGTCCTTAAACGACTTCTTGGGATAATTCTTCCGAATCTGCTGAAATACCTCATCAGCAGGAGTCTCCCTGAAATTATCAAGTTTGTTTTTTAATATGTCGTTAAAGTCACTCATTTATAATTTTCATTTATCATTGTTACCAAAGCCTCTCTCGCCTTTTTAAACTGAGTTCGGCAGGTAATATCACTAATTTCAAGCAATTCGGCAATCTCAGTATGTTTATATCCTTCAATTACATGAAGGTTAAAAACAGTTCTGTAACCAACAGGTAATTTATTTATAATCCCAATTATTTCCTGAGCACTCATTTGAGAAATAACATCATTATCGAAATTTTCAGGAACAGTTTCGTATTCCAAAACATCTTCGGAAATAAAGTTTTTTCGTGCTTTTAAAAAATTAATCGCATTATTAACTGTTAATCGCCTTAGCCAGCCTTCAAAAGAACCTTTAAATTCGTACTCCCCAATTTTGTTTAAGATTTTTATAAAACACTCCTGCATTAAATCCTGCGCTTCTGCCTTGTCCTTTGTATATCTTAAACAAATCCCGTAAATCAATGAAGAATAAGTTTTATAAAGCTCATCAAAAGCCTTGGATGACTTCTTTTGACATTGCCTTATTAACTTTTCATTATCTGTCATTTGTTTACTGATTTTAAGACAAAATACAATTACAAAACGTTGTATTGATTTTTAAAAAAAATGGCTATATTTTCTGATAGCCATTTTCATAACAATTTTATTCTCTAACTAAATGAAGCGCACCATGTTCGTCGTATGGAGTTCCATCAAGTCCTTCGGCTGTAATTACATAGTAATATACTCCTGGAGATGCCTTTGTTCCACCACTAAGTACACCATTCCAACCAGCTTCGTATTCTTGCCAATTTTCCCATGTATAAACTGTTCTACCCCATCTGTTTAGAATTACTCCGCTGAATGTTCTCAAGGTCTGTGCTTTTACTTGGAAGAAGTCGTTTACTCCGTCACCGTTTGGAGAGAAGATA
>Ga0209800_10003778_pt1 | contig 11720 bp, 9 predicted proteins | sample Higcelweek8metaG_FD_187174 | JGI IMG/M metagenome (GOLD analysis project Ga0209800, IMG submission 187174) | Freshwater pond sediment microbial communities from the University of Edinburgh, under environmental carbon perturbations - High... | ecosystem: Environmental > Aquatic > Freshwater >... | reverse complement strand
CTGTGATAGAAGAAAGTGTATATGCTCGTATGAAGATAGATTGTGAACTTGATGCGGACTTCTCTGTTTATAGGAACGATTCTTTTTGCAGGGAGACAACATGCTCAGAGCTTGGAACTATCTCAACCAAATTACTCTATTTTAAAAAGATTTAATTTAAAAACCATCACAAGTTTATTTGTGATGGTTTTTATTATTTTTCTCCTTTCAATATTATTCTTTTTTCAAAACCACCTTTTTCTTCGAGTTTTTTTAATCGAATTTCTTCGACATTAGTAAATTCTGGTAACTTCTTAAGAGCCTCAATGACTTCTATTATATCTGCTAATTCCTCTGTATTTTTTGCTTCTATAAATTCTTTTATTTCTTCGTCTAACTTTTTTATTAATTCTTCTTTATATTCTTCATTGTCAGCAATTCTTTTTTCATAAGGAATATCTTTAGAATCTAAATATTTTGAAATATTATCTCTTACTAATTTATTATATTTTTCCATAGTTTTAATTCAAAGTTCTCTCTTTTATTTCTTTATTTAGTTTTGCTAAGAATGATTCAGTTGTAATTCCTTCGAGTTTTTCGGTGCGGGCTTCGACTGTGATTGTTTTAGCATCACGTTCTTTATCACCGATGACTATAACATAAGGAACTTTGCTCATTTTAGCGTTGCGGATTCTTTTACCAAGTGATTCATTGGAATCGTCTAACTCTACTCTTATATCAGAATCTTTTAATATCTTGTAAACATTTTCGGCATATTCCTTTTGATGTTCGGAAATAGGCAAAATAGTTACTTGGACAGGGGAGAGCCAGAGAGGGAAGGCGCCTGCGAAATGCTCTATCATTACCCCCATAAATCTCTCAAGAGATCCAGAGATAGCACGATGGATAACTACAGGCCTCTCTTCTTCGCCTTTTTCATTTATGAATTTCAATTCAAATCTTTCTGGTAAATTAAAGTCACATTGAATTGTGGCAAGTTGCCATTCCCGACCTATAGCATCCTTGAACATAAAGTCGAGCTTTGGTCCGTAAAAGGCTGCCTCATCACGACCTATTTTATAATTCAAATTATTTTCTTTAGCTGCAATCTCAAGGGCATTTTCGGCTTTCTCCCAAACTTCATCACTACCTAGGTACTTACTCTTATCATCACCGCGAGTTGAGAGACGAACCCAGTAACCCTCCATCATCCCCATTGTTGTATAGAAAGATTTTATTATTTCTACTATTGTACTTACTTCTTCTCCAATCTGAGAGACTCTACAGAAAAGGTGACCATCATCCTGAGTAATAGCTCTGACACGAGTAAGCCCTGAGAGTTGGCCAGCTTTCTCGTATCGATAGACAGTTGCCGGCTCAAAGTAACGGACAGGCATATCACGATAAGAGAATTGATTATCAGCAAAGATTTGCATGTGGTGTGGGCAGTTCATCGGCTTCATGAAGAATTCTTCATCGCCACCTTTTACGCGGAAAAGTTCATTACCAAACTTGGCTGCATGTCCTGAAGTTTGATATAAATCTTGCTTTGCTAAGTGAGGAGTCCAGACTCTATCATAACCTTTTTGTTTGTGTAAACTCCAAAGGAAATCTTCAATTTCTTTTCTTATTATCATTCCTTTTGGTTGCATAAGCGGAAGTCCAGCTCCAACCAAATCAGAAATTGTGAATAATTTTAATTCTTTTCCTAATTTTCTATGGTCTCTTTTCTTAGCTTCTTCTTGTTGTTTGATATAAGCATTGAGCTCGTCTTTGGTCTCAAATGCGAGTCCATATATACGAGTAAGCATTTTGTTTTTCTCATCTCCGCGCCAGTAAGCCCCAGCTATCTTCTCGAGCTTAAAGGAACCTTTACCTACGTTCCTCATGTCTTCTATGTGCCCACCTCTACAAAGATCAAAGAAATTCCCTGATGTGTATATGGTTATTTCTTCTCCTTTTTCCGCAATTTGATTTATGAGTTCTTCTTTGTATTCATTACCTTTGAACATTTCTAATGCCTCATCTTTGCTTAAAACTTTCTTTTCAAATTTTGACCAAGTTTTTATCAATTCTTCCATTTTAGTCTCTATTTTCTCTAAATCGGTATCTGTAACCTTACCAGTAATGTCTGCGTCATAATAAAACCCATTATCCACAGCAGGACCAAGTGTAAGCTTGGAATCTGGGTAAAGTTCCATAATAGAAGCTCCTAATAAGTGAGCCAGTGAGTGACGAATATGTTCTAGTTTATTTGTGTTTTCCATTTCTTTATAATATCACTATGGCTAAAAAAAACAAACAATCATTGATTCCTTATGTTATTGCATATTTTAGGAAAATTTGATATTGTATATATTATGGTAATACGAATGCGACACACACGTTCCCATACAGGGAACCGCCGATCACATCATGCTTTAAAAGCTAAGGTTTTTACTAAGTGTTCAAACTGTGAAGCTCCAAAAGAGACTCATGTACTTTGTAAGAATTGTGGTTTTTATCGAGGACGTAAAGTCGTTGATGTTGTTAAAAAGGCAGAAAAAAAACAAGCTAAGAAGAAATAATTTTTTATTTTTGTATTATGGCAAACAGGCACCTTTCACGATCAATTGTTCTTCAGTCTCTTTTTGAATGGGACTTCAATGCATCAAAAGATGTAGATACTTCGGAGATTCTTGATCGTGTTATAGAAGAGTTTGGTCCAGGGCTTGATGACTCACAATTCATGGGTGAGCTTTTTTTAGGTATTATAAAGAAAAAGGCAATAATCGATGAAATCATAGAGAAAGCTGCCCCAGATTGGCCTATAGATAAAATCTCAGTTGTTGATAGGAATATTCTTCGTATTGGTCTTTATGAATTGCTTTTCGGTGATCGTAGTGAAGTACCTCCCAAGGTTGCTATTAATGAGGCTATTGAACTCGCTAAAAGTTTTGGAGGAGAGAATTCTAGTCGTTTTGTTAATGGAGTTCTTGGTGGTGTTTATAAAGAAATAGGTGAGCCAGGTAAAGATGAGAAGGGTAAGAAGAAGCACTTTGAAACAGATCCAGCAAAATTCCCAATAGAGAAGAAAGCCGGTGCTGTGGTTTATGCTAAAAGTGATGAGAAGATATATTTTGCTTTTGTTCACGATGTATTTGGTTACTGGACTTTATCTAAATGTGGAGTTAAGGATGACGAGACAGAAGAAGATGGAGCGATAAGAGCTATCAAGAAAGAAATGGGTGTAGATATTAAGATCAAAGAATTACTCGGGAGGAACGAATATATAGCTTCTCATCCAGAGAAGGGTAAAATCCGCAAGCAAGTAGTCTTCTTCCTTGGTGAGGCAGATTATGGAGATTTAACTCTAGAGAAAGATAATGGTGGTTTAGATGACGTGCAATGGTTCCCCATAGAAGAAGTTCCAGGACTTAAAATGTACGAAAACATGATACCTCTCTTAACTAAATCAATAGAGTCACTTACAAAAATTAATCAGTAAAAACATTAGAATTATGATAGATTTTCCAGCCTTCGAGAAAAATACAGGAATTATTTTTAATAACAAGAAGTTGCTTGAGCAAGCTTTTATTCATCGTTCATATATAAATGAGAACACAGGGTTAAAGCTTTCTCATAATGAAAGATTAGAATTCCTCGGTGACGCAGTTCTTGAACTTGTGGTAACTGATTATCTTTATAATAAATATGGAGATAAGGACGAGGGTGAGCTCACTGCTTACCGTTCCGCTCTTGTGAATGCTGTTATTATCGGTGAGGTTGCTCTATCCCTCGGTATGAATAATTATCTACTTCTATCAAAAGGAGAAGCCAAAGATATAGGAAAAGCTCGTAGCTATATACTTGCGAATACTTATGAATCATTCGTTGGAGCCGTCTACCTTGATCAAGGTTATGATGTGGTTCAAAAGTTTATTGCGAAAACATTATTTGGAAAGATTGATGAAATAGTAGCAAAGAAATTATGGCGTGACGCGAAAAGTCTTGTTCAGGAAAAATCTCAAGAATATCTAAATGTAACTCCTTCTTATAAAGTTCTTCACGAATCAGGCCCTGATCACGACAAGAGTTTTACTGTTGGTATATTCTTCGGAATCGATCGTATCGCTGAAGGTAAAGGTCACTCCAAGCAAGAGGCAGAGCAAGCCGCCGCTAGGAGTGCATTAGAAGCTAAGGACTGGTTAGACTAAACTTAAATGATGACTTTAAAAAGTATCGAACTTTCTGGTTTTAAATCCTTTGGCAGAAAAAGTTCTGTCTCTTTCGATACTCCCATAACTGCAATTGTTGGTCCAAATGGATCTGGAAAATCAAACATAGTAGAATCTATGCGTTTTGTACTTGGAGAGCAGTCTATGAAATCTCTTCGAGGAAAGGGTGGTGTTGATCTAATATTTAAGGGGTCAAAGAATTTATCTTCTGCAAACCGCGCTCTTGTGTCTATAACTTTTGATAATAGTAAGAAAATTTTTTCTTTTACAAATAGCGGACTTGGCGTTTCTCTTGATTATGATGAGGTTACTATTAGTAGAGAAGTTTTTGCTGATGGAGGAAATAAATACAGTATTAATAATACAGAGGTTCGTCTTAAGGATGTAGTTGATTTACTTTCTTCTGTAAATATTGGATCTTCTGGTCATCATATTATCTCTCAAGGGGAAGCAGATAGAGTTCTAAATGCTTCGAATAAAGACAGGAGATATATGATAGAAGACGCACTAGGGCTCAAGGTTTATCAATACAGGATAAAGGAATCTGAGAGAAAGCTCGAAAAGACAACTTTCAATATAAAAGAGATTGGTTCATTAAGGCGTGAGATAGCCCCGCACTTAGCTTTCCTAAAGAAGCAGGTAGCCATAGTAGAAAAAGCGGAAGAAATGCGTAATGAACTTCGTGAATTATATAAAAACTATTTATCAGCAGAGGGGACATACGTAAATAAGGAAGTAGAGAGGCTTACTCATAAGCGTCGTGTTTTAGACGAGAAGGGTGTTTCTTTGGATGAAAGAATAGATTCGATTAAAAAAGAAAAAGATGAAGATCAAGTAGAAAGCGAAAACTTAAAGCAGATAAAAGTATACGAAGGGGAACTTTATTCTTTACGTACAGAGAAAGATGAGCAGGCCCGAAAGCTCGGACGTATAGAGGGTATTATCGAAGGTATAGAGAGGAGATTCTCTCGAATCGTAGAAGTAAAAGAAAAAGTTATCTCTGTTTCAGAGTGGAAAGAATTTGTAAATAGTCTAGAGATTGAAATAGATGAAGCTATCCTATTAGAAGATATAACAAGTGTGGTAGAAGTTCTTAAAAATATTAAATCTAAAATTAGGAATCTTCATAATGATAGTAATGTGGATAATACCGAAATCAAACCTTTACTAATAGAAGAAGATCCTGAATATCAAGAAATGCAGAATACCAAGCGAGATATAATCGCTACGATAGAAGGATTGAAAGAGAAAGAAAGTAACATAACTTCTGTTGTTGGGGAATTAAAAAGCAAAGAACAAGAGAGAGGCTATGCTCTTCGAGATAAAGAAAGAGTTTTATATGAACTTCTCAGAGAGAAGAATGATGTAGTTTCTGAAATACATTCACTTGCTTTTGAGGAAGAAAAATTAGCAATGATAAAGAATGCTTTTGAGATGGAGTTGGTAGAAGCAGGAACTCTGATAGGTCATGATGTGTTATCTTATGCGCATCAGTCATTTGAAGGAGAAGTAGTTAGAAGTAAGCAAGATGAAATTCGTAGAAAAATAGAAAGGATTAAAATAAAACTTGAAGATGCAGGTGGTGGAAGTGGTGGAGATATAATGAAGGAATATAAAGACACTGTAGATAGAGATGCTTTCCTTGCAAAAGAATTAAATGATTTAAATCTAAGCATAGAATCGTTGCAAACTCTCATTGCTGATCTCAAGGGGACTCTGGATAAAGAATTTAAAGAAGGTGTAAGCAAAATAAATAAACAATTCCAAGAATTCTTCGCACTTATGTTTGGTGGAGGCAGTGCTTTCCTTTCTGTAACAATGGAGCATAAGAAGATTAAGAAGAATGATGAAAGTATAAAAGAGAATGATGAAGATATGGAAGAAAAGGAAGAGGAGGAGTCTGAGCTTGGGTTTGAGAGGGGTATAGAGATCAACGTAACCTTGCCTCAGAAAAAAGTGAAAGACCTACACATGCTCTCAGGGGGTGAACGTTCACTTACATCTATCGCATTACTTTTTGCTATTTCACAAGTAAATCCTCCTCCATTCTTAGTTCTAGATGAGACTGATGCAGCTCTCGACGAAGCTAATTCTCGTAAATATGGGAATATGTTAGAAAACCTTTCCAAGTATTCTCAGCTTGTAGTTGTGACTCATAATCGCGAGACCATGTCTCGAGCGCAAGTCCTCTACGGAGTGACTATGAGCGCCGAAGGTGCATCCAAGCTCCTCTCTATCCATCTCGAAGATGCCACAAGTTACGCAAAATAAAATAGAGACAAATTAAAACTCCTTAGATAGTGTCTAAGGAGTTTTAATTTTTATTTATAGATCCGAGGAATTCTAGTATAGTTATTTTATTATCATTTATATGTTTTGCATTTTCTATTCCGATATATCGATAATGCCAGGGCTCATAAGCGTAAGCAGTTATAGATTCTTTATCCTTGGGATAGCTTTGAGTAAATCCATATTTGTAAGCATTATTCTTAAGCCAGATGTCTTCTATTGTGTTTTCGAATTCAACGGTAGCTCTTTTATAATTTATTGAAGCCCCAGAAACATCTATCGCTGTTCCAAGCTGATGCTCTGAATGTCCTGGTTCTGCTAAATACATTCCAGCATTACCACTTGTTTTTTCTTTTGTTGTAAATAATAATTTCTGAGTATCGTATGATCTAAAAGCAGAAGTTATCTTTATGGAAACATTATCTTTTTCCGCATCATTCTTCATTTGAACAAAAGCATCTCTTATATTTTCCTTAAGGCAAAGTCCTTCATTTGAAATACTTTTATCAAGTGGAATTAAGTTATCTGGTACGTAATATAACTCCATTAGAGGGTTTGTCTTTCCTATGTTGTATAGAGACATATCTATGAATTGCTTGCTTGGCTTGGGGCAATTATTATTTACAATAATTTTATTTTCTATTTCTTTTTCAGATATTTTATTTGGTTGATAATTCCTATTGAGAATAATTTCTTTCTGTTCTGTGTTTATTAAATTTGTACCCTCAAATGTAGCTTCGAATAGCATTCCTTTCATTGTGTCTTCTGAAAAATATTGATCAAAAATGAAATTACCCAGTGAGTATACTATGGTTTTGCCTTTGTATTCCACTATATCTTCAATTACGTGTGGGTGATGTCCCATGATTATATCTGCACCATTATCTATCGCTGTATATGCTAAAAACTCTTGTCTTTTATTATGAATTTTCTTATATTCTTCACCCCAGTGTATTGAAACTATTAGTACGTCACATTCTTCTTTAGCCTTTTTAACTATACTAGGGAATAGAGGGTCACTAGCTAGGAGAACCCCAGCATCTTTCTCCGTAGCTTTTAGCCAGTTAGGTCCGACATCAGTAAATCCTATAAATCCAAATTTGATATTATTTTTCTCTACAATAGTCGGATTTATAGCTTCTTGTTTATTGAACCCAGCTCCTACATGTAGAATTCCATTTTCTTTTAATCTTGTCAGAGTGTCTTTAAAGGCTACTATACTCCAATCTCCTACATGATTATTGGAGAAAGATAATATATCAATTCCAGAATTTTTTATAGCTGGTAAGACTTTCGGATCCATTCGGAAAGAGTATTTACTACCGACATTTTTGCCCTTATCAGAGATGCCTCCCTCTAGATTGGCAAATAGGATATCGGCTTCTTTTAATTCTCCTAGGTTTTCAAAAAGTCTATTATAATCACCATCAAAATTCTTACTCACAGAACTTTGGACCCCACGAGCGAGCATCATATCACCGACAAAGAATAATGTAGTTGTTTTAATCGAATCTTTCTTTTTAGAAGACTCTGCTTTTAGTGCTTGAGCCACTTGGGCCTCTTTATTTATATTTGAAATTTTTTTATCAAGAAAATAAAAGAATAAAAAGCATATTGAAATTATTATAAACAATATCAATATTATTTTTAAAATTCTATTCATAATCTCTTACTTTTTAATTATTAAGTAATCGATCGTCTTCTTATTCATATCAGCTTTTATAACCTTGAATCGTATTTTATCACCGAGCATGTACTTCTTGTGCGTTTTCTTTCCGAAGACACACATATTCTTCTTGTCGAAAATATAATAATCATTCTCGAGGCTTCTCATAGGGGCCATACCTTCGCATTTAGTTAGAGCTTCTTCTATATAGAGACCCCATTCAGTAACCCCAGTGATTATGCCGTCAAATATATCTCCAATTCTTGAAGACATGTATTCTACTTGTTTATATTTGATAGAAGCTCTCTCTGCCTCGGCTGCTTCTTTCTCTCTCTGTGACGTTTCTAAACTTATATCTTGATATTTTCTTAATTTATCATTTGGAATTATTTTACCTTCTATGTTTGATTCTAGTATTCTATGAACTACAACGTCAGGGTATCTACGAATAGGGGAAGTAAAGTGGGTATAGTATTTGAATGCTAATCCGTAGTGACCTATATTCTTAGTGGAATATATGGCTTTTGCCATTGTACGGATAATAGCCGTGTGGACAGTATCACGAAGGGGATTGTCTTCCAATTTATGGATAAGCATATTTATTTCTTCGGAAGGTATAATTCCATTCTTAAGAGAGAGTTTGTATCCAAGTTTCTTTAGGAAGTTGGCGAGGTCTTGCATCTTGTCTTTGTTTGGCAAATCATGAATACGGTATAAGAAGATGTTGTCAGCTTGACCTTTCTTCTTTACAGACATCTTCTCAGCGATCCTTCTATTAGCCAGGAGCATAAGTTCCTCGATCATTTTATTTGTATCTTGACGAACCTTGAGAACAACCTCTATTGGTACGCCAGTCTGGTCGAGTATTATTTTTACCTCATCTTGCTCTAATGATATAGCACCATTTTGGAATCTTTCCTTTTTTAGTTTCTTTGCGATGTTGTTCAGAGTAGTTAATTCTTGATGGAACAATCCATCTTTGTTATCTATAGAGCTTTGAGCTTCCTCATAAGAGAATCTTTTATCAGAATTTATAATTGTTTTACCTGTCCACTCTTTGTGAATAATTCCATTTTTATCTATTTCAAATATTATAGAGAAGGTAAGTCTGTCTATATCTGGTTTCAAACTACATAAATCATTAGAGAGAACCTCTGGAAGCATTGGTATTGTACGGTCGACTAGGTATACAGAAGTGCCTCTTTTATAAGCTTCTTTGTCTAGTATACTGTCTGGTCTAACGTAGTGGGACACATCTGCGATATGAACACCGACTTCATAGAGACCATCATCTAATTTCTTGTAAGAGATAGCATCATCGAAATCTTTTGCATCAAATGGGTCAATGGTAAAAGTAAGAGTGCCTCGCATATCCTTTCTCTTAGATATCTCTTCTTTTGTTATTCCTATTTGTTTCAATTTGTCAGCTTCTCTTAGGACTTCACTGGGGAAGATTTCTGAAAATCCCTTTTCAAGGGCGATAGCTTGCATCTCAACATTGTGTTCATTAGGATTTCCTAATACTTCCGCTACTTCACCAATGGGGGACTTCTTGTGATCTTTCCATTCTGTAATAACTACGAAAACTTTTTGGCCGATTTGTGCGTGGTTTAATTTGTCTTCAGGAATGATGATGTCTGTATACATTCGTAAATCACTAGGAACAAGGAAGTATAACCCTCTTTCTTTTTCTATGATGCCTGCAAATCCCTTATTTGCACGACGAACAATCTCGACGACTTCACCGGTCTGTTTGTCACCCTCTTTATACGGGTGCAATGTTACTCTGACTGTATCTCCATGTAGGGCAGTCTTTAGGAAGCTGTGTTCTATCTCTATAGCCTCGCCAGTCTCTCGTATGTTGACCTTTCCAGTACCTTTATGGGATATATTGATTTGACCCTCCTTTGTATTTAATTCTTTAACATTACGTCTGTTATTTTCTGTCATATATGAAAGTATATCACAAAGGCTTGATTATTAGGAGTCTCTATGGTAAGATACTTTTATGTTAAAGATTAGATTACAACGTATAGGGCGCAAGAATGATCCAGCTTTTCGAGTGCTTTTGACAGATTCTAAGAATTCTGCTAAAAGTGGTAAATTTAAGGAAATACTTGGCTCATATAATTTAAAGAAAAACGAAGTGCTTTTCAAGGCAGATCGTATAGCTTACTGGATAAGTAATGGTGCACAAGTTTCAGATACAGTTCATAACTTCCTAGTTAAACAAAAATTAATAGAAGGAAAGAAGAGAAACGTATTACCAAAGAAGTCTGTCACTAAAGCCCGTAAGGAACTCAAAAAAGCTTAATATCTTTTAAATAAACCCTCATTTCGAGGGTTTATTTTTTTGTTGATTATGGATATTAGTAATCTTAAAGGTATCTTATTTATTTTCTCTATAGTGATATAATATATAAGTTAATAATAAATTTATATGGAATGAATAAAAGCATACCAACAATTCTTGTTATTATAGGTATCTCTGGAGATTTGTCTAAGAGGAAGCTTCTTCCTGCTATTGGACAAATTGCTCTTTCGAATATGATTCCAGAACAATTTAAAATAGTAGGTATTACCAGACAGAAAAATATAGAATTAGAAAGTTTACTTAAAAATACAAATAATAAAGATTATTTACTTGAGAATACTGAATTATTCCAAATGGATTTAGCTAATGAAAGTGATTATAGAAAATTAGAAAATCAGTTAGATAAAATAAGTAAAGAATTGGGGAGTTCTACTCAATGTCTGTTTTATCTTTCTATTCCTCCCAAGGTTACTGAGTCTGTTATTGAATTATTAGGTAAGAGTGGTTTTGCAAAAAGAGAAAATACAAAACTTTTACTTGAAAAGCCTTTTGGGATAGATTTAAAAAGTGCAACAGAGTTAGCTTTTAATATTGATAAATATTTTGAAGAAGAACAAATCTATCGCATTGATCATTATTTGGCTAAAGAAACAGCCCAGAATATAATAGTTTTTCGTAATGGCAATTCTCTTTTTAAGAGAACTTGGAATAAGGATTTTATTGATAGTATCAGTGTTGTTGTTAGTGAAAATATAGGAATAGAAGGGCGGTCAAATTTTTACGAGCAAACAGGAGCTTTACGAGACTTCCAAAGTCACTTACTCCAGTTATTGGCGTTAACTCTTATGGATCTACCAGAAGAAGAACAATTATCTTTAGTTCCAAAATTCAGGAGAGATGCGTTAAGGCAACTACATATCTCAACATCACCATCTTTATATTATAATGTAAAACGTGGTCAGTATAAAGGGTACAGAGAAGAAGTAAATAATCTAAATAGTAATATAGAAACTTTCACTTCTATAAACTTAGAATCAGAAGATCCTAAGTGGCAAGGAGTAAAGATAAATATTACAACAGGTAAAGCTCTTAAAGATAAAAAAACTGAAATTAAAATTTTATATAAAAAGGATCATTATCATGAATCCAATGAACTTCTTTTACGTCTTCAGCCAGATGAAGGTATCTCTTTTTCTGTTTGGGCTAAAAAACCAGGATATGAACATCAGGTTAGTTGCCATGCTCTAAACTTTTC
>Ga0209800_10003777_pt1 | contig 11720 bp, 9 predicted proteins | sample Higcelweek8metaG_FD_187174 | JGI IMG/M metagenome (GOLD analysis project Ga0209800, IMG submission 187174) | Freshwater pond sediment microbial communities from the University of Edinburgh, under environmental carbon perturbations - High... | ecosystem: Environmental > Aquatic > Freshwater >... | reverse complement strand
AACAATTGGTGGTGGAGTAGAGAACAATTGGGATTTATCAACAAAACGTGCCACAGCAATCGTAAACATTTTATCAGCGAATGCTAAAGTGAAAAAAGAAAACTTAACAGCTGCGGGCCGTGGTGAATATGCGCCATTAATGAGCAACGAAACTGCAGAAGGAAAAGCAAAAAACAGAAGAATCGAAATCATCTTAACGCCTAAATTAGATGAGATTTCTAAAATGTTGAATGAACTATAACATTTCATAAAAGATTGATAAAAAAGGCTTGAGTTTAAAATTCAAGCCTTTTTCTTTGGGTGAAACTTTGTAACTTTGGACTTTAAATTTTCAAATCCTGAAATGAACTATACAACACTACCAAATACCGAACTAAAAGTCAGTAAAATCTGTTTAGGAACCATGACTTTTGGGAATCAAAATACCGAAAGTGAATCGCACAATCAATTAGATTATGCCTTTGAAAAAGGAATCAATTTTATTGATACTGCCGAAATGTATCCTATTGGCGGAAACGCTCAAATTTTTGGAAGTACAGAACGTCACATTGGAACTTGGATAAAGAAAATAGGTGCTTCAGAACGCGAAAAACTGGTTTTAGCTACTAAAATTGCGGGACCAAATCGTGGAATGGAGTACATTCGTCAGCCATTAGATTTTTCAAAGAAAAGTATTCACGAAGCGGTAGAATTAAGTTTAAAAAACCTTCAAACGGATTATATCGATTTATATCAAATGCATTGGCCTGAACGCATCATGAATATGTTTCAAAAACGTGGTGTTCAAGAATTAGATCCAAAATGGCAAGATAATATTTTTGATGTACTAACGGTTTACGACGGATTAATTAAAGAAGGAAAAATTAAACATATTGGACTTTCAAATGAAAATCCGTGGGGCGTAATGCGTTTTTTAATGGAAAGTGAAAAACACGGTTTACCAAGAATTGCAACGATTCAAAATCCATTTTCATTGTTGAATCGTTTGTATGAAGTTGGTTTGTCTGAAATTGGAATGCGTGAAAATGTTGGATTATTAGCGTATTCTCCACTTGGTTTCGGGTTTTTATCTGGGAAATATTTAAACGGTTATCCAGAAAATTCTCGCATGAAATTGTTTCCAAATTTTGTTCGTTATACCAATGAAAATTGTTTCAAAGCAACTAAATTATACAAAGAATTAGCAGAAGCTAACGGTTTAACATTAACCCAAATGGCAATTGCTTTTGTGCATCGCCAAAAATTTGTGACTTCAACTATTATTGGCGCTACAACTATGAAACAATTGCAAGAAAACATTCAGGCTTTTGACACAATTTTATTAGACGAAATTGTAGCTGAAATAGAGAAAATACAGGAATTAATTCCAAATCCGGCGCCTTAAATTAGTTATTCAACAATTAATTTTGTTGTGTAATTGGTTCCATTAGTGGTTTCAACAGAAATTAAGTAAATTCCTTTTGATAATGCTGTTGTAGCAATAGTGTTTTCAGGAATTGAACTTAATTCTTTAGTAAAAAGTAATTTTCCGGTTAAGTCAATAACATCAATTTTAGTGGCTAAATTAGACGTTGAACTCTTTATAGTAAACGATTCTTTAGCAGGATTTGGATACAATGAAAAACCGTTGTTTTCAAAATCAGAACTACTTAAAGATGAATCGATGATTTTATAAATAGTTCCAGAAGAAATTCCTGCAATGTATAATTCACCATTCATATCTTCACCAAAAGTAACAAAGTTATTTCCAGAAAATGAAGCGGTGGTTGTTATGACTCCAGCACTATTAACCATTCTAATTTTGTCATCGCAATAATCAGTAAAGAAATATTTGTTTTGGAAATTTGGATAAGTTGAACCTGTATAAAAATATCCACCAGTTACCGAACAAGCTCCGCCAGAACGAGCATATTGAGCAAATGGAAATGTCATAGTGCTTGAAGGCGCACAACCTGAAGTATTGTAAGTTGAATTTCCTTCGTAACATCTCCAACCAAAATTAATTCCAGTGTTTGGTAATGGGTTTACAATTTTATTAATTTCTTCAATGGCACCTTGACCTACATCGGCAATCCATAAATCGCCATTTAATCTGTTGAATGAAAATTTCCATGGGTTTCTTAATCCTATTGCCCAAATTTCATCGTTACCAGCCACTCCAACATATGGATTTGTTGCTGGACTTGTATAAAATGGCGATATAGTAGAATTGACATCAATGCGTAACATTTTACCTAAATTTTCATTGATGTTTTGAGCTCTATTTCCAGGATCACCTCCACTTCCACCATCTCCCATGCCTATGTATAGATAGCCATCAGCGCCAAATTTTATACTTCCGCCATTGTGATTGGTATAAGGTTGTGATATTGTCATTAAAATTGTTCCTGTGATGTTGGCAATATCTGGGTTTCCTGAATTTACAGAATATCTTGCAATAACTGTATTTCCAGAAGTATTGGTATAATTGACAAAGAAATAGCCATTTGCAGCATAGTTTGGATGAAAAGCTAAACCTAGTAATCCGCGTTCACCATCTGAAGAAATTAGGGTAGAAAGGTTTAAAAATGGAGTTGTATTTATGGATCCATTGGAATTTAATATTCTAATTAATCCTCCTTTTTGAACAACAAATAAGCGTGAATCTCCAGCGTTTGTAATTTCAACTGGGCTATCAAAACCAGTTGCAAATGACTGTAAAGTGATGGTTTGTGACTGTCCAAAAAATGACATCATTGTTAAACTAAAAAGTAGTATTGTTTTCATAATTGGTAGTTTTGAGTTTCTAAATTTAAGAAATTTTTTTTAAAACAATTCATTTTCAACAATTTACATTTGTAACATAAAAAAGCGCAAAGAATTTTTACACTCTTTACGCTTTTATTCACTAGGGTTAGTGATTATAAATTATCTATAAACTTATCCTTTGGATATTTGACTTTATAACTGATTCTGTATTTCTTGGTTTCTCCAGCGCCAAGTTTAACATCCCAAGTTAGAATTCCGGTTTCTGCGTTTACTTTTGCTTTTCCGTTGTCTAACAGTTCGATGGTGATTTCTTTATCGGTACTTATTGGATATTGATCTTTTAGCAACATTTCAATTGCTTCTTTTTTGTTGTTTTTCACTGTGATATCGTAAGTAAACGTTTGCTCTTTATAACCCGATAAGAATTTAGTTCCCGATTTATCTGCTATTTTTTCACGTTTGATGGCGATTTTTTTGTCTCTTCCCATGCTCAAATTCAAAGTATCTGAAGTTTGATTTGGGTTAATCATCGTTTTTCCTACATACATTCCTTCGAAGATAATATTCGCTTCACCAGCCAACAAATTGAATTTAGAATATTCGCTAATTTCAGCTAGCAAAAAGGCTTCTTTTTCTGCTTTTGGAACGGCATAATATTTATAAGTTGCTGGTAATTTTAAATCTTTCAAGGCTACACTATGTGCTTTTCCATTCGATAAAATGTCATATGGAATATCTATATCAAATGAAACATTCAATTGGTTTTCATTGATTGTAGTGTAATTGGAAACAGAAGATTCATCGTTATATACCTTTTCTTTTTTTAATTCTAATCCAGATACTTGACCTTGGATCGAATTCATAACTACATTACTATTATTATATGCTCTTGGATAACCATATCTCAAAAACCAAGCTTGTAAAATAGGAGCTGTGTTGTTTTGATTTGGATTACCACTTGAAAGTGTTAGTTTTACTTTTTTCCAATCGATTCCTGTGTTTTGCACCACTTTTGCTTTGTACATTAAGTTGATTGGCGAGTTGATATTGTCAGCACGTAAATCGTAAAATGGCGACCAAGATGCGTTGTTTGTAAGGTAATTGATATCTAAATTAACTGAACTTGCAGCATCGGTCATGACTTGTAAAACCAATTTTCCTTGCGAAGATTTTTCTTGTTTTTGAGTGTTCAATTCTAATTTAGAATTCAATTTTGAAAGTTTGTCTTTTAACTTGTTTTCTTTCTCGATTAACGTATCTACCAAATTACTCAATTCGTTTCTTTTAGCTCTGTAATAATCTACTAATTTGATTAATTCGGTTACATTCAAACCCGAGTTTTGCCCAGCAACGTTTTGATTCTTATCCAACAAATCAATGGTTTTTGAATAGGAAAATTTCTCATTGGCAATTTTTCCCATTTCTTTTTCGATAAGCATAATACTATCACGCACTTTTTTAATCATCGGATTGCTTTCATCAATTTCATATTCCGAAATAAAATTTCGCGTAAACTGAACTGATAAAACTGTAACATTTGCTGGAGCACCAATTTGAATGGTATTCTCATTGACATAATCCGCCACATTTTTAATAACAATTTCGCTAGTTCCAGAAGGAATTGTAGCCGAAGCTGTGTGGTTTAATTCTGCAGAATTACTATAAATAGTGGCGCTTTTAATTTTGGCCGAAGTAAAAATTGGTTTTTGAGCAAATGTGATTGCTGAAAAACATAATAATGCGAATACAAATATTTTTTTCATCTCTATAAACTTTAGTGTTTAATGTATAGAGTGAAATAAAGATGAAAAGGTTGGGAAGGCTTATCGAAATTTTGTAAAATTGTAGTAAATCATTAAATTATGAAGAAAGTAATTATTTTGTTTTTTACTATAATTAGTAACTTATCCAATGCTCAAGTAAAGTATCATTTTGATTATGCTTTATTGTATGAAGAAATGCCAATTAAAGAAGAGCCAACAACAATAACTTATTTAATTAATTCAAATCAAAACAACTATTTCATGGGCGTTTTTAAAAAGAATGATTCAATAAATTTGAATATTCATTTTTCAGATTATAATGGTTTGTTTTCTAGGTCATTGTGTGAAAAGAAAATGTTTTTTAAAGCAGAAACAATTAACAATGATTGTAGTTCTGTTTTCAAGGGAACAACCATAAAGAAAGATAAGTTAGATAGTTATTCTTTTGAAAAGTTAGATGATACTTTAATTAAAGATACAATGCATTACCATTTTGTTATAAAATCCTTAAAGAGTAAAAAATATCAAAAAAGGAATAATATTGTTTCCTATCATTTTATTATTGATAAATACTCACCACAATTTATGCCATTTTTTTATCATCATACGGTTTTTTCTGTTTGGAAAGAAAATCCAATTGTTCCAAACGGACTTATAAAAATGATTTACTATACAGATTTTGAAGAAAAAATAACGGGAAAAACAGCTCTAAAAAAGGTTGTTAAAACTGATAAATATTTGACTATTCCAGAAGAATGTGATTATACTAAATCCCCAAAATAATCTTAGCAATAGTAAAATACGTCAAAATTCCTAAGATATCATTACTCGTAGTAATGAACGGACCTGTTGCTAATGCAGGGTCAACTCCATATTTGTTTAAGATGATTGGGATAAAAGTTCCAATTAACGACGCCATAATAATTACCGAAAGTAAAGCAATTGAAACGGTATAAACAATATGAACTTCAAAGCCTAACATGAAATAACTGCCTAAAAACAATATTGTTGATAGTATTACGCCATTTAATAACCCAAGTGATAACTCTTTTAATAAACGCTTAATAATTGGTCCAATAATAGTGTTATTTGCGATACCTTGTACGATAATTGCTGAAGATTGAACACCTACATTTCCTGCCATTGCAGCAATAAGTGGTGTAAAGAAAAATAATTTTGGATGATGTTCCATTATTGGTTCAAACAATCCAAATATTTTTACAGAAACAAATCCACCAAATAATGCTAAAACCAACCAAGGTAAACGCGCTTTTGTCAGTTCTAAAATGCTGTCATCGGCTTCAACGTCTTGCGAAATACCCGCTGCTAACTGGTAATCTTTGTCGGCCTCTTCTTTGATGACATCGATAATATCGTCAATGGTAATTCTTCCTACTAATCTACCTAATTCATCTACAACTGGAATGGCTTCCAAGTCGTATTTTTGCATGATTCGGGCAACTTCTACATCTTTGGTATCTACTTTTACATAATCTACTTTTTTGATATAAACATCGCTAATTGGTGTTTTTGTTGAAGTTGTCAATAAATCTTTTAATGATAAACGACCTTTCAATCGTTCCTCATCATCAACCACGTATATAGAATGTACTTTTGAAACATTTTCAGCTTGTGCACGCATTTCTTTCACGCAAGTTAAAACGTTCCAATTTTCGTTAACTTTCACCAACTCTTTTCCCATCAAACCACCGGCAGAATCTTCATCGTAACGTAATAAATCTACAATGTCTTTGGCATGTTCAACGTCTTCTAATTCCGAAATTACCTGCTCTTTTTTATATTGTGGTAACTCGGCAATAATGTCGGCAGCGTCGTCGGTACTTAATTCGTCAAGCTCTTCTGCAATTTCCTTTGGAGAAAGGTTTTTTAAGATTTTTTCACGAACTTCTTCGTCTAATTCTAACAGAATCTCGGCTGTTTTTTCAGAATCTAAGGTGTTAAAAATATAACCAGCGCCGTAATCATCGAGTTCTTCCATGATTTCGGCAATATCAGCAAAGTGAATATCTTCAAGAAGCAAAAGTAATTCTTGCGCCTTGTTTTCACTTATAAGTTGTTCTATTTCAGATAGAAACTCTCTGCTGATTTTAAACTCCATCGGCTGTTATTTTTTGGGTAATTGCTATAAATTGTTCCACCGTTAGTTGTTCTGGACGGAGGTCAAAGATAGTGTCTAATTTTAAATTATCAGAAAAATTGAACGTTTTTAAACTATTTCGCAATGTTTTTCTTCTCTGTTGAAAGGCAGTTTTTACTACTCTAAAGAACATTTTTTCATCACATGGTAATGAATAATCTGCTTTTCTTCTTAATCGTAATACACCTGAATCTACTTTTGGTGGTGGATTAAAAACATTAGGCGGAACCGTAAACAAGTATTCTGCTTCATAAAAAGCTTGGGTTAAAACCGATAAAATCCCGTAGACTTTACTTCCTTTTTTCTCGCAAATACGTTGGGCAACTTCTTTCTGAAACATGCCAGCAAATTCTGGAATTTGGTCGCGCATTTCTAAGGTTTTAAATACAATTTGAGTTGAAATATTGTATGGAAAATTTCCAATGATTGCAAAAGGTTCGTCATTGAAAACTTCGTTTAAATCGTATTTTAAAAAATCTTTAGAAATAATATGATTTTCTAATTTTGGAAAGTGAACACCCAAATATTCCACTGATTCTTTGTCGATTTCAATTACAAAGGTTTCGGTTGGTTTGTCTAATAAATATTTGGTTAAAACACCCATTCCTGGACCAATTTCCAAAATTTTTGAATAGCCTTCCAGCGAAAGTGTATCGGCAATATCTTTTGCGATACTTTCGTCTTTTAGGAAATGTTGTCCTAAGTGTTTTTTTGCGCTTACTTTTTCCATTTTAATTTGTTTCTCCGTAGAATTCTCCCATTACTTCCAACTCAGTCCTAAAAGCTAGCATTTTATCTGCAAAAAGATGTAGCCCTTCTTGGCGTAATCTTGGTGCATGATTTTGGTAATAGTCTTCTAACTTTGCTCTGGAATCAGTGAAATATTGCACAGCATAAGTTGTGCCACCCATTTCTTCTTCCACCACTACTCGAACCATTTTAGCATTGGTAAATAAACCTGTTGCTAGAACATCGTTAATATGTTTATTTTGCATCCATTTTAACCAATCGTTGTGAATGCTTTCGTCTACGTTTACTGTTACGTTATATATAATCATTATTCTTGTTTAATCGTTTCTTCTTTTCTCTAAATCGTCGTATCGCCTCTTAAAGTTCGATATTGTTTTCTACTTTCGGTATAATACAAACTGTCTGGATGTTCTAAAACCATTTTTTCATACAAAGGTTTAGCTTTTTCGTTGTCTAAAAGATGTTTTCTGTAAATTTCTGCCGAAAAGAATAAGGCTTCATCAATGTAAATTCCTTCTTTATGATTGTCTAAAATATTTTGATAATAGCTTAATGCTTTTAAATAATCTTTCTTTTGATAATAGATATCTGCTATTTTTAACAAGGTTTCGTCTTCAATGCTTTCACCTTTGTGTTTTTCTAAAATAGTTAAAAATGATTGAAGCGCTTCTTCGTTTTTCTTTTGGTACAATTGTAAATCTGCTTTTGCGTAAGCTTGTAATGCCACGCGTAAACTGTCTTCAATAGAGTTGTCTTGAATAAGTAAAAACAGTTCAACAGCATCATTTGCAATTAGTAAACTAGATGATTGTTTGAGGTTTTTTACTTGTTGTAAAGTCCAATCAAAATCTTTTTTATAGAAGTTGGCTTTAGCTAATTTTAGGCTGGCTTCGTGTGCTAAAACATCATTTTTCATGTTGTCTTCTACTTGTGCATAATATAAAATGGCTTGATTGAATTTTTCATCATAGACCATAATATCAGCCAATTCCATTTTAACTTCTGCTTGTTCTCTCAGATTTAATGGCAATTTTAGGGCGTTTTGTAATAATTCGATTCCTAATTTTGATTGATTCAAATAAAACGTTTTAAAATGGGCTGAAAGAATTTGTAAGTCTAATGAATACGGACTAATTCCGTATTTTTTTAGTAAATCTTGCAGTTTTAAATCGATTGTAGCATATTCTTTTTGCAAAGCCGATTCAATTTCCATCGAAAGTAGAAAATGATGTGCTTGCATTTGTAATTCCAAATCTTGTGTATTTTCTAAAACGAAAGTTAGAATTGTGGTTGCATCTTCGTTTTGTTTTTCTTCGATAGCTAATCGAGCGAGCGTTACAATGTTGTAAAAACTTTCAGGATTTCGTTTGTAAACTGCTTTTTCTTGAACAAATGCTTTGCCATATTCTTTTTGTTGCACAAATAACCAACTTAACGATTGATTCCAATATACATCTTGCGATTTTTGTGTTTTTAAAAGTAAGCTTTTCTTGATGGCATCAGCAAAAGTGCCTTCGGTATCATCCATTAAATATCGACTCAATTGATTTTGAACTAATGCGGTATTTTCTTGATTTTTGTAACCATAATCGAGCAATTTTTCTAACATTAAATCCAAATTTCCTAATTGTCCTTGTAGTAGAGCCGTTTGGTAATCAAAATTTAAGTTAGGATTTACTTTTTGTGCGGTTTCATACGTTTTTATTGCCCAATCTAACAAGACTTTCTTTTCAAATGAACTTGCAACCTGATAGGCATGATTTGCTTGTTTTTCAACTTCTAAAAGTGCTAAATCATATTGTTTTTTAGCTTCGATTTCATTTTTTTGTAGTTGATAATTGTAGCCAAGCTCTACTAAAAGTATAGGTTGATTGTATTTTTCTTTTCTTTTTAAAATAACCTCTTCAGCTTTATCATATTGTTTCAACTGCTGACGGCATTCGATTACTTTTTGAAAAAAGAAATAGTTGGAAGGTTGTTTTTGTAAATTTTCTTCAAAAATAGTTATAGCTTTTTCAAATTCACCATTGTCAAAATATTGTAACGCCAATTGCTCGTTTTGTGCCGAAACCCAAAACGAAGTCATAAAGAGAACAATAAAAACAATTTTTTGCAACATAAATAAAACAAATAATGTACTAAAGTAACACTTTTTAGCGTCAAATTAGTACATTATTTTATAAAGATTAACGTTTAGTTGATAATATCAAATCCAGTGTATTTTCTTAAAACTTCAGGAACTACGATACCTTCAGGCGTTTGATAGTTTTCTAAAATTCCAGCCAATACTCTTGGTAAAGCCAATGAACTTCCGTTCAACGTGTGTGCTAATTGGTTTTTTCCTTCTTTATCTTTGAAGCGTAATTTTAAACGATTTGCTTGGAACGTTTCAAAGTTAGAAACCGAACTAATTTCTAACCAACGCTCTTGCGCAGTTGAATACACTTCGAAGTCATACGTTAAAGCAGAAGCAAAACTCATGTCACCACCACATAATCTTAGAATTCTATATGGTAATTTTAATTCTTGTAAAATTTCTTTCACGTGTTCCACCATTCCGTCTAATGCTTGGTATGAATTATCAGGATGTTCAATACGAACGATTTCTACTTTATCAAATTGGTGTAAACGATTTAAACCACGAACGTGTGCGCCATATGAACCTGCTTCACGACGGAAACAAGGCGTATATCCTGTGCAAAGAACCGGTAAATCATTTTCGTTTAATAAAACATCTCTAAAGATATTCGTTACTGGAACTTCTGCTGTTGGAATTAAATATAAATCATCAACACCTACATGGTACATTTGACCTTCTTTATCCGGTAATTGTCCTGTTCCAAAACCAGAAGCTTCGTTTACTAAGTGCGGCACTTGGTATTCTAAGTAACCAGCATCAGTATTTTTGTCTAAGAAATAAGTGATTAAAGCACGTTGTAATTTGGCACCTTTTCCTTTATAAACAGGGAAACCTGCTCCTGTGATTTTAACACCTAATTCGAAATCAATTAAATCGTATTTTTTTGCTAATTCCCAGTGAGGCAAAGCGCCTTCGTGTAATTTAGGGATTTCACCTTCTTGAAAAACGTTTAGGTTTTCCTCAGGAGTTTTTCCTTCCGGAACGATGTCAGCTGGTAAATTTGGTAATTTGTATAATTCTTCTTGTAATTTTGAGGCAAAACCATTCAATACTTCAGTAAGCTCTTTGTCTTTTTCACGAAGTTGAACTGATTTCTCTTTTAAGATTTCTGCTTTAGCTTTTTCGCCACCTTTCATTAAATCACCAATATCTTTGGATAGCTTATTTGACTCAGATTTAATAGTGTCTAATTCTGCTTGTGTAGCTCTTCTTTTCTCATCAAGAGCAATTACTTCATCAATTGCAGCTTTGGCATCTAAGTTTTTCTTTGCCAATTTTTTTACTACTTCTTCTTTGTTTTCTCTAATGTACGCTATCTGTAACATAATATATAGGATTTTAAAGGCGCAAATTTAAGAAATTGGATTTAGATAAACGACAAAAAACAAAAATGCTGTTAAGTTTATGTATATGTGTGGATTTCGGTATGAAATTGATTAGAAATTAAACATTTTTAGTATATTCGCTTAATTTTTTATTAAATTAAAAATAAAGATACGTTTTTAGAATTAAGAAATGCCCCCAATTATTTAAACCTACATACAAATGAAAAAAATTACACTTTATTTATTCCTAATTTCAGGATTATTTGGTTTTGCCCAAACCGAAGAAGCTGATTTTGAAAGAATGGTTGAAGCTGAAATGAAATCGGCTTCTTCGGTTCAAGCTTTTGCTGTAAATCCAAACACATTAAATTATGATATTACATATCATGAATTACGTTTTACGGTTGATCCAGCGGTTGATTTTATCACAGGTCAAGTAACATCTACTTTTACCGCATTAGCAAACATGAATACGGTTACTTTTGATTTAACAAACGAATTAACAGTTAGTTCTGTTACATTGGCAGGAAATCCATTAACTTTTGTGCAAAATGCTTCAAATGAATTGGTAATAACTTTACCATCAACTCTAACAACTGGAAATTCAGCAACGGTTGTAATTAACTATTCTGGCGTTCCGTCTAATGGTGAAGCAGCTTTTACACAAACAACGCATAGTGGAACACCAATAATTTTTACGCTTTCTGAGCCTTTTGGGGCAAGAGATTGGTGGCCATGCAAACAAGATTTAAATGATAAAATCGATAGTTTTGATATTTACATTACTTGTCCAGATACATACATTGGAGTTTCAAATGGATTATTACAAAGTTCTG
>Ga0209800_10003775_pt1 | contig 11723 bp, 9 predicted proteins | sample Higcelweek8metaG_FD_187174 | JGI IMG/M metagenome (GOLD analysis project Ga0209800, IMG submission 187174) | Freshwater pond sediment microbial communities from the University of Edinburgh, under environmental carbon perturbations - High... | ecosystem: Environmental > Aquatic > Freshwater >... | reverse complement strand
GGGATGGTCAGGGCGATGGTCTTCTTGCTCATGTTGAAGAAGGGGCCGAGGGTGGGGTCGGCCACGACGTACGGACCGGCGATGATGGCGAGGAACAGCAGCACGACGCCGATGATGCTCGCGCCGGTGACGTCGCCGTCGCGCCACACGTGCAGGTACACGCCCATCAGAAGCGCGATGGGGATGGTGGCGAAAACGGTGAAGGTGCCCCAGGCGCTTTCCGCCATGGCGTTCACTACCGCGATGGAAAGGCCTGCGAGAGTCAGGATCAGGATGAACAGCACAGCCCAGGAGGCCACGTGTCCGGTCACCTTGCCGATTTCGCTGTCGGCGATCTTGCCCAGGCTGTGGCCCTTGTGCCGCACGGAGGCGAAGAGCACCACCATGTCGTGCACGGCGCCGGCCATGACGCAGCCGAAGATGATCCACAAGGCGCCCGGCATGTAGCCGAACTGCGCCGCCAGCACCGGTCCGAGGAGCGGGCCGGCCGCGGCGATGGCCGCGAAGTGGTGCCCGAACAGCACGAACTTGTTCGTGTTCACATAGTCGCGGCCGTCAGCCATTTTGATGGCCGGAGTTACACGTTCGGCCTTGAGTTCCAGCACCTTGTTGGCGATGAACAGGCCGTAAAACCTGTAGCCGATGGCGAAGACGCATAGTGAGACGAATACCAGTGTCAACGCATTCATGCAGTCCTCCTTGCTTTTGGCAATTGTGAGAACAATCTGGCAGTTGGCTCATGGTTGCGCAATGGCTGGGGGGCGAAAAGGCGTATCCGGGGGATGAAACGGCGCAAACATGGGTTGAAATGCACCTGGACTGGGGCTGACGCTGACGGGGCTGTATGGAATGTCCAGACAGTCTTGTTTTCGTCCTCCTTTCGCCCTCTTCTCGTCTGAATAGGAACCCGTCTATTGGGGGATGCGCAGGGTGATGCTCGTGCCCTCGCCAGGCGAACTCATGACAAGCATTCCGTACGCCGGGCCGTAAAGCTGCACGAGCCGCTGGTTGGAGTTGCGCGCGCCGATGCCCTCGGTGAGCGACTCCAGCTCAACAGCGGCGGTTATGGCCTGCACCTGTTCCGGGGGCATGCCCACGCCGTCGTCGTGCACCTCCACCAGCAGATGCCCGTCCTCGCACCAGGCGGTCAGCTTCACCACTCCGCCTTCCGGCTTGGGCAAAATGCCGTGGCGCACGGCGTTTTCCACCAGGGGCTGAATGATGAGCGGCGGGGTGACGCAGTCCTCGGCCAGGGGGCCCAGGTCGATTTCCGCCTTGATGCGCGCGCCGAAGCGGGCCTGCTCAATGGCCAGGTAGGCGCTTGTCTGCTCGATCTCGTCGGAGAGCTTGATGAGCCCCCGGCTGGAGTCGAGGTTGCGGCGCATGTAGCGCGAGAGGTCGAGCAGCAGGTCGCGCGCCTGGTTGGGCGCCGTGCGGCAAAAGCTGGCGATGGTGTTGAGCGAGTTGAACAGGAAGTGCGGGTTGATCTGGGCTTGCAGGCGCCGGATCTCCGCGTGGGCGAGCAGCTGGTTTTTGATGCCGATGTTCTCCAGCTCCAGCTGGGTTGAGAAGAGATCGGCCAGGCCCTTTGCGAGGGCGAACAGCGTTTCGTCCAGGGGGCGGCGGCGCGTGCCGTAGAGCTTAAGGCAGCCCTGGATGGCGTCGCCCTTGCGCAGGGGCACGATGATGGCCTCGGTCAGGGGGCAGCTCGACTCGGAGCAGCAGATTTCGGATTTCTCGCGCACAAAGAGCGGTTCGCCGGTTTCGATGACCTTGAGGGTCGCCTTGGTGCGCACATCGCCCCCGGCCTGGTGGTGGTCCTCCCCCGCGCCAAGATGGGCGAGGATGGTCTGCCCGCTGGTGACGGCCACCGCTGGCAACTGCGCCTCGCGCATGATGATGGCCGCCGTGGCGTAGGCCGAGGTCTGGTTGAGCCCGGCGCGCAGGTGCGCCAGGGTCTGGTTGGCGATGGAGAGGATCTGCCGGGCCAGGTCGCGGTTCTGGGCCTCGCGGAAGCTCATCTGCAGATTCAGGGCCTGGACGAAAAGCGCCGCGCCGATGGAGTTGAACACGATCATGGGCAGGGCGATGACCTGCACCACCGAGACGGCGGTGACAAAGGGCTTGGAGAGGCTGAGCACCAGTCCCTGGTGCATGATTTCGCCCCCGAGGCACAAAAAAAAGGCCAGCCGCCAGTCCAGGCTGTTGCCGTGGTAACGCCGGGCGACGAGCCCCGCCGCCGTGCCCTCAATGAGCGTCGCCAGGCCGCAGGGCAGGGCGGAGAAGCCGCCGATGTCCATGAGGTAGCGGTGCCCGCCCGCGATGAGCGCGCTGCCGAAGCCCACCACCGGCCCGCCGAAGAGCCCGGCGGTGATGACCACCATGCCGCGCAGATTGGCGAAGGACTGGAACACCACGTTGCCGGAGTAAGTGCCGAGCACGCCGAACACGCCGAACATGAAGATGAGGAGGACGGTGGCCCAGAGGGGTCGGTCGCGCCGTGGGCCCAGCTTGTCGATGCTGGTGACGGTCATGATGGCGAAGCCGCCAGCCAGAAGCAGGCCGAAGCGCTGGGACAGGTTCAGAAAGAGTTCGGGAACCTGGGGGTTGAAGAAGTCGTTCATAGGATGCCGAGGCCTTCCTTGAAGGCGCGCACCCTGTTGCGGCTCACCGTGACCTCGGTGCGGGCCGGATCGGCCATGACCACGCAGTACTTGCCGCCAAACCAGGGAGCGAACTCGGCAATGCGCTCCACGTTGATGAGCTGGGCGCGGTTGGCCTGGAAAAAGGGCAGCCCGGCCAGACGTTCCGCAGCCTTGGCCAGGGTGGCCAGGCCGTGGCAGGGCAGGCGCTCCGCGTTGGTGATGGCGAGCAGGCGTTTCTCCTCGGCCTCTATGAGCACGATCTCCGAAGTCGGGATGAGTCCGATGCGTCCGCCTTGCTCCACAGCCAAACGGCACAGGGGCTTGGATCCAAGCCCGCTGGCCGAGGCCAGCAACCGTTCCAGCGCGCTGCTCAAAAGCGGGGCGGCGGGCTCGGCCAGCAGTTTGCGCACGCGCTCCAGGCTCTTGGCCAGCCTGTCCGGCGAAACTGGCTTGAGCAGATAGTCCGCCGCGTTTTCTTCAAAGGCGCGTATGGCGTGGGTGTCAAAGGCGGTAACGAAGACGAAGACGGGCGGGCGCTCCAGCCCCTGAGCTCCGGCCAGCACATGAAAGCCGTCCTGCCCGGGCATCTGGATGTCTTGAAAAACCAGGTCGGTGTCGTCCTGGGCGATGATTTTGAGCGCTGCCTCGGCGGTGTCCGCCTGGGCGGCCTCAATATCCGGGTGGGCTTGCAACAGGTAAAGCAGTTCGTCCCTGGCTGGGGCTTCATCGTCCACGATGAGCGCGCGTATGGTCATGCCGCTGACCCTCCAGTGCCGTCCGGGAAGCATGCTTCTGGCGGCCTGGGCAACTGAATCCGGCCGCTCACGAATTGCGCGTCATCATCTTAGAGGAAGACGCAGCCTTGAAAAAATACGCGTGCGGCACAACCCTGTCAACGCATCTGGAATTGCTCAGGATTTCGCATCTGGATCTTTCGGGAACACCCTGCGCGTGCCCTGGTACATCTCGTATTCCAAGAGGCGGCATTCGATCTTGGCGTTGAACAAGGGCGTGCGGCGGCGGGGCTTGAGCCCCACGCGCTTGGCCAGCTCCGGGTTGCCCGTGAACACGAAGCCGCGCCAGCCGGGAAGCCGCTGCTTGAAGAAGTCGCCGATGGCCGCGTAGATCGGCTCCAACCGGGGGCTGTCGCCCAGGCGCGCGCCGTATTCCGGGTTCAGCACGCACACGCCCGTGCCTTCCTCCGGCACCAGGCTTTCGCGGAAGTCCGCCACCTGGAACTCGATGTGCGCCTCGACCCCGGCGGTGCGGGCGTTCTGCTTTGCCGCGGCCACTGCTTCGGGGTCCATGTCGCTGGCGATGATGCGCCCGGCGTACTGTTTCTTGGAGGCCTGGTTGGCCTCGCGCCGCAGCTCGGCGTAGCGTGCGGCGTCGAAGCCCAGCAGATGCTCGAAGGCGAAGCCCGCGCGCAACAGTCCGGGCGCGCGGTTCAGGGCGATGAGCGCTGCCTCTATGGCCAGGGTGCCGCTGCCGCACATGGGGGAGAGAAAATGCCCGCCGTTTTCGGCAAAGCCCGTGGCCAGCACGATGCCCGCGGCCAGGGTCTCCTGCAGGGGGGCCTTGTGGGGCATCTTGCGGTAGCCCCGGCGCGAAAGGGGCGCGCCCGTGGTATCGATGTACACGGTGACGGCGTCTTCGCGCCAGTGCAGAAACACCGAGGCGCCGATGGGATCCGGGCCGGAGTCCGGCCTGCGGCCCATGCGTGAGAGGATGCGGTCCACGATGGCGTCCTTGGCCTTCTGGTTGGCGAAGCGGGAATCGCGCACGTAGTCGTTCTGCACCGAGGAATCCACGGTGATGTGCCCGTCGGCCGGGACGATGTCCTCCCAGGGCAGGCGGCCCAGCTCCTCCGCCAGGGCGGCGGGGTCCGCGGCCTCCAGGCGGGCCAGCTCCAGAAGCACGCGGTGCCCGGTGCGCAGGTGCAGATTGAGGCGCATGCAGTCGGCCATGTCGCCTTCCGTCAGCACACCGGCGGCGAGCTCGCGTCCGGGCAGGCCAAGGGCTGCGGTTTCGCGGGCGAGAAAGGGCGGCAGAGCCTTGGGGCACGTGACGAGAATGGGGCGCTTTTGGGCGAAGAGGGACATGGACCGTCCTTTATGGCGGGCTTACGTTGCGGGGGCGAAGGGGCTCACTTGGTCCAGAAGCCTGCCCATGTCAAGGGCGGGCACGGGCCGGCTGAAGTAATAGCCCTGGAACTCGGTGCAGCCGATCCGCAGCAGGAAGTCGAGCTGCTCGGCGTTTTCCACTCCCTCTGCCACCACGTGCAGCTCCAGGTTTTTGGCCATGGAAAGGATGGACTGGACAATGGCCGCGTTGTCCTCGTCGCGCGGCAGTTCCTCCACGAACGAGCGGTCGATCTTGATGGCCTGGATGGGCAGTTTTTTGATGTAGCCCAACGATGAGTATTCCTTGCCGAAGTCGTCGAGCACGATGCTTGAGCCCATGGCGCGCAGGGCGTGCAGCGTCTCCAGGGTGTCCGGGCGGATGTCGAGCAGAAGGTTCTCGGTGATCTCGAACTCCAGAGCCTCCGGGGGCGTTCCGGTCTCGGCGATGATGTCCTTGATGTGCTGCGCCAGGCCGGGTTGCGAGAACTGGCGCGGGGAAAGGTTCACGGCCACGGTGAAGTCCTTGTGCGGCCCTTTGCGCCACAGGGCCGCCATCCGGCAGGCGTCGCGCAGAACAATGTCGGAAAGGAACATGATGAGCCCCGTGTTTTCGGCCACGGTGATGAACTCCACCGGAGGAACCACCGTGCCGTCCTCGCGCCGCCAGCGCACCAAAGCCTCGGCCCCGACAATGCGGCGGTCCGGCCCGCCCACTTTGGGCTGGTAGAACACCTCGATGCCGCCGCTATTGAGGGCGCGGCGCAAGCCGGCCTCCACATCAAGACGCCGCACCACCTGGTCGTTGAGCTCCTTGGTGAAGAACTCATAAGTGTTGCGGCCGCGCTCCTTGGCCCGGTACATGGCGAGGTCCGCGTTTTTCAGAAGCACTTCCGGCGTCTCGTCGCCCCCCGCGAACAGCGCAACGCCTATGGACATCCTGACGTGCAGGCTGTGCGCGTCAAGGTCAAAAGGCGCGGCGAAGCATTCCAGCACATGGCGGGCCACCATGCCCGCAGCGGTTTCGCCCGCCGGGTCGTCCACCACCAGCACAAACTCGTCGCCGCCGAAACGGGCAACGGTGTCGCTGCGGCGCACGGATTTCTCCAGCCGCGCGGCCACAAGCTTGAGCAGCCGGTCGCCTGCCGAATGGCCCAGAGAGTCGTTCACGTCCTTGAAGCGGTCCAGGTCGAGGAGCAGCACGGCCACTTCCTCGCCCCCGCGTCGGGCGGATTCCAGGCTGCGGTCCAGGCGGTCCAGCAAAAGCTGCCGGTTGGGCAGCCCCGTCAGGGTGTCGTGGAAGGCCTGGTGGCGCAGTTCCTCCTCGGCGTCCTTGCGCTCGGTGATGTCCTCGATGGAGGCCACGCTGGTCTTGGTGTCGGGAATCATGCCCACGGTAAGCAGCACGACACGCACCTCGCCCCGGCTGTTCAGAAAATGCGCCTCGTAGTTGCGCGGGGCCAGGTCAGGAGACTGCCGTCGCTTGGCGTGGTGGCGCAGCATCCAGTCCACATCCTCCGGCGTGAAGAATTCCGTCCAGCGGCGCTTGCCTTCCACGTCTTCCCGAAGGTGGCCGGAGAGGTTTTCAAATTCCTGGTTGACCAGGGTGATGGTCGTGTCCGCCTCGACGAGCATGGTGGCGGTGCCGGTGTTCATGAACACGGCTCGGTAGGTCTCCTCCGAGCGTTTGAGGGCCTCCTGCGCGTTCTGCAGGTCCGTCACGTTGATGAAGGTCTCCAGCAGCAGGGGCTGTCCGGCGCGTTCAATGCGCGAAACGCTCTTGAGCACCGGCATGGTCGTGCCGTCCGCGCGCGGCAGTTCGTCCAGGGTCTGCTCGCCGCCGCGCCCCTGGTCCTCAACCGGGCATTCACCCACTTCGCTGGGGCAGATGAAGCCGTGGCAAAGCCGCCCGACGATCTCGTCGCGGGTGCGGCCGGCGCTCGCGGCGGCAAAGGCGTTGACCTCGCGGATGAGCCGCGTGTCCGGGTCCACAAGAATCACCCCGGCCTGGATGGAGTCCAGCAGCTGCTGGAGGTAGCTCTCCTGCTCCAGGGTCATGATGCACTGGGTGGAGAGATTTTGCCGGGAGCGCTCCAATTCGGCCAGGGTTTCGTTGATGCGCCGGGCCAGGGCGGAGAGCTCATCGCCGCCGGGCATCTCCACGCGCAAGGGCGTGAGCGCGCTTTGCCCCGGAGCGAACGGCTCGTTGACTGCCGCGCCGACGACTTCCACCTGGTCTTTGAGCCTGGCCAGCCGCCGCAGCACCCGCAATTCCAAAAAGCCTATGAGCATGGCCAGAAACACCAGCGCTCCGGCCGTGGCCCACAAGTGCGACTTGGCAAGGGCGCCGTCGCCCTGGGCCTTGATGTCGCGCATGCTGCGCAGGACAAGGCGCAGGGCCGGGTCGCCCCAAGGGTCCGGCAGCACCAGCACGCCGCCGTACAGGGAATCGGAGAGCGGGCCAGTGGCCGCGCCGTCCGGCTTTTCGCGCATTAGGGCGGCTATGTCCTGGCTTGCTGGGGTGTCGGCGCGCTCAAAGGTGATGGGCAGGCGGATGCGCTCCGCTATGGCCGAGGCTTGACCCAAGGCCCGCACCATGACCAGCGTGCCGGAAGGCGGCCCCACTCCTTCGCTGTTGGTTATAGGGCAGCTGGCCACGAGCATGACGCCCCCTGGCAGCAGCACGAGCCCCTTCTTGCGTTCCTCGGGCTGCTTTGCGCTCACCAGAAGGGAGCCGGGCTTCAGCAGAGCCAGAAGCTCTTCGGGCACGGGCTCCCGGTTGCCCCATTGGGGGGTGAAGGCCCGCATCCACACCGGGGTGGCGTTGCGGTCCAGAAAGATGATTGCGGCGAGGCGCAGAGAGATGAGTGTTCGGTCGTGCAGGGAGGACTGCTCGAAACTGCGCGAGCCGTGGAGCATGAAGTTGTTCGCGTCGTCCCAGACCGCCCAGTCCTGCGTGGTGGTGTCGAGCTTGTCCAGTTCGTCGGCCACGGCGTTGCGCGCGCGCTCCATGTTGCGCAGGGCCTGGTCATGTTCGATGTCGGCGAAGCTGGCGTCGATGGTGACGTGCGTGATGACGGCCACGGTGAGCATGAGCGCAAAGGACCCCAGGCAGGTCAAGAGAATGGTGGCTTTGCGGAGCGTCATGTGTGTTCCGGGTGTTCCGAGCGCGAGCGTATGCCCCTTGCACCCCAGGCGCGAGAAGGCGGCGGGGTGGAGTTCGAATACCCTACCGCCCTTTGGAATTAATGGGAAGGATGGAAACGGAAGATTGTCGATGTTGCCAAAAATGTGCAGCGGATTTTAGTGCCTCGCCTGCCTTGGGTCTGGCGTGCGCAGACGGCTGGCCTGCACGGGGGCGTTTACCGGGTAAATGGGATTGGCGCGGGTCCACCAGCCCTCCACGGGCGCGGCGGTAAATTCCGCGCGGGTGACGAACTTGATGCTCTTGTAAGCGAGATCGAAGGGGCTGATCACGCGGGCGGGCGCGCCGCGTCCGTCGGGCAGGGAACCTCCCTCGAGGTCGAGGGCCAGCAGGCTGCCCAGGGCCGGGTTCAACAAATCGGCCAGAGGCAGGCTCTCCACATAATGCGTCAGTCCGCCCACGCGCTCCGTTTGGCCCAGGGAATGGAACACCACATACCGGGCCGAGGGCTTGATGCGCACGCGGGAGAACAGGGCGCGGAACTCCACCCCGCCCCAGGGGGCGTTGTCCACGCTCCAGCCTTCCACGCAGTGAAAGTCCGCCGTGCGGCGCACCTGGGGCAGGGCGCGCAGGTCCTGATACGAGAGTCGCGCCGGAGCCTCCACAAGGCCGTCCAGCGTCAGGGCGTACGGCTCGCGCCGGCCGTCCTTCCATATGATTTCGCCGCGCGCCGGGTCGAAGCGGAATGTGTCCCGCTCCACCGTGCGCGTGGGGAACTTGTCGGAGAACGCGGCGCGGGCCTTTTCCGGCAGCAGTCCCCACATTGCGGCTCCCGCCGTCAGCAGCAGGGCCGGTATGGCCTTGAGCACTGTTCGCCTCATGGCGTCCGGGGTGCGGGTCTTCATGGCGTCCTCCTTTGCTATCCTCTAACATAAGATGCGCAGGGCGGCTTGTGAAGCCCGCCCGCAAGCATCCGCATCCCCTCTCGTCGTCTCTCACGTCTCAATACCCTTGCCGAGTGCCCCCTTGCCAATTTCCGGTCCCGTGGCTACCGTCCGGGCAACCGCACATCCGGAGGCCATATAATGCGCATTTCGTCATATCCCTTAGGACCCCTCGACACCAACTGCCACGTTCTCGACCATCAGGGACAGGCCCTGGCTGTGGACCCCGGCGGCGACCCCGCCGACGTGCTGGAATTTCTCCAGGCGGAGAAGCTCACCCTTGCGCACATCCTCATCACGCATCTGCATTTCGATCACATCTACGGCTGCGCCGCCCTTTCCAAGGCCACGGGCGCGCCCATTCTGGCCCCGGCGGCGGATGCCTATCTGCTCGACATGGAGCTTGGGCGGGGCGGCGTGTACGGCTTTCCCATGGTGGAGCCCTTCGACTACGCGCCCCTGAAGGAAGGCCCCGGAGAGTTCCTCGGCCTGGAATGCCGGTGCCTGGCCACGCCCGGCCATACGCCCGGAAGCTTCAGCTTTTATTTCCCGGCCGCCAAGGCCGCCTTTGTGGGCGATCTCATTTTTTACCGCTCCGTGGGCCGCACCGATTTCCCCGGCGGCAGCACCGAGGATCTCAAGAAGTCCGTGCAGGAGAAAATTTTCACCCTGCCCGGCGAGACCGCGCTCTATTCCGGACATGGCCTGGACACCACCGTTGCCGATGAAAAGACGCATAATCCGTTCTTTCTGCATGATATGTTTTAGCCTCTTCGGAGCAGGCGCCACCGATTTCGCCGTCGTTCCCGCCGCTGCCAGACGCAGCGGCGCGCGCCTCGCGGGACGCATCGGAGACCGGTCGCAGCCCCTCCAGAGCATCGCGGCTCCTGCTTTCCCATTCGCCGTTGCCCGATCTTTGGCCTCTGCCCAGCATTCAAAGGCGATTTCACAGCTGAGGGGGTTCGGGGGGAATCATTCCCCCCGGCCGCCGGAGGCCTCTTCATCCCAGCGAGGGCCCTATGACGACGATTGATCTGCGCGACAAGTGTTGAGGAGTGGGCATGGAGGTGGGTTGGCACCTCCGTTTCAGCCGCGAGGCCGCGCTCGCGTTTCTTGTGCAGCCCAAGCTTGCGCCTAACGTGGAGGACGCGGTATTCATCGCTGGCGGCTGGACCCTCGCGTGGGACCGGAGCGCCGAGTCTGACGGCTGGCTGACGGCCACTGCGCAGCGCAAGGCAAAGGGGGAAGCATGATCGAAAACGTGAAGCACGAGGTGGCGGTCTTCGCCTGCAGCCACAGGGGCGGCGGCAATTCCGACGCCGCGGCCGCGCTCATCGCCCGCGGCGTGCGCGAGGCTGGCGGCTCGGCCCGCGTCATCGAACTGCGGCAGTTCCGCGTGCTGCAATGTCTGGCCTGCCGCGCCTGCGCGGGCGAGGCGCAGTCCCGCTGCGTGCTGCGCGAAAAGGACGAAGCCGAGGTGCTCTTCGGGGTGCTCATGGCCGCGCCGGTGGTGGTGTTCGCCTCGCCCATCTATTTTTATGGGCTGCCTTCGCTGTGCAAAACCTGGGTGGACCGCTCCCAGCGGTTCTGGGAGGCGCGGCACAAGAAAGACGCTTGGGCCATGGCCTTGGCGGAGCGTCCGGCCTTTGCGTGTTTTGTCGCGGGCCAGCCCTCGGGGCCGAAGCTTTTTGACGGTGCGCGGCTGACCCTCAAGTATTTTCTGGTGAACTTCGGGCTGACCCTGGCCGAGCCTTTGGGGTTGCGCGGCATGGACGCGGCGGGCGATCTTTTGTCCTCGGCAGAGCATACGCGCTCCGTGGTTGAGCTTGGTCATGCGGCTGGCCACGCGCTGACCGGGCATGCACCAAATGGGCATGCGCCAATTGGCAACCTGCCGGCCGGCCACATGCCGCCGACCGGGGGCACGGGTGCGTGAGGCGTTGCTGCGGCTTGCGAGCCGCGCGCTTTCAACCATGCTGCTGACCGAGGCGCGCTGCCCGGCCTGTGGCCGCGTTGATGGCGGCCTTGGAGCAGGGGCGTCCGCTCTATGCCGGGATTGCCGCAAGCCTGACGGGGAGGGCGACGCCGCCAGCAGGGGAGCGCCCTGCCCTGGCTGCGGGGAATACCCGGCCGCGCCGCAGTCGTTGCCATTGCTGTGTGGCCGCTGCCGCGAAAAGCCCCGGCCCTGGGGCCGCGTGCTCGTGTATGGGCCTTATGATGCGGAGCTGCGCGGCATGATTTTGGCTTATAAGTTTGAGCAGCGGCTGGACCTGGGGCGGCAGCTCATGGAGTTCGCCCTTGCGGCCTTTGAGCGCGGCATTGCGGCGTTTCCAGAGGTCGCGGCCTGCGAGGGCATAGTGCCGGTGCCGCTGCATGGGCGGCGGCTGCTGCTGCGCGGCTTCAACCAGAGCCGGGAGATCGCCCGGCTGCTTTCCGCCCGGCGCTCCCTGCCCATTTGGCAGAACGCGCTGGCCCGCGTGCGCCGCACCGTGCCGCAGATGGAGCTTGCGCGGGAGGCCAGGGCCGAGAACATTCGGGGGGCCTTTGTGGCGGATGAGAAAATTTTGGCCGGGCGCTCCGTGCTGCTGGTGGACGATATCATGACGACAGGCTCGACCCTTGAGGAGTGCGCCCGCGCCATGCTGGGGGCCGGGGCTTTGCGCGTTGACGTGCTGGTGCTGGCCAGGGCCTGAGTTTTGGCGTAGGCTGAAAAATATATGGCCCGGCGCTTGACTTTCCCTGCCGGACCAAGCTAAGAGATCGCCTCTTACGCGATGGAGGTATTCGCAATGTTCGCAATTATCGAGACCGGCGGTAAGCAGTACCGCGTGGAACAGGGACTCGAGTTCAAGGTGGAGCTTCTTCAGGC
>Ga0209800_10003767_pt1 | contig 11732 bp, 4 predicted proteins | sample Higcelweek8metaG_FD_187174 | JGI IMG/M metagenome (GOLD analysis project Ga0209800, IMG submission 187174) | Freshwater pond sediment microbial communities from the University of Edinburgh, under environmental carbon perturbations - High... | ecosystem: Environmental > Aquatic > Freshwater >... | reverse complement strand
TCGAGTGATTTTGCCAGTTTAACACCGCCGCCTTTTCCACGACCACCGGCATGTATCTGTGCTTTGACCACACAAAACTGCGATCCGCTCAATTTTTGAATTTCTTTAGCTGCATCAACAGCCTGTTCGATGGTTTCAGCCATAATACCCTTAGGTACAGGCACTCCGAAACTACTCAATATTTGTTTTGCCTGGTATTCGTGAAGATTCATTGCTGTGGTTTATAATTTAAAAATCGGTTTTTCGCCCCGGTGTAGATTATGATGATGATTTCAGAATTTCTTTACAACACAATTAAAACAATGATAACAAACATGTTACGGATAAACCACCAAAATATTTTAGGTGTGATTCCCAAACTTGTTTGCGCTGCTAAAATAATTATTTTTATAACAACACAGGAATAAAAGGCAACGTATATCTTTGCATCCAAAATTATTTTCACGTGCGCTTTCTGTTAACTCTGTCTATTACCTTTTTTATCTGCATTTATTCATTTGCTGAAAATCATCCTGATCCCCGTTCGGACAGGAAATCTTTCTTTACCCAAAAAACGCTGTTAGCTCCTAAAATTGACGGTTTGCCTGATGATTCGGTCTGGCAGTCGGTGACGCCGATATCTGATTTCAGACAATTCCTTCCTGTTTATGAAGCTGCTCCGTCATTTCGTACCGAAGTAAAAATCGCTTACGACGATTATGCTATTTATATATTGGCAAAAATGTTTGATCCCAATCCCGACAGTATTTTGCGGCAGCTTGGTTTGCGCGACGACGATCATCTGAACGCGGATATGTTCAGCATTGAATTTGATACGTATAACAATCAGCTTGATGCATATTCGTTCCTGGTTACTGCTTCGGGTGTTCAGATGGACTGGCGCGAATCGGACGAAACCTATGATGCCGTTTGGGACAGTGAAGTGAGGATAACCAGCGATGGCTGGATCGCAGAGCTAAAAATCCCTTATTCGGCAATACGGTTTGCCGGAAGCCAGTCGCAGGAATGGGGAATGCAGATTACCCGCACCATACGCCGTTACCGCGAAACCGACCAATGGTCGCTCGAAATGCCTGAAACAAAAAACGATCTTCCTTATTGGGGAACACTGAAAGGAATCAGTGATATTAAACCACCTGTAAGACTTTCGGCTACTCCTTATATCCTGCTTCAGGCCGAACATTTCCCAAATCCATCCACTGAAAAAGATATTTCCACTTCAATTGGTGGCGGAATGGATTTAAAACTAGGAATGAACGAAAGTTATACGCTTGATATGTCGTTGCTTCCTGATTTCAGCCAGGTGCAATCGGACAATAAAGTGAAAAATTTAACGGCTTTCGAAACAGTATATGAAGAGCAACGTCCTTTCTTTAAGGAAGCTGTCGATTTATTTAAGAAAGGTGATATATTTTATTCGCGCAGGATAGGCAAAACTCCAGCCCTGTTTTATGATGCTGAAAATGAACTTAATGAAGGTGAATATCTTTATAAAAATCCTGTACAACAGAAACTGATAAACACCACCAAAATATCAGGACGAAATAAAAATGGACTTGCCATCGGAATACTAAACGCAATAACAGCAAATACCTACGCCATTGCTAAAAATGCTGATGGTGACGAACGCAGAATCCTTACTGATCCGCTCACAAATTATAACCAGATTGTTGTTGATCAGGCGCTTAAAAACAATTCGGATTTTTATATAACCAACACCAATGTATTGCGCGACGGTCACTTCCGGGATGCAAATGTAACAGCAACCGGGCTTACGCTTAATGATAAATCGAATTCGTACCGTATTAATCTTTCTGCAGGTTTGAGCCAGGTTTTTCTGCCGACTGATGATAATGGAACAAAACAGGATATATCGAGAGGTTTTAAATACGGAGTCAGTGCCGCAAAAACTAATGGTAATTTTCAATGGTCACTAAGCCGTTCGTCGATGGATAAAAAGTTCGATGCCAACGATATGGGTCTCACAATTTATAATAATTACAATAACAATACCGGCAGTGTGAGTTACAATTTTTATAAACCATTTTGGTTGCTTCGCGATATGTCCAACACAATAAGCATAGTAAACCAGAATAATTATACGACTCATAAACCTCAAACAGCAAAAGTAGAGTACAATACCTTTTTAACCACACTCAATTATTTCTCGATGTGGGCCGAAGCAGGACATACTTTTACCGAAACTTACGATTATTATGAACCCCGAACCCCCGGAATGTACTATCTGAAACCGAAAAGCACCTGGGCGTATATAGGATTTTCGTCGGATTACCGTAATCGGATTGCCCTCGATGGCGAACTGAGCGGATATTATTCGGCGCGCGACAACTCAAAAGGTTTTGAAGTTGAAATATCACCGATTGTAAGATTGAACGATCATTTCATGTTCAATCTGTCGAGCAGTTACGAGAAAAATACCAACGACTACGGATTTGCGGGCAAAGAAGGAGATGACGTGATTTTTGGAAACAGGGAAATTTATGTAAATGAAAATTCCTTCAGCAGCAAATACCTGTTTAAGAATGATTTATCATTAAGTTTAACTGCCCGTCATTATTATGCCCGCGGGAAATACGATAGTTTTTACACTTTGCTTGATAACGGGCGTTTGGAACCGGCAACAGATTATGCCCAAGAACATGATTTCAATTTTAACTCTTTCAATATCGATATGGTTTTTTCCTGGATATTTGCTCCCGGCAGCAGCCTCAATTTTGTATGGAAAAATGAAATCACGACAGAAACGGACACAGTTTCGGGCAGCTATTTTAATAATCTGAACGATACTTTTATGGAGCCTCAGCTTAACAACATATCGCTCAAAATTTTATATTATATCGATTACCAGCGGTTAAGGAATAACAACGGATAACTACAATCTTTTCCATTCCTTCATATTAAAAAATTACGATTTCAATGTACTGCGGATTTCAACAACTTCCACTTACAGTTTAATTTACATAAATTGTACCTTTACGGCCACAAACTTAAGTATGATATCCGGGAAAAACATTCATAAATCGTATGGTTCGCTCGAAGTGCTGAAAGGCATCGACCTGCTGATTAATAAAGGAGAAATTGTATCGATAGTAGGCGCATCGGGTGCTGGCAAGACAACGCTGCTTCAGATTATCGGCACACTCGACCGGCCTACTTCGGGTTCGATAGAATTCGATAACCAGGATGTGGCAAAACTCAACGAGAAGAGGATGGCTCAGTTCCGTAACAAAAACATCGGATTTGTATTCCAGTTCCACCATCTTTTACCAGAGTTCACAGCGCTCGAAAACCTTTGTATTCCTGCATTTATTGCGGGCAGTTCGCACAAAGAGGCTACCAAACGAGCCATGGAGCTGCTTGAATTCCTTCGTATGACCGATCGCTGCGACCATAAACCTTCGGCACTTTCGGGTGGCGAACAGCAGCGCGTTGCTGTTGCCCGGGCACTGATGAATAACCCTGCAGTAATACTTGCCGATGAACCTTCGGGAAATCTCGACTCCGCCAATGCAAAAGAACTGCATCATTTATTTTTTACTTTGCGGAAAGAATTCAACCAAACTTTCGTGATTGTAACCCATAACCAGGAACTGGCTGATATGAGCGATAGGAAACTGTTAATTACCGATGGACGTATCGTTTAAAATATCGAATGTTAAAGTTTCATAACATCAACTGATTCAAATCGATAAAATGTAAATTCAGCTGATTTTAATCCAATAAATCCGTAAATTGACCGTTATTATTTTCTGTTCCCAATTATCAAACCCGCTTACTCAATGAAGAACCACAAATCCCGAAAGGGCTCAACTATAATTTTACTGCTTGCTATCGCCGGAATCTCCTTTTTATCACTGATTTCCAATCCTTGCCTTGCACAAACCCAAACCAATTCTACCGGCTATGAAGCCTTGGTAAAACAGGCTGACCAGGCATTAGCGGCAAAAGACTATTCAACGGCCCTGATGCTTTATGAAAAAGCAAATTTAGCAAAACCCGAACTTAAATACGCATCAGGAAAAATTACTGAAATTAACGCCATACTCGATGCAAGCGAAGGGTCAAGATCAACACTTTTCGAAGACCTGATCATTAAAGCAGAAAACTTTTTAAAACAGAAAGATTATCCAAAGGCCAAAGCTGAATACCAGAAAGCCCTCTCCATCGATCCAAAAGCACAATTTCCTAAGGACAGGCTGAAACAGATAAGCGCCGTTTACACCGATCCTGCTGATCAGGAATATTTTAACGATGCTGTTACCAGCGGCGACAGGGCACTGGCTGCGTTGGATTTTGAAAAAGCTATTCTGTTTTATGAAACTGCACTATCCGTAAAACCTGATGCTAAAGCAGTTAAGGACAAAATTGCGAACACGAAAAAACAGCAATCCGAAACAAAAATTAAGGAGGAACAATCAGCAAAAATAATAGTTGCTGCGGATAAATTGTTGCAAGCTGGTAAACGTGAAGAAGCTTTAGCTGAATATAAAAAAGCGTTGGAGTTAACTCCTTCGAACCAATATGCAGCTGAGAAAAAAAGAGAGATAGAGAAACTTATTGCTGATAAGCAAACACTTCAGGATACATATGACAAATCAATAGAGCAGGCCGACCAGTTTTACATCAACCGCGATTTTGCCAGCGCCCGGATTAAATACCAGGAAGCGCTGAATTCAAAACCTGAAGCCCGCTACCCGAAAGAAATGCTCGAAAAGACAAAAAGCGGCGAATCACAATTACTTTCGGATAAAGAGAAGTATGATGCAGCCCTGGCAAGTGCTGAAAATCTATTTAAAGAAGGTGATTATGAAGCTGCTTTAACCGGTTTTAAATCCGCCCTGGCTATTAATCCTGCAGAAGCATATCCGAAAACAAAAATCACTGAAATCGAAAAACTGATCACCGAACGCACTTCCCGAAAGGAAGCGTATGATATTGCCATTAAAAACGGCGACCAGTCGCTGGGTGAGAAAAAATATGATCCTGCTTTAAGTCATTACCGCAACGCACTTTCGCTTTTGCCAGGCGAAGAATATCCGAAACAAAAAATTGAAGAAATCTCAGCTTTGGTAGCATCGCAAAAATCGCTGGATGAGAATTATAAAAAATCAATAGCTGATGCAGATAAGCAGTTTACACAGAATTTATTTGCCGAAGCAATAGTTACATATACAAAAGCTCTTGAACTTAAACCCACTGAAACCTACCCGCAGCAAAAGATTACTGAGGCACAGAATCAGCTGAATTTACTGAAAGGAAAAGATGAAAATTATGCTTCAGCAATCAAGTCAGCCGATGCCTATTATGCTGAGCAGAAATACAATGAGGCTCTTGCTGATTACAAGCAAGCAATCTCAATAAAGCCTTCGGAAAAATATCCCCAGGATAAATCCGCAGAGATCAATAAGATATTAGCTAAACTAAAATCGGATTCCGACAACTACTTACTGGCTGTTTCGAAAGGCGATAAAGCGCTGGAAGCCATCAATTATCCGCTGGCACTCACCTCGTTTCAGGAAGCGCTGGCAATTAAGCCTGCAGAGCAATATCCTCAGGATAAAATTGCTGAAATAAATGCAGCAATTGCAGCCCGAAAACTTACTGATGAGAAATATAACACTGCCATAAAAAATGCCGACCAGTTTTTTACTGCAAAAGAGTATGACCAGGCAACCTCGGCATATACAGAAGCTGTCGAACTGAAAAAGAACGAAAAGTACCCACAGGAGCAACTGGCTAAAATCAATAAAATTCTTGGTGAAGAACGTTCCGCTAACGAAAATTATACCCGGGCAATAACTGAAGGTGACACCTATTTCTCCGAACAGAAGTTGAACGAAGCAATCGCATCGTATAAAAAAGCAACTGGCATAAAACCTTCTGAAACCTATCCTAAATCGCAAATTGAGAAAATCAACACTTTAATTGCCGAACAGAAAAAACTGGATGCCGATTATAATGCGGCCATTGCTTCAGCTGATAAACTGTTTGCTGCCACAAACTACGATGACGCCATTGCTGATTACCGCAAAGCTCTGGCTTTGAAACCATCGGAAAAATACCCGTCAGATAAAATTACAGAAGCCGAAAAACTGCTTGCGGACACGAAAGCACTTGAAGTAGCGTATTTCAAAGCTGTGGCTGATGGAGATGCGTATTTGTCGGTCAAAGATTTTGCAAACTCTCTGACTTCATTTAGAACTGCCAGCGGCATTAAACCTTCCGAAGTATATCCGAAACAAAGAATTGTCGAAATACAAGCTCTCCTTGATAAAGACAAAGCAGAAGGTCAGCGTTACCAGGAAGCTATTGCGCAAGCCGACAAACTTTTTACAGAACAAAAATACCAGTCAGCACTCGAACCTTATGAACGTGCTTCGGGCATAAAACCTGCCGAAACTTATCCAAAGGACCAAATCGCAAAAATTAATCAGCTGATAGCCGAACAGAAAAAACTGGACGAAGATTATCAGAAGCTAATTACCGATGCAGATGCTCAGTTTAAAGCAGCTAAATACGATGAATCCCGTGGATTGTATGTGAATGCCGGAACGTTAAAACCAGCAGAAAAACTGCCTAAAGACCGCATTGCTGAAATTGATGGTTTACTTGCTGATTTGCTGAATAAAGAACAAAGTTATGCGAAACATATAACTGATGGAGATACCAGGTTTACGGAGAAACAATACACCGAAGCGCTTGGTTCATATACTAGTGCATTGAAAATCAAACCTTCGGAAACCTATCCTAAATCGCAAATCGAGAAAATCAACACTTTAATTGCCGAACAGAAAAAACTGGATGCCGATTATACTGCTGCCATTACTTCGGCTGATAAACTGTTTACCGCTTCAAAATACGATGACGCTATTATTGATTACCGCAAAGCTCTGGTTTTGAAACCATCGGAAAAATACCCGTCAGATAAAATTGCAGAAGCCGAAAAGCTGATCGCTGATTTGAAAGCACTGCAGGAATCATATGACAAAGCCGTAGCAGAAGGGGATAAATATTTGACTGACAAAGATTTTGCAAACTCTTTGACTTCATTCAAAACAGCCTCCGGCATAAAACCATCGGAAGCATATCCGAAGCAACGAATCACCGAAATACAGGCACTCCTTGATAAAGACAAAGCAGAAGGTCAGCGTTACCAGGAAGCTATTGCGCAGGCCGACAAACTTTTTACGGAACAGAAATACCAGGCAGCACTTGAACCGTATCAGAGTGCTTCGGGCATAAAACCTGCCGAAACTTATCCAAAGGACCAAATCGTAAAAATAAATCAGCTGATAGCCGAACAGAAAAAACTGGACGAAGATTACCAGAAGCTCATTACCGATGCAGATGCGCAGTTTAAATCAGCTAAATACGATGAATCCCGAGGATTGTATGTGAATGCCGGAACGTTAAAACCAGCAGAAAAACTACCAAAAGACCGTATTGCCGAAATTGACGGTTTACTCGCCGGAATTCAACAAAAGGAACTTAATTACACAAATTCCATCAAGGAAGCAGATGCGTTTTTTACTGATAAAAATTACACTGAAGCAATAGTATCTTACACTAAAGCGCTGAATATAAAACCGGCTGAAACCTACCCGAAATCGCAGGTTGAGAAAATTAACACGCTGATCGCCGAACAGAAAAAACTGGATGCTGATTACCTTTCGGTTCTTGCTTCGGCGGATAAATTATTTGATGAAACCAAATACACCGATGCCATATCCGATTACCGCAAAGCTCTGACCTTTAAACCTTCGGAGAAATACCCATCGGAAAAAATTACTGAAGCTGAAAAGCGGATCGCCGATATAGCAGCACTTCAGCAAGCTTACGATAAAGCGCTTGCCGATGGCGATAAAAAGCTTACGGAAAAGGATTTTGAAAATGCACTTTCAGCTTTTAAAAATGCAAATACTATAAAACCGTCTGAAACCTATCCACAGCAGAAAATTGCTGAAATACAGGCAATTCTTGATAAAAACAAGGCTGAGAATGATAGCTACCAGGAAGCAATTGCCCTGGCTGATAAATTCTTTACTGGAGAAAAATACCGCGAAGCACTTGAACCTTATCAAAGGGCTAACACAATAAAACCTGCGGAAAAATACCCTCTCGAGCAGATTGAGCGTATTAACCAACTGCTTGCCGAACAGAAAAAGCTTGACGAAGATTACCAGAAAATGATTACCGATGCTGCCACTTTACTAAAAAATGAAAAGTACAGTGATGCGCGCAATTTATACACCAATGCAGGTGCATTGAAACCTTCGGAGCAACTTCCGAAAGATAAAATTGGCGAAATCGACTCAATTCTGGCCAGCCTGAAACTGAAAGACGAAAACTATACCAAAGCCATCAATACTGCATCTGAGCTGTATGCCGCAAAAAATCTGCCCGCTTCAATAAAATCATACGAGGAAGCACTTAGTATTAAACCTGCAGAAAAATACCCACAGGAGCGTATCGCTGCTATTAAAGCAGAAATAAAAGCAATTGACGATAAATATTCAGCAGCCGTTTCGCTCGGAGATTCAAAACTGGCGTCGAAAGAGTTGATGGAAGCTATGAATGCCTATCAGAATGCGCTTGAGATAAAGCCTTCGGAAGAATATCCGAAAACTAAATTATCCGAAATAAACACCGCTCTTGCCGCTCAGAAAGAAGAACAGGAGAAAATGTATGCTTCGTATATTGCTGACGGCGACAGACTTGCTGAGGCAAAAGACTACAATGGCGCCCGATCAGCATTTACCAAAGCTACAGGAATAAAACCATCAGAAACCTACCCGAAGCAACGCATAACCGAAATAAATAAAATAACCGAAGAAATTGAACTGGCTCAAAAAGCGGAATATACCAAAGCCCTTGGCGAAGCTGATAAACTGTACAATTCAAAAATCTTCGATCAGGCTATTGATGCGTATGAAGCTGCTTCAAAAATCAACAGTAATGACCCATATCCGTTGCAGCAAATCAGCGCAATCCGGAAATATATGTCGGATCATGCTATTCAGGATTTGTTTGCTGATGTATTCCTGATCACAGAAGGCACTGAGAAAAAATTCACTTTTTCATCCATTGAGCCACGCCTGCGTAAAAATAATTATATCCTTCTTAAAGCACGGTCGGCAGGAAAATCAACGCCAAAAGTTTACCTGAATTACGGTAAGGACAACCAGAAAAATGGTGGAATCGTTTTACGCAGTCTCGATAAAAATGAGATAAAAGATTATCTGATCAGGATAAGCGTGCAGGACAAATGGTACCGCGAGGATAACAACTGGATAAGCCTGTTTGTGGAAACCGGTGACATTGAAATCACAAAAGTGCAGATTGCTGCTGGCGATGAGTAGATCATCCTTGAAGTAAGTTTCGGATTAAATCATTGACGTGCGAAACAGATTACGTATTTCGTAATACTCTAAGAGTAAAAAGTGTTGACTCCATACCACGGGTTTTCCTAAAAAAACAATTACCCAAGTTTATTAATATTTTCAGATATTTGCCGCACGATAAATCAGGTTATTAAATGGCAAAATTAACTGAACACTTCAGCAAATTCAGAGAAGGAATAGTTGGGGACAATGCGGAATATAAAACTCCATATGGTGTTCAAAAAATGCTATATGCTGACTGGGTTGCCAGCGGGCGTTTCTATAAACCAATCGAAACGCGTATTTCCGAAATAATTGGGCCCTGGGTAGCCAATACGCATACCGAAACCTGCGAGAGCGGGCAGCTCATGACCAAAGCATATCATGAAGCTCAGCATATCATCAAAGAACACGTAAATGCAGGTCCTGGCGATGTGCTTATCACCTCAGGATTTGGGATGACGGGTGTGCTGGTTAAATTCCAGCGGATGCTTAATATGAAAGTACCGGAGAAAAATGTAGCAGGCGAATTTGTGTATTCCGGTGAAAAACCTGTTGTATTTATTACCCATATGGAACATCATTCCAATCATACATCATGGTACCATACTATTGCAGATGTTGAAGTTATTCCTCCTGATAAAGACTTGCTTGTAGCTCCGGAAAATTTAAGGTTACTACTCGAAAAATTTAAGGACAGACCCTTAAAAATAGGTTCCTTTACTGCTTGTTCAAATGTTACAGGTATTGAAACACCGATTCACGAATTAGCACGTATAATGCACGAAGCCGGAGGGTATTGTTTTGCCGACTATGCTGCCTCTGCGCCATATGTGGATATTAACATGCATCCTGACGACCCCATGGAAAAACTGGATGCCGTTTTCTTTTCGCCCCATAAATTTCTGGGCGGTCCGGGAACTTCAGGGGTTCTGGTATTTGATTCGGCACTTTACCATTGCCGGGTTCCTGATGCACCGGGCGGCGGCACTGTTGACTGGACAAATCCCTGGGGTGAGTATAAATTTATTGACAATATTGAAGTTAGGGAAGATGGTGGCACGCCAGGATTTCTGCAAGCGATGAAAACGGCAATGTGCATCAATCTGAAGAATAAAATGAGTACCAGACTGATACGCGAACGCGAAGAGGAACTGGTAAAAATTGCTTTCCGGGAGTTGTGTTGTATTCCGGGAGTACACATATTGGCCGAAAACCAAAAAACCCGCCTTGGAATTATTTCGTTTTATATTACCGGAATCCATTTTAACCTGGTCGTAAAACTGCTCAGTGACCGTTATGGAATTCAAATGCGGGGAGGTTGCGCTTGTGCCGGCACATACGGGCATTTTCTGCTTGATGTAAGTTACGAAAAATCGAAAGCAATCACTGATCTTATTACACATGGCGACCTCTCGCAGAAACCAGGCTGGATAAGGCTTTCGCTACATCCAACCATGTCGGATGAAGATTTGTATTTCATTATTGATGCGATAAAAAGAGTATCGGTTCACCACCTCGAATGGGGAAATGATTACATCTATAACAAACATACAAACGAATTTAAACATAAAAACGAACTTCATCACAAGGATGAATTGGTAAGAAGCTGGTTTGTGATGGATGAATAAATCTGAAATCGTTGAAATATACTATCCGGTATCTTATTCTTAATCCGACATTACCATTAAATAACCCATATACCTTTGATTAATAAATATTTCGTTAATCTGCTTTATGCAAAATAATAAGAGTAATTTCCGGGCGTGTTGCAATGCGTCCCGGGTATCCGAGGGTGCCTAGTCCACGGTTCACATAAAGGTATTGTATTACCCCGTTTTCATGAATTTTTTCATATAAACCGCCCCATTGTTTAAATATCAGCGAAGCAGGACTCCATTTTATACTACCTCTTTCGATAGCAAATTGCATTGCATGAGTATGTCCGGCTAATGTAAGATCAATATCCGTATATAAATTATTAACCTCGCCATCCCAATGCGAAGGATCATGCGTAAGAAGCACCTTAAAATGAGATGAATCAGTGCCTGAAATAGCTTTTTCTAAATCACCCTTTTTCCCAAACCTTTTGTTTGCACTCCAGTTTTCAACACCGATAACAGCTATTGAAACTGAATCCTTTTTTATAGTAACACTTTTATTCAGAAGTAGTTGCCAGCCAATACGATTATAAAAACCAAGTAGGTCCTTATTATTAGTATCCTTGGCTTCCTGCGATTCCCAGGTTGTATATTCGCCATAATCGTGATTTCCGAGTATGGTATAAATGCCATCCTTCGCCTCGAAACCTTTCATTTCCTGCTCAAACGG
>Ga0209800_10003765_pt1 | contig 11735 bp, 9 predicted proteins | sample Higcelweek8metaG_FD_187174 | JGI IMG/M metagenome (GOLD analysis project Ga0209800, IMG submission 187174) | Freshwater pond sediment microbial communities from the University of Edinburgh, under environmental carbon perturbations - High... | ecosystem: Environmental > Aquatic > Freshwater >... | reverse complement strand
GTGGACCAGAACATACTTGAGAGCCTGAGCGGTTTGGACAGGGCCGACCTGCCCCGCATCCTGAGCGCGCTGCCCTTCGGGGTGGCGGTTCTGGACGCCGAGCGGCGCACCCTGTTTTTGAACCGCGCCCTGGAGAGCCTCACCGGCTTCTCCACCGCAGACGTGGCGGGCGTTTTCTGCCGCCACGTGCTGCGCGGGAGCTTCTGCCTGCACGGCTGCCCCTGCCTGTCCCAGGGCGGGGAAAGCGCCGCTCCCGACGCCTGCGGCGAGAGCCGCGAGGGCACCCTCATCAACCGCCACCGCCGCAAGATTCCCGTGCGCCTGACCAGCCTGCCCATCCTGGACCGCGCGGGCAATTTTCTGTGCACCCTCGACGTGCTGGAGGACCTCTCGGCCTTGAAGGACATGGAGACGCGGCTGTCCATCTCCGCCAGCCCGGGCCAAATGGTGGGCCGCTGCGCGGTCATGGAGCATCTGCTGCGCATCCTGCCCGCCGTGGCCCAGAGCGGCTCCCCGGTGCTGCTCACGGGCGAGTCCGGCACGGGCAAAGACCTGCTGGCCGAGGCCCTGCACCGCTTCAGCCCCAGAACGCGGGAGAGCTTCGTGCGCGTCAACGCCACGCCCATGCCCGAGGCCCTGCTCGACGCCGAGCTCTTCGGCCAGGCCGAGGGACCTGACGGCCTGCCCCGGCCGGGCAAGTTCCAGCTGGCCCAGAACGGCACGCTCTACCTTTCCGAAATCGCCGACATGCCGCTGGCTCAGCAGGGCCGCCTGCTGCGGCTGCTGGACGAGAAGGCCGTGCTGCCCGCCGGCGGGGACCGGCCCATGCACCTGAACGTGCGCGTTGTGGCGGCCACAGGCCGCGATCCCGAGGAGATGGTCAAGGCCGGGCTCCTGCGCGAGGACCTGTTCCACCGCCTCAACGCCGTGCGCCTGCACCTGCCGCCCCTGCGCGAACGCGGCGAGGACGTCGGCTTTTTGCTGGCGCACTACCTGAAGCTCTTCGCTGCCAAGTTCCGCAAGCAGGTCCTCGGCTTCTCCGACAAGGCCCAGGCGCTGCTCGCCTCCTACGACTACCCCGGCAACGTGCGCGAGCTGCGCAACATGGTCGAGTACGCGGTGATGGTCTGCCCCGGGGAGACGATTCAGCCCGAGCACCTGCCCGCACACCTGCGCTTCCCCCTGGCCGCCGGGGCCACGGACGCCGCCCAGGCCCTCCCGGCCCAGGGCAAACCCTCCGGCGCGCACAAGCCCGCCCGGAAAAAGGCGTAGGGGGCACGGCCATGGGCAAGAAGATTCTGGTCACGCTGTACCGCGACGAGGTGGCCCCGCGCTTCGATCTGTGCTCCGAGGTGCTGCTGGTCACGGTGGACGCCACCGGGCACGAGGTGCGCAGGCAGGACCTGGTGCTGGCCCATTCCAGCGCCGACGACCTCTGCGACCTGATCCTGGACCGTGAGGTGGCCGTTGTCATCACCGGCGGCATCGAAGAGGAGCATTACCACTACCTGCGCTGGAAGCGCGTGGAAGTCATCGACGGCGTGGCCGGCCTGTCCGGCGAGGCCCTGGCCCTGTACCTGCGCGGGGAGCTTGAGCCCGGCGCCATCCTCTTCAAGGGGCTCAGCCATGAGTAAGCTCGCCGACCTCATCAAGCACCCCTTGAGCGGACTGCAGAGCGACGTGGACGAGGCCGAGTCGCCCATACGCTACACCCTGCTGCGCCGGAAGATCTTCGCGCTCATGGCCGCAGCCACCCTGATCCCGCTGCTGGCCATGGCCGTGCTCAACTACTACGAGCACCAGAGCGCCATGGCGCGCGAGATCCAGAACCCGCTGCGCGTGCTGGTGAACAAGACCAAGAACTCCTTTGAGCTGTTTTTGACCGAGCGCTCCTCCACCGTGAGCCTCATCGCCTCGGCCTACACCTATCCGGAGCTGGCCGACGAGAAGAAACTCGGCCGCATCTTCAGCGTGATGAAGAAGGAGTTCAAGGGCTTCGTGGACCTGGGGCTCATCGACGCGCACGGCACCCAGGTGAACTACGTCGGCCCATACGCCCTCAAGGGCAAGAACTACGCCGAGCAGCGCTGGTTCCAGGAAGTGCGGATCAAGGGCAAGTACGTCAGCGACGTGTTCATGGGCTTCCGCAAGTTCCCCCACGTCATCATCGCGGTGCAGCACATGACCGAGGACGGGCGCACCTGGATCCTGCGCGCCACGCTCGACACCCACCAGTTCGAGCGCATCATCGCGAGCATGAGCCTGGAGCCGGACGCCGACGCCTTCCTGGTCAACGGCCAGGGGATCATGCAGACCGGCTCCAACAACTACGGGAAAGTGCTGGAGAAGATGTCCTTCCCCCTGCCGCCCCAGACCTACGAGCCTGCGGTGCTGACCATGCGCGACCCGCTGGGGCGCGACGTCTACCTGTCCTATGCCTACTTCCCCGAGGCCGACCTCGTGCTCATCGCCGTGAAGCCGCGCGGCTCGGTGCTCAAGACCTGGTACACCGTGCGCGGCGACCTGCTGTTCATCTTCGCGCTGGGCGTGGTGGCCGTGTTTGTCACCGCCTACCGCGTCACCGACGTGCTCATCGAACGCATGAAGGAGTCCGAGGAGCGCCGCGAGATGGCGCTGCGGCAGGTGGAGCACTCCCAGAAGCTCTCCAGCATCGGACGCCTGGCCGCGGGCGTGGCCCACGAGGTCAACAACCCCCTGGCCATCATCAACGAGAAGGCCGGGCTCATGAAGGACATCATGGACCGGGAGACCGAGTTCCCGGCCAAGGCCAAGATCGAGGCCCAGGTGGACAGCATCCTGCGCGCCGTGGAGCGCTGCCGGGGCATCACCCACCGCATGCTCGGCTTCGCCCGGCGCATGGACGTGAGCATCGAGGACCTGGACGTGGGCGAGATCATCAAGGAGACGGCGGGCTTTCTCTCCAACGAGGCCATGCACCGCAAGGTCGACGTGCGCCTGGAGATCGACCCCGAGCTGCCGCGCATCTTCTCCGACCGCAGCCAACTCCAGCAGGTCTTCCTGAACCTGTTCAACAACGCCCTGGCCGCCGTGGCCGATGGCGGACGCATCGTGGCCATGGTCCACGCGGTCGGCGAATCCGTGGAGATCACCGTGCGCGACAACGGCTGCGGCATGTCCGACGACACCCTGAAACACATCTTCGAGCCCTTCTTCACCACCAAGAAGGGCAAGGGCACGGGCCTGGGCCTGTCCATCACCTACGGCATCATCAAGCGCCTGGGCGGCGACATCGCCGTCGAGAGCGAGCAAGGCGTGGGCACCACGCTCACCATCACCCTGCCCAAGGGGCAGCGGGAGGCACTGGCATGAACGCGAAAGACTGGAAGATCCTGCTCGTGGACGACGAACGCGAGTTCATCACCACCCTGGCCGAACGCCTGGAGCTGCGCGGCATCCCCGCCCGCGTGTGCTTTGACGGCGAGAGCGCGCTCACGGCCATCGCCGCCGAAGAGCCCCACGTGGTCGTGCTCGACGTGCTCATGCCGGGCATCAAGGGCCTGGAAGTGCTGGAGCGCGTCAAGCGCACCAATCCGCAGGTGCAGGTGCTGCTTCTGACCGGCCACGGCAGCACCCGCGACGGCATCGAGGGCATGCGCCTGGGCGCCTACGACTACATGATGAAGCCGCTGAACATCGACACGCTCATCGAGAAGATGGAGTCGGCCATCGACTATGCGCGCAAGGCCTCCGCCCTGCCGGGCAAGGCCGACGGGCAGTAGGAGGGCAGGCACCATGCGCGACGCACTGTTCATGGGCCGGATGACGGCCTCGGCCACCCACGAGTTGCAGAACATCCTGGCCACCATCCGCGAGTCCTCCGGGCTCATGGAGGACCTGCTGGCCATAAGCAGCGAGGGCTTCGCCCATGCCGAGCGCTTCAAGAAAGGCCTGTGCGTGCTGGCCGAGCAGGTGGAGCGCGGCATGATCCTGACCGAGCAGCTCAACTTCTGCGCCCACGCGCCGGAAATGAGCCCGGCCGGAGCGGACATCAACGAGGCCGTGCGCGCCCTGGCCGGCCTCTCGCGCAGAAGCGCCGCCCGGCGCAAGACCACCCTGGTGCTGGCCCACGGACGCTCGGGCCTGCGCACCGCCCTGCGCGCGGTGGAGGTCATGGACGCCGTGGGCGCGGCCCTGGAGGCGGCGCTGGACGTGCTGCCCATGGGCACCCAGCTGATGCTCTCCGTGGAGGAGCAGGGCGGGCTCGGCGTGGTGCGCCTGGACGCACCAAGCTTTGAGGCCCTGCGGCAGACCCCGGCCTGGGCCGAACTGGCCGGACTGGCCAAGACCCTGGGCATCGGCGTGAGCGCAGGCCCCGCAGGCCAGGGCGTTGTGCTGGCCCTGCCCCGGCCCGCAGCCTGAGGCCCGTCGCGGTCTCTTGATTTTTGGGAAAAGAGGAGTAGCATTCAGGGTAGCAGCTTGATTCACCATGTTACGCAGGCGGAGTGCACGCCCCCTGCGAACACCCAGGAGGACGCTATGCTCGGAATGCTCAAAACGCTTGAGGACACCTTCGCGGCACTGGCTTTTGCCGACGCCGGGGAGCGGCAGGAGGCCATGCGGATGGCCGGGGTTGAGGAGACGACGGTGTCCGTTTCGGACGTTTACGCCGCCGTGGCCTTTGCCGAGGTCGGCTGCGAGGCCGAGGCCCGCGAGATGCTGGGGATTCGCCCGGTCCGGCTCGTGCCCACGCCCAAGGTCTGCGGATTCCTGGAATCCGTCGGACTCTCGGGAGTGCGCGTGGCCTACGGATTGGCCGAAGCCTAGCCGGAAAGCCAAACACCGGGGGGCCGGGACCGTCAGCCTTGACGCCCCGTCCCGGTCCCCGGAACCGCGCCAGACCGCGCGGAAACAAGGAGAGCACCGTGAGCAAGAAGATCAAGCTGCTGCTGGTCGACGACGAGGAGAATTTCATCAACACCCTGGCCGAGCGCATGAAGATGCGCGACATGGGCCCCAATGTGGCCCATGACGGCGAGACCGCGCTGGAAATGGTCAAGGACGAGGTGCCCGACGTCATGGTCCTCGACCTGCGCATGCCCGGCATCGACGGCGTGGAAGTGCTGCGCAAGGTCAAGAAGGCCCACCCGAACGTTCAGGTCATCATCCTGACCGGGCACGGCAGCGAGCAGGACCAGGAGCTGTGCATGCAGCTCGGCGCGTTCGAGTACCACAAGAAGCCCGTGGACATCGACCGCCTGGTCAAGAGCATCAAGGGCGCCTACCGCCAGAAGATGGAAGACATGATGGTGGCCGCCACCTTCGCCCAGGCCGGAGACTTCGACGTCGCCGACCAGGTCATGCACGAGAAGGACGAAAAGTAAGCTGGGGGCAGCCATGAACGCTGTCCTGCTCGTCGACGACGAGCGCGACTTCGCTGACCTTCTTGCCGAGCGGCTCCAGGCGCGGGGTTTTGAGGTCCGAACCGCCTACGATGGCGAGGAGGCCCTGCGCCTGGCCGCCGGGTACGATGTCGACGTGGCCGTGCTCGACGTGAACCTGCCGGGCATGGACGGCCTGGCCCTGCTGCGCGAGCTGAAGCTCGTGCGGCCCCAGGCCGAGGCCCTCATGCTCACCGGGCAGAACGACCTGGCCACCGCCGTGGCCGGCATGAAGCTCGGCGCCACGGACTACCTCGTCAAACCCGTGCCCATCGACCGCCTGGTGGAGGCCATCACCCGCGCCCAGGACCGCCGCCAGGAGCGCCAGGAAGGCCTGCGCATGGCCGAGACGGCCAAGATGGCCGCCCTGGGCCAGATGGCCGAGGGCGTGGCCCACGAGATCAACAACCCCGTCAATGTCATGGTCTCCCTGGCCGGGTGGATGGACGACCTGGTGGCCGACCTGACCGATCACCTGGGGAGCGCCCAGAACACGCCGCCAGACGATGTCGGCGGCACCCTGACCGAACTCTCCCAGAGCGCGGCCAAGCTGCACGAGCACGGCCTGCGCGTGAAGCAGCTGACGGCCAAGCTGCTCTGCCTGTGCCACAAGTCCAGCCCCGGGTCCCGGCTCGACCCCAACGCCCAGAGGCCCCAGGGCCTCCTCAACCTGGCCGACCAGACCGACCTGGGCGTTTTGCTCAAGGGCCTGCTGGCCGAACGCGCGCCCCGCATGGCCGAGGCCCACACCAAGACCCTTCTGGAGTTCGCCCTGGCCCTGCCCGCCCTGAACGTGCCCCAGGCCTCCCTGCCCGGCGCCAACCTGGGCACCGCCCTGGGCAACATCCTGGACAACGCCCTGGACGCCATGCCCATTGACGGCACCCTCAGCGTCTCCACCCGGTCCGAGGCGGGCGAGGTCGTCGTCCTCATCGAGGACACCGGCCACGGCATCAGCCCGGCGCACCTGCCGCGCATCTTCGAGCCCTTTTTCTCCACCAAGGACGTGGGCCAGGGCACCGGGCTCGGCCTGTCCGTCAGCTACGGCATCATCAAGGGACTGGGCGGCGACATCCTGGTGGACAGCCGCCAGGGGCAAGGCACCAGGGTCACGGTGCGCCTGCCCGTGGCCCAGGCCCCCGGCGACGCCACCTCCCCGCGCTGACCTCCGGTCGACACCCCGCCCCTTCAGACACGCCGGAAGCGCCCGGCCGCCTCTGTACAGTTCTTGGCGCGAGGCCTATTCCGTCGTATCAAGGCGAGAGGCCCGGATGCGCCTCAGGATGCGCGCCAGGTCTTCAAAGGAGAAGGGCTTGGCCAGGTAGTCGTCCATGCCTGCGGCCAGGAAGCGCTCACGGTCGCCAACCATGGCGAAGGCCGTGAGGGCGATGACCGGGATGTCGGCGCAGTCCTTGAACTCCGGCTTGGTGCGGATGGCCAGGGTGGCTTCCAGACCGTTCATGCCGGGCATCTGGATGTCCATGAGGACGCAGTCGAAGGCCTCGGCGCGCAGGGCGGCCAGGGCGGCCTTCCCGTCGGAGGCGCAGGTCACCAGCAAGCCCCGCCGCTCAAGGCCGGTGCGCAGGGCCAGCTGATTGATCTCCTCATCCTCCACAAGCAGCACGCGCAGGCCCGCCAGGGAGGACGCCTCGGGCTTGTCTCCCGATGGGCCGTCCAATTGGCCACCGGCTGAAACGCCTTCCGGGATGGCGCCCGGCGCGGGCATGCCAAAGGGCAGGACAAAGGAGAACGCCGTGCCCTGGCCCACCTCCGAGGACACGTCGATGCCCGGCCCGCCAAGCAGCGACACCAGGTGCCGGACGATGGCCAGCCCCAGCCCGGCGCCCTGGTGCCTGCGGCTCAGCGAGCCCTCGACCTGGGTGAACATCTGAAAGGTCTGGTCCAGCAATTCGGGCGGGATGCCCATGCCTGTGTCCGAAACCACGAACAGCACCCGGCAGTGCTCCTCCGACCACGGCTTCAGGCGTTGCGCCTCCACCAGGATCTCCCCGGAGGGCGTGAACTTCACGGCGTTGCCCACGAGGTTGGAGAGCACCTGGCGCAGCCGGTGGTCATCGCCCAGGAGCCACTCCGGCAGGTCCGGGTCCAGGCTCAGGCTCAGCTCCACGCCCTTCTGCGCGGCCGGGAACCGGTAGAGCATCTCCACGGAGTCCAGGATGTCCCGCAGCACAAAAGGCCTGTTCAGCAGCACAAACTTGCGGGCCTCGATGCGCGAGAGGTCCAGAATGTCGCCCAGCAGGTTCGTCAGCCGCTGGCTGGACTGGATGGCCGCCTGGGCGTGGCGTTTCTGCTCCCCGGTCAGGGGCGAGCCGTCCAGCAGCTGGATCATGCCCACGATGCCGTTCAGCGGGGTGCGGATCTCGTGGCTCATGTTGGCCAGAAACTCGCTCTTGGCGCGGTTTGCGGCCTCGGCGGCGTCGCGGGCCTGGGTCAGGGCCTCCTCGAACATCTTGCGTTCGGTGGTGTCGCGGTAGATGGACAGGTTCATGGACTTGCCGCCCTGCCGCATGCGCCTGCCGGTGACGTCCACCCAACGCACGGTCCCGTCCTTGCGGAGGATGCGGAAGGCGTAGCGCGCCTCGTCCTGGCGGCCATTCATGCGGGCCGTCAGGCTCTCGCGCACCAGGTCCCGGTCCTCCGGATGCACCAGCCGCCAGAGATCCTCTGCGGTGAGGGCGTAGAGCTCCTCCGGGCCGTAGCCGAAGAGCTCGCAAAAGGCCGGGTTGACCCAGGAGAACACCGGGGGCAGGCCCTCTTGGATGGCGATAGCGTCCAAGGACTGCTCGAACAGGGTGCGGTAGCGCTCCTCGCTCTCGCGCAGGGCCAACTCGGAGCGTTTGCTCTCGGTGATGTCGATGTTCACGCCCAGGATGCCGAGCACGGCTTCGCCCTCGCGGATGGGCGCGACGATGTCATGGAAGATCCGGCGTTCGCCGTCCGGCATGGCGAACTCCCGCTCCCCGGAGACCGCCTCGCCCTCAAGCACGCGGCTGTTGGCGTCCTCCCAGGCGGCCTGGGTCTCCGGGTCGATGCCCTCCACGGCCAAGGGGTCGGCCCGGAGATCACCCCAGAGGCGGATGGACTCGTCGCTCTGCATGATGACGCGCTGGTCTGTGTCGCGCGCCCAGAAGTCGAAGGGCAGGTTGCGCAGCATGGCCCGCAGCAGGGCGTCCTTGCGGCCCAGGGCCTCCTCGGCCTGCTTTCGCCCGGTGATGTCCGTGCCGGTTCCGGCCAGCCGGACGGGCGCGCCCGAGGCGTCGCGGTCCACCACCCGGCTGCGCGTGAGAATCCACTTCCACTCGCCGGACTTGGCGCGCATGCGCAGTTCAATGGCGTTGGTCTCGGTCTCGCTCAACAAGGTCTCGGCGGCCGTATTTATGGACGCCAGGTCATCCGGGTGCAGGAGCTTGGCGAAGCTTGCGAAATCGGCCGGGAACTCGCCGGGCTGGAAGCCAAGCAGGGTGTAGCAGCGCGGGCTGAAATAGGTCTCGCCGGTGTCCACCCGCCAGTCCCAGAGCCCGTCGTTGGCCGCGTCCAGGGCCAGCTGCAGGCGCTCGCGGCTCTCCAGCAGGGCCTCCTCGGCCTTCTTGCGCTCGGTTATGTCCCGAAAGGTCCAGATCCTTCCGTAGGTTACGCCATCGTGCGACAGGATCGGACCGGAATACCTGTCCAGAACCGTGCCGTTCTTGAGTTCAATCTCGTCCCGGCTGGTTTCGCCGGGATGGCGGTAAAGGTGGTTCACCTTCTCCAGGAACCTGCCCGGATGCTTCGTTATGGAAACGACATGCTCAAGAAACGGGCCGTCCTCTGTCGTTTCGAACAGGTTTGCTGGAATATTTAACAGTTCCAGAACCTTCTGATTCGTCAGGACCCGCTCCCGCTTCTCGTTCACCACAAGAATTCCGTCAAGCGAGGCATTGGTCTGCGCCTCAAGCATCGCTGTCTTCGCCAGCAGGGATTCCTCGGCGCGCTTGCGCTCGTCGATGTCGCGGCAGGACACGAGGATGCGCTCCTGTCCCAGGACCAGCGCCCGGCGGATGGACACCTCCACCCAGAACAAGACGCCGTCCCGCCGCCTGGCCAACCATTCGGCCACCTGGGGAACCCCCTCGTAGGCCCTGCGCAGGAGCTCCATGGCATGGGCCTGGTCATAGGGCTCATACCCGGCGCTGGTGCTCTCCACCGGGAGCCCCAGCATCTCCTCGCGCGTGTAGCCATAGACCTCGCAGGCCCGCTGGTTCACGTCCACGGTGCGCCCGTCGGGCCAGGTGTGGATGAAGATGAGGTCGCTCACGGAGTTGAAGATGGTGCGGAAGCGCTCCTCGCTCGTGCCCAGTTCGGCCAGGGTGGCGTTGAGCTCCGCCACCTTGGCGCGCACCCGGCGGCGCAGGACGATGTTGAGGAAGGCCAGGGCCAGCGTCACGGCCGCGATGCCGCAGAAGATGATGAACACGAGGCGCAGGTTGTACCGGGTGACGATGGGCGTGCCCAGCCACTTCTCATTGATGGCTTCGAGGGTGCTGGGCGGGATGGCGGCGAAACCCTGCTCCACGAGGGCGAGCAGGCCGGTGTCGCCCTTTTTCACCGCCCGGTGGAAGGCTCCGGAATAGAGCACGAAAGCCTGCCGGAACTCGGTGGCCAGGTCATGCTTGTACAGGTAGTACAGGGCGGGCGGGGCATCGATGGAAAAGACACGGATCTCGCCCGCGCGGGCCGCGTTGATGATGTCCTCGTAGCTGTCGAACTCACGGAGGGAGCGGATGCCGTACTGGCCGAGCACGTCGATGACCGCGTCCCCGGCCTTCACGCCGATGGTGAAGCCGCGCAGCGACTTGGCGTCCGTGATGCCGCCCAGGCCCTTGTGGAAAAACACGGGCACGTCGAGCTGGGCGTAAGGTTTGGAGAAGTCGTAGATTTTGGCCCGGGTGTCATTGTAGAAAATGGTGTCGATGACGTCGGCCCGGCCCGCGCGCATGGTTCGCTGCGCGGCCTCCCAGTCCATGGCCTGCAGGTCCACGCGCACGCCCGTGGCCTTTTCCCAGGCCTTCCACTGGTCCACCAGGATGCCCTGGATCCGGCCCTCGCCGTTGCGGAAGATGTATGGCGGGTAGTTGTCGTCCGAGACCACGGTGATGGAGGCCGGGCGCACGAAGCCCGCGCCGCCCTGGACGCCCTTCTGGACGCCGTCCTGAACGGCCCCGGCCCGCTGCGGGAGTCCGCACCAGAACAGCAGGACCACGGCGAGGGCCACCGGCCAGAGACGTTGCGGCGAAGGCTTCACGTGCTTTCGGCTCATGACATACCCCAACCTGTGCGGCTTACTATTCAGGCTGATGCAGTATAGACCGGCTTTCCTGGGTGGTGCAAGGGGAATGTTCCGGAGGGCGCAAGCTACCAGGCCAGGGCGCAAAAATGCCCCCGGCACCACTCTGGCGCCGGGGGGTACCGGCTGTTTGAACAGCGCTGTGGAATACGCCGGGCTACTCGCCCAGGTAGGCCTTGCGGATGTCCGGGTTGGCAAGCAGGGCCTTGGCCTCGTCCTCCATGATGACGTTGCCGGTCTCCAGCACATAGCCCCGGGTGGAGGCCTGGAGCGCCAGGTTGGCGTTCTGCTCCACCAGCACCACGGTGACGCCGTCGGACTCGTTGATCTCGCGGATGATGCGGAAGATCTGCTGCACGATGAGCGGGGCCAAGCCCAGGCTCGGCTCGTCCAGCAGGAGCAGGCGCGGACGGCTCATGAGCGCGCGGCCCATGGCCAGCATCTGCTGCTCGCCGCCGGAAAGGGTGCCGCCGTGCTGCCTGCGGCGCTCCAGCAGGATGGGGAAGAGCCGGAACACGCGGTTCATGTCGTGGGCGATGCCGGCCTTGTCCTTGCGGAAGAAGGCGCCCATGTCCAGATTCTCCTCCACGGTCAGGCGCGGGAAGATGCGCCGACCCTCGGGCACCTGGCACAGGCCGCGCGCAGGCAGGAGGTCCGCCGGGATGCCGTCGATGCGTGCGCCGTCGTAGAGGATCTCGCCGCCCGTAAGCGGCAGGACCCCGCTGATGCTCATGAGCGTGGTGGACTTGCCCGCGCCGTTGGCGCCGATGATGCTAACCACCTCGCCGGGATACACCACAAGCGAGATGTCCTTGATGGCCTTGATGCGGCCATAGGCGGCCGAAACGTTCTTCAGCTCGAGGATGGGTTCGCGCATGCCTAGTCCCTCTCCTCGCTGCGCGCGCCCATGCGCTTGGCGGGCCACAGGCCCTTGGGCCGGAAGATCATCATCACGGCCATGACCCCGCCGA
>Ga0209800_10003764_pt1 | contig 11740 bp, 13 predicted proteins | sample Higcelweek8metaG_FD_187174 | JGI IMG/M metagenome (GOLD analysis project Ga0209800, IMG submission 187174) | Freshwater pond sediment microbial communities from the University of Edinburgh, under environmental carbon perturbations - High... | ecosystem: Environmental > Aquatic > Freshwater >... | reverse complement strand
GGTGCTGACTCCGATTTCGTGTCCAGGAGACGCCGCAAACGTCTGGAAACGAGTAGAATCAACACCGTGCACTCAGTCCACAAAATCTAAACCGGACACCAGTGGAGCAAGTCCGGGCATGACGGAAAGTGGAAACAGACGTGGTCACCGAGTTTTTCCGCAGTCGGCTAAACCGTCAGCACCACCTTGCCCGTGACCGCCCGGCTTTTCAGCAGCTCCAGGGCGTCGGCGGCGCGGTCCAGCGGCAGGGTTTGCGACACCAGCGGCCGCAGCTTGCCCTCGGCCCACCATTGCACGCATTCAGCCAGGGAATCCTGCACCGGCGCCGGGTTGAGCTTACGGTAGGCGCCCCACCAATAGCCGATCACCGTGACGTTCTTGACCAGCAGGATGTTGGCGGGAATCTGCGGCACAATCCCCGAGGCGAAACCGATGATCAGGATGCGGCCATCGGGCGCCACCGAACGCAAGGACGCGTCGAACACCGCACCGCCCACCGGATCGTAGATAACGTCGGCGCCGCGCCCGCCGGTCAATTCCTTGACCCGTTCGCGGATGTCCTCGGCCTTGTAATCGATGCCGTGGTGGGCGCCATGGTCCAGCGCCACCTGGACCTTGTCGGGACCGCCCGCCGTGGCGATCACCGTGGCGCCCAGGGCGACGCCCACTTCCACCGCCGTCAGGCCGACACCGCCCGCCGCGCCGTGCACCACCAGCACCTCGCCCGCCCGCAGCCCGGCCTTGCCCTTGAGCCCCAGATGCGACGTGCCATAGGCCACCGGGAACCCGGCGGCGGTGACGAAATCCAGGGAATCGGGCAGGCGCACCACGTCGGTGCGCTCGGCCACCGCCTGCTCGGCGAAGGCGCCGCCGGTGACCGCCGCCATCACCCGGTCGCCCACCGCCAGACCGGACACCTGGGCGCCCAACTCCATGATAGTGCCCGCCAGCTCCATGCCGGGAATCAGCGGCGGCGCCACCTTTTCCTGATACTTGCCCTGGATGAACAGGGTATCGGCGAAATTGACCCCGGCCGCCGCCACGCGGATGCGCACCTGGGTGGGACCCAGCGGCGGCGGATCGATGTCGCGCAGGTCGAGAGCGGCGCCGTAGGCGGGGCAGACGATGGCACGCATGGGGAACCCTATGGGCTATGTGAGGGAAATCAGGAGGCTTTTTGCGGGGCTTTGCGCTGGGCGGCCCAGGCGCGCTTGAGCGTGGTGAACAGCATGATTTCGGTCAGTTGTTCACGGGTCATCGCCCCGGCCATTTCCTGGCTGGCATAACGCACCAGCTCGGGCTCGGCCTTGTCCGAGGCCATCAGGTTGGTGATCAGTTCCTTGCGCACCAGCGGCGGGTATTTGCAGATTTCGCGCAGCAGCGACACCTTGACCACGATGGGGATGCGCGCCGACACGAACAGCCGGTCCACGCACAGGGCGTAGATGCCGAAATCCAGCTTGCCCGCCACCGTGCGGGTGAAATCCAGGAATTCGTCCAGGAACAGGCTTTCGCTGATCTTCTTGGCCGCCAGCAGCTTGACCACGTCCAGGAAAGCACGATAGCGCTGGCGCGCCGGTCCCACCGTACCGCCCAGCTCGGCGGCGATGTCCTTGATCTGGCTTTCGCGGAAACGGGCGGCGATCAGCGTCTCGGCGGATTCGCGCACGCCCTCGTCGAAGGCGGTTTCCTCGATCAGCGCGAACAGGCGTTCGTACTTGCCGCGGTCCTTGCCGGTCATCTTGGACGCGGCGACGCCCAGCGGCAGCACCGCCGCCTTGGCGACCTGGGCATCGCGGGCGACGATGGCGGCCATGGAAATGGCAGCCATGTCGCCGATGCGGCCGTTCAGCAAGTCGTCGGTGATGACCATACGCTCGCCCGGCGCCAGGGTCAGATTGGTGTTCAGCGCCCCGCATTCCATGAAATGCGCCGCCAGATCGCCGGGCGGCGACAGGGTGGTGCGGTTGGGGGCGGGCGCGGTATTCATACGGCCATTTAGCCCGAGACGCGGGAAAGGGGCAAGGACAACCGCGAGTCCTGGCCCTTCGGCGGGGGCGGTGTTATCATACCGCCCAGGTTTGGGTTATGGGGACCATCATGGCGGACGATTCCAGCCGCATCGGATCAACGCGCTCGACACTGGGCATGGACCTGCTGCGCCAGGTTTCCGGCGTGGGCGGGGCCACGTCCGGCTCCGGCGGCGGCGCCATCTCGGCGGCAGCGGGCAGCGGCGGCACCACGCCGCGCGGCGCGTTCGGTCCGCGCGGCAACCGCATGCTGCCCGCCGATTACCCCGAGGACCAGTTGGACCGCCGCGCCGCGCGCGGCACCTATCTCGACATTCTGGTTTAGCTTGCCGCCGCGCGGCGCCTTGTTCACACTGACGCCATGAGCCCGCAAGGACCCGTCATCCGAGCAATCCCCGAAGGCGACGACCGCGAACGTCTGGTTTGCGGCGATTGCGGCTTCGTGCTGTACGAAAACCCCAAGGTGATCGTCGGCGCCGTCTGCACCTGGGAAGACAAGTACCTGCTGTGCCGCCGTGGCATCGAGCCGCGCCTGGGCTATTGGACCATGCCGGTCGGCTACATGGAGCTGCACGAGACCACCGAGCAGGGCGCCCTGCGCGAAGTGTGGGAGGAAGCCCAGGCCCGCGCCGAGATCGACGCCCTGCTGGCCATCTATTCCATTCCCGAAATCAGCCAGGTCCACATGATCTATCGGGCGCGCATGACCTCGCCCGATTTCGCCGCCGGGACCGAAAGCCTGGAGGTGGCGCTGTTCGCCTGGGACGACATCCCGTGGGCCGATCTGGCCTATCCCAATGTGCGCTGGTCGCTGGAATACGAACGGGACATGCGCGGCAAGCACGGCTTCGCTCCGCGCGGACGGCCCGATCGTTAGTTCCTGCGGCCATTGCGGCGGCGGCCAAGCAACTGTGTTTCATGCGGCGTAGACGCGCTGATCGCGGATCAGCGCGTTTGCCATGATGACGAGCTTGCGCATGACCGCGACGATAGCGACCTTCGGCTTTTTCCCTGCGTCGCGGAGTCGCTTGTAGAAGACCGCGAGGGCGGGATTGCAGCGGGTCGCGGCGAGTGCGGCCATATAAAGAACCGCGCGGAGAGCTGGTCGTCCGCCATAGATGCTTCGTGCGCCTTTCCTGCGCCCGCTGTCATTGTCCATGGGAGCGACACCGGCCAAGGCGGCGACCTGATGGCGCGTCAATTTCCCCAGTTCTGGCAGAAAGGCCAGGAAGGCTGTGCATAGAACCGGGCCGACACCGGGGATGGATTGCAGCAAGTGGGCCCGATCCGCCAGCGGCGGCGATGCGCCTATGTGCTCGGCAATCCGCTTGTCGAGCCGGGCAAGCTGCGCCTTCAGGGAGGCCAGCCGTCGTGCGGTCAGCCGCCGCAGCTCAGGATCGCGAAGGGTCTCGGCCTGGTTGGTGACCATGGTTTGCTCGGCAAGGAGCTGGCGCCGATAGGTCGCCAATTCGGCCAGCCGCTCCTGGGCGGGGTCGACTTGACGGTCGGAGCCAGGAATGACACGGGCGTAGGCCGCAATCATTTCCGCATCAAGCCGATCGTTCTTAGCCCATCGCCCCGAGGCTCGGGCAAAAAGCCTGACCTTACGCGGATCGACGAGGCGGACGGAAAGCCCCGCCCCACAAAGATCATGGATGACCGGGCGTTCGTACCCGCCACTGGCTTCGAGCACCAGTTGGACGGTTCGTCCCCGGCACCGGCGGACCAGTGTGGCCCGGCCGGAAACGGAATTCTCCACCTGAAAGACCTCGCCGGTGTCGGCGTCCAGGCAGTCCAAGCGATCCTTGCTCACATCGAGGGCGATGATAGAATCTGTCTGTGCCATCTTCATTCCCCAGCCTTGCCCGTGCGGGGCTGCTATCCCCGCGCAACTGTTCGGGTCGATGAAGGTGCCATCCGGGGAGCCAAGCTTGGCCACGGAGCGATGAACTACCGGCTCGCGGATCGGTCTCCCGGATGGGCCGCAGGCCGGGGCATGCCCCGGCCTGCGGCAGCACTCATTCTATGCGATTTGGGATCACACAAGCGGGCGGATGCCCGCGCCCGGCGAGGGCGGAACTAGACCAACTCGATCAGCTTGTTGACCACCGCCTGGGCGCCCTCAGCGATCTGGCCGATGCTGGCGTCCAGCATGTAGCACGGCGTCGTCACCACCTTGGCCGCCGCGTCCACCGCGATCTCGCCATGGCTGCGGTCCACATGGTGGGCGCCCATCTTTTCCAGGGCGGCGGCGGTGCCGCTGTCGTTGCCGATGGTCAGCTCGACCCCGCCCAGCACGCGGGCCAGGATGGCGGGCGAGATGCACAGGGCGCCGATGGGCTTGGACGCGGCGCGCATGGCGGTGATGGCCCGTTCCACATCGGCATCGACGGTGCAATCGGGACCGGCGACGGCGAAGGAACACAGATTCTTGGCGGCGCCGAAGCCGCCGGGAAAGACGATGGCGTCGAAATCGCCCGCCCGGAAGTCCGACAGCGGCTTGATGGCGCCGCGCGCGATGCGGGCGGCCTCGACCAGCACGTTGCGGCTTTCGCCGGTCTCCTGGCCGGTCAGGTGGTTGACCACATGCATCTGGGCGATGTCAGGGGCGAAGCACTGATACGTGCCGCCCGCCCGGTCGATAGCCAGCAGGGTCAGCACGGCTTCATGGATTTCGGCGCCGTCATAGACGCCGCAACCGGACAGCACGACGGCGAAGCGGGGCTTGCTCATGGCTCTGCTTTTCCTCCAATGGGGATGTTTTGGCGGCAGCATAGCCTGGAAAAGCGTTGCCCACCACCCGCCCTCCTGATCTTATCCGGGGGGTATCAGCAGAAGGACAGATCCATGGCCGAGCACAGCGCCTATTCCCGGCTGGAAGCCATCTTCCGCAAAAGCGGCATCTTGGGCGACGCCCTGGCCATGCTGGGTTGGGACATGTCGGCCATGATGCCGGAAGGCGGGGCGGAGGCCCGCGCCGAGCAACTGGCGCTGCTGAAAACCCTGGCGCACGAGACGCTGACCGGCCCCGAGATGCCCGGCCTGCTGGCCCGTGCCGAGGTCGAGGACCTGGACCCGTGGCAGCGCGCCAATCTGCGCGAGATGCATCGCGACTGGGTGCATGCGGCGGCGGTGCCCGCCGATCTGGTGGCGGCGCTGTCCAATGCCGAAAGCACCTGCGAGATGGTGTGGCGCAAGGCCCGCGCCGAGGCGGATTTCGCCGCCGTGGCGGCCCATCTGGAAACTCTGCTGGGATTGGTGCGGCAAGCCGGGCAGGCCAAGGCCGAGGCTCTGGGCGTCGGCATCTACGACGCCTTGCTGGACCAGTACGAGCCCGACGGCCGCTCCGCCGATATCGACGGGGTGTTCGCCGAGTTGGAAGCCTTCCTGCCCGATTTCATCGGCGCGGCGCTGGAGGCCCAGGAAAGCCGTCCGCAGCCGCGCCTGCCCGCCGGGCCGTTCCCGGCGGAAACTCAGCGCAAGCTGGGGCTGGAATTCATGACGGCGTTGGGCTTCGACTTCAATCATGGCCGTCTGGATACCAGCCATCACCCGTTCTGCGGCGGCACCCCCGACGACACCCGCATCACCACCCGCTACGACGAAAGCGATTTCACCTCGGCGCTGATGGGGGTGATCCACGAAACCGGTCACGCGCTGTACGAATTCGGCCTGCCCGGCGGCGCCTGGCGCCACCAGCCGGTGGCCCGCGCCCGTGGCATGCAGATGCATGAAAGCCAAAGCCTGCTGATGGAGATGCAGGCCTGCCGCTCGCCGGAATTCATCGCCTGGGCGGCGCCGCGTCTGGCGGCGGCGTTCGGCGGTTCGGGGCCGGATTGGCAGGCCGCCAATCTGCACCGCCAGATGACGCGGGTCGAACGCGGCTTCATCCGGGTCGAGGCCGACGAGGTCACCTATCCCGCCCATGTCATCATCCGCTACCGCCTGGAAAAGGCGCTGATCGAGGGCACCATGCAGGTGGCCGATCTGCCCGCCGCCTGGAACGAAGGCTATGCCCGGCTGCTGGGCATCACCCCGCCCGACGACCGCCTGGGCTGCTTGCAGGATATCCACTGGTATGGCGGCGCCTGGGGCTATTTCCCCACCTACACCCTGGGCGCCATGACCGCCGCGCAATTGTTCGCCGCCGCCCGCGAGGCGCGGCCCGATATCCTGGGGGCCATCGGCCAGGGCGATTTCGCGCCGCTGCGCGACTGGCTGCGCGCCAACGTCCATTCCAAGGGCTGTTCCCTGTCCACCCGCGAACTGCTGACCCAGGCCACCGGACGGCCCCTTGACGCCACGGTGTTCGAGGCCCATCTGCGGCGGCGGTATCTCGCCTGATTCCTTGCCCGCCAACCGATACACCTTTAGTGTACGGGCGGTTTTGTGTGGAGTTCGCTTTCCGTGAAGTATGTCAGCACCCGGGGCGCTGCCCCCGTTCTCGATTTCGACGATGTCCTGTTGGCCGGTCTGGCCCGCGATGGCGGCCTGTATGTGCCGGAAAGCTGGCCGACCTTCACGCCCGAGCAAATCCGCGCCTTGCGCGGCCTTCCCTATGACCAACTGGCGGCCAAGGTCATGGCGCCGTTCGTCGCGGGCTGTCTGAGCGAGGACGAACTGGCGGCCATGGTCGCCGACGCCTATGCCGGTTTCACCCATCCGGCGGTGGCGCCGCTGAAGCAGATCGGCGCCAATCAGTGGGTGTGCGAGCTGTTCCACGGCCCGACCCTGGCCTTCAAGGATTACGCCCTACAACTGGTCGGCCGTCTGTTCGACCATGTGCTGAAGAAGAAGGGCCAGCGGGTGCTGATCGTCGGCGCCACCTCGGGCGATACCGGCTCGGCGGCCATCGAGGCCTGCCGTGATCGCGACGCGGTGGACATCGTCATCCTGCACCCCAAGGGCCGCACCTCGGACGTGCAGCGCCGCCAGATGACCACCATCCTGTCGGCCAATGTCCGCAATCTGGCGGTCGAAGGCACGTTCGACGATTGTCAGGACACGGTCAAGGCGCTGTTCAACGACCTGGACTTCCGCGACCGCTTCAACCTGTCGGCGGTCAATTCCATCAATTGGGCGCGGGTGATGGCCCAGGTGGCCTATTACTTCGCCGCCGCCGTCTCGTTGGGCGCGCCCGACGTTTCCATCAGCTTCAGCGTGCCCACCGGCAATTTCGGCAACGTTTTCGCCGGATACGTGGCGCGCAAGATGGGCCTGCCCATCGAGCGTCTGGTGGTGGGGTCCAACACCAACGACATCCTGACCCGCTTCTTCGAGACCGGCAGCATGACAGCCGACGGCGTGGTTCCCACCCTGTCGCCCAGCATGGATATCCAGGTGTCGTCCAATTTCGAACGTCTGGTGTTCGATTACGTCGGCCGTGAGGGCGCGGCGGTGTCGGCGCTGATGGACGAGTTCCGCAAGACCGGCGTGATGACCATGCCGCAGGGCGCCTTCGCCGCCATGTGCGAGCTGTTCGAGGGCCATCGCTTCGATGACGACGCGACCATCGGCCTGATGCGCGACATCCAGGCCCGCACCGGCGAAACCCTGGACCCCCATTCGGCCATCGGCGCCGGGGCCGGGCTCAAGGCGGTGCTCAAGGCCGACAGCCCCATGGTGGCGCTGGCCACCGCCCATCCCGCCAAGTTCCCCGATGCGGTGGAAAAGGCCACGGGCGCCCGCCCGGCGCTGCCGCCCCATCTGGCCGATCTGTTCGAGCGGCCGGAACGCTATGACGTCATCGCCAACGATCTGGGCGCCATCCGCGACTATGTCAGCGCCTTCGTCGAGGGCCGCCGCTGATGGACATCCGGGAAACCCGGCTCGCTTCGGGCCTGCGCGTGGTCAGCGATCCCATGGCCACGGTGGAAAGCGCGTCGCTGGGCGTGTGGGTGGATGCCGGAACCCGGCACGAGACCCCCGACGTCAACGGCATCTCGCACCTGCTGGAGCACATGGCGTTCAAGGGCACGGCGCGCCGCACCGCCCGTGACATCGCCGAGGAAATGGACGCGGTGGGCGGGCATCTGAATGCTTACACCGCCCGCGACCACACCGCCTATTACGCCAAGGTGCTGAAGGAAGACACCGCCCTGGCGCTGGATATCGTCGCCGACATCCTCCAGCACTCGACCATGGATGCCGAGGAACTGGCGCGCGAGCAGGACGTGGTGGTGCAGGAAATCGGGCAGGCCAACGACACCCCCGACGACATCATCTTCGACCACTTCCAGGCCACCGCCTATCCCGAGCAGCCGCTGGGCCGTCCGGTGCTGGGCACCGAGGAACTGGTGCGCGGCATGAGCCGCGACACCATCCTGTCCTATATGGGCAGCCATTACTCGGCGCCGCGCATGGTGCTGGCCGCCGCCGGGCGCATCGACCATGACGCCCTGGTGGCCGAGGCCGAGGCCGCCTTCGCGAACCTGTCCACCATGCCCGACATCCTGCCCGAGGCCGCCCGCTATGTGGGTGGCGATTTCCGCGAAGAACGGGATATCGAACAGGTCAATCTGGTGCTGGGCTTCGACGGCGTGTCCTACGACGACCCGGATTATTACACCGCCTCGGTGCTGTCGACCCTGCTGGGCGGCGGTATGTCGTCGCGGCTGTTCCAGGAAGTGCGGGAAAAGCGCGGTCTGGTCTATTCCATCTATTCCTTCACCTCGTCCTATGGCGATGGCGGCCTGTTCGGCATCTATGCCGGAACCGGCGAGGACGAAGTCACCGAGCTGGTGCCGGTGATGTGCGATGAAGTGGTCAAGGTGGTGGGCGGCGTCAGCGAGGACGAACTGCACCGCGCCCGCGCCCAGCTCAAGGCCTCGATCCTGATGAGCCTGGAAAGCACCAGCTCGCGCTGCGAACAGCTGGCCCGCCAGATCCTGGTCTACAACCGCCCGGTCTCCACCGCCGAAGTGGTGGCCAAGGTCGAGGCGGTGGACAATGCCGAGATCATGCGCGTCGCCCGCCGCCTGTTCTCCACCATCCCGACCATCGCCGCCATCGGCCCGCTGGGCAAGGTGGAAGGCTATGAGCGCATGGTGGAACGGCTGAAGCTGTAGGGCGCGGAAAAACTTTCGAATAGCCCATTTTTCCCGTCACCCCCGCGAAGGCGGGGGTCCATGTTGGGGAAAGATACTGACTTCACCGCAATATCTGGAATGCGGACACATGGATTCCCGCTTTCGCGGGAATGACGCTCCTTTTTCCGCAACTTGGTAGAAGAACCCGGCCTCCCCCGGTCCGCCGGGGGAGGCGAGGGGCTTACGCCTTCTTCACGTATTCCGACTTCAGGCCCATGGCGCCGATGCCGTCGATCTTGCACGAGATGTCGTGGCCGTCGGCGGAATCGGGCACCAGACGGATGTTCTTGACCTTGGTGCCGCCCTTGACCACCAGGGACGAGCCCTTGACCTTGAGGTCCTTGATCACGGTGACGCTGTCGCCGTCGGCCAGCACGTTGCCGTTGGCATCCTTGATCACGCCGTCGGCGGCGGCCTCGGCCCCGGCGGCATCCGGGTTCCATTCATGGGCGCATTCCGGGCAGTTCCACAGATTGCCGTCGTGATAGGCGTGTTCCGAACCGCATTTCGGACAGGTCATTCCGTCGCTCATAACATCCTCGCAGGTGGAAAGAGCGCGATCCTAGAGCGCGGCGCGGCAAATGTGCACCACAATCTGGACCGCGCCCGTTTCCGCCAGCGGGGAATCAGCCGCAGGTGCCGCAGCAGGAGGCGCCTTCACGGGCCTTGGCGATGCGCACGCGCCACGTTTCGGGACCTTCTTCCAGATAGGCCCATTCGAACTTGCCCGACCGCTCGGCGGCGAATTGATAGTACAGCGGACGCGGGTCGTGATCGTTGACCAGCTCGAAGGCGCCGCCCGGAGCCAGAGCGTCGAAGGTGGCGAAGATTTGCGGGTGACGGTCGCGCGGGGCGATGGTGCGGACATCGACGATGGTCTGGCTCATGGTGGGTCTCCAGGCTGAAAGGATGGATACCCAAGCAGATTGGTCGGGCATGCGTCCTTGAGCCCGGTCAAGTTGCCCCTTTGCGCGGCGGGCGGCGGCTGGTTAAATCGCTGGATGCATGATCCGGCCTTGCAGGTGCAGAACCTGACCAAGCATTTCGGCGGCGTCGCCGCCGTCGATTCCCTGTCCTTCAGCGTGGCGCGCGGCGCCACGGTGGCGTTGCTGGGCGGTAACGGCGCGGGCAAGACCACCACCTTGTCCATGCTGCTGGGGCTGTTGCTGCCCGATTCCGGCAGCATCCGGGTCTTAGGCGAGGACATGGTGCGGCATCGCTACCGTGTGCTGCCGCGCCTGAATTTCTCCAGCCCCTATGTGGATCTGCCCCATCGGCTGAGTGCGCGCGAGAATCTGGCGGTCTATGGCCGCCTGTACGGCGTGCCCGCTCTGGCGGCGCGCATCGCTGAGCTGACCGAAGCACTGGAATTGGGCGCTTTCCTCGATCAGCCGGTGGGCAAGCTGTCGGCGGGACAAAAGACCCGCGTCGCCCTGGCCAAGGCGCTGCTGAACAAGCCGGAATTGTTGCTGCTGGACGAGCCGACGGCGTCGCTGGACCCCGATACCGCCGATTGGATGCGCGGCTATTTCCAGGCCTATCAGCGCGCCACCGGCGCCACCATCCTGTTGGCCTCGCACAACATGGCCGAGGTCGAGCGGCTGGCCGACGACGTGCTGATGCTGAAAGCCGGAAAACTGGTGGATCAGGGCGCGCCCCAGGCGCTGCTCGCCCGCTATGGCCGCGCCACCCTTGAAGACGTGTTTCTGGATATCGCCCGCGACCGCCGGGCGGAGGTGACGCCATGAGGGCATCCTTGCGGCGCATCCTCGCCATGGTGCTGCGCCATCTCTACATCCTGCGCGGATCGTGGCCGCGCATCCTGGAAATGGCCTATTGGCCCGCCGTCAACATGGTGATGTGGGGCTTCACCAGCCGTTTCTTCTCGGGTCACTCCGACTGGCTGGCTCAGGCGGGCGGGGTGTTGATCGGCGGCGTGCTGCTGTGGGACGTGATGTTCCGCGGCAATCTGGGCGTGGCGCTGTCCTTCATGGAGGAAATGTGGTCGCGCAATCTGGGCCATCTGTCGGTCAGTCCGCTGCGGCCGCACGAATTGGTGGCGGCCATGCTGACCATGAGCCTGATCCGCACCACCATCGGCGTGCTGCCGGCGGTGCTGCTGGCGATCCCGCTCTATCATTTCTCGCTGTTCGATCTTGGCCTGCCGCTGCTGGCCTTCTGGGTCAACCTGATGGTCAGCGGCTGGACGGTGGGGCTGGCGGTGTCGGCGCTGGTGCTGCGCTTCGGCCTGGGCGCCGAAAGCCTGGCCTGGGTGACCATCTTCGCGGTGGGACCGCTGGCGGGCATCTATTACCCCATCACCACCCTGCCGGGCTGGCTGCAGCCGCTGGCCTGGGCGCTGCCGCCCGCTTATGTGTTCGAGGGCATGCGGGCGGTGATGATCGACCACATGTTCCGCTGGGACCTGCTGGGCGGCGCGGTGGCGCTGAACCTGCTGTATCTGGCCGCTGCCACCGGATTGTTCCTGCGGGTGCATCACGTCGCCCGTCAGCGGGGATTGCTGCTGAACGTCGGCGAATAAGGTAAACTTTCCTTCCGACCAGGAGAAAGGCCGCCGCGTGTCGAACCTGCCCCCTGCCTATCCGTCGCAATGGACTGACG
>Ga0209800_10003763_pt1 | contig 11741 bp, 7 predicted proteins | sample Higcelweek8metaG_FD_187174 | JGI IMG/M metagenome (GOLD analysis project Ga0209800, IMG submission 187174) | Freshwater pond sediment microbial communities from the University of Edinburgh, under environmental carbon perturbations - High... | ecosystem: Environmental > Aquatic > Freshwater >... | reverse complement strand
CAAAGGCGCGCAGCACAAGGCTGGTGCAGCACGAAAGCAGCCCGACGTAGCTTGAGGAGGCGTCCGGGGCGGGCAGGCCCAGCAACGCCAGCCAGCGCGTCTCGCCGTCGTCATCGCGGATGCGGAAGATGACGGAGGTCGGCAGTTGATTCTTGACGCACTGCAACGCATTGGAAAAAGCGTCAAGATCGTCGGCAAGAACAACGTCCCGCGCGTATTCCTGGTTTTGCAACAGCAGGCTGATGTCGGTATTGAGCGTTCGGCTTTCGTTCTTCTTGAAGAAGGTGATTTTGCTGTTGGCGCTGTTGACGTACCAAAACACCACCGGAAGATCCTGCAGATCCGACAGCCATTGGTAGAGCAGCTTCACGAAATCCAGAAACGACGTTCTCTCACATTCCACAAAATGCTCCTCGTCCGGCCGCGATTTGCTTGCACCGGGATGATATCCTCTCCCCGGCGCCCCTGTCCACCGCCGCGCTTTTGCCTCAATGGGACTGGTCGTCCTGGTGCTCCGGGCCGGGAAGCCGCTCCACGGCATCGGCGCTGGCCCAATGCGCCTGCAAAAGCGAGGCATCCAGATCCCGCCCGATGAACACAATGAATCCAGACGCCTGCATGGCGAAGGTCTCCCCCCCGGAGACAGGGCACGGCTCAAGCTCGCACTCCCCGCCCACGCATTGCAGCACCACGCGCTCTTTTTCTTTTGTTTCCGCCATGCCCTTGATGCGGAAAGCGGCCCCCGGGCTGCTGCGCGCCAGGCGCAAAAGATCGGCGCGGGGCAAGGGCCGCCGCAAAAACAGCCGCACGGAGGTAAAGCCCTCGTCGGCGTGGTTTATGTGTGCGCCGGGAACGTGCGGCAACAGGCCCGCCGGGGGGCGGTCCGAGTCAAACAGGCTGCGCATGGCCGGGGGCAGCGGCTCCACACCGGACTCGTGCAGCAGGGCCGCCGGGTTAAGCGCCAGCGCCCGCGCCCGCAGCCGTGCGCGCTGCTCCGGGCCAGCCAGGTTTCCCTTGCTCAGCACGATCAGATCCGCCCCGCGCACCTGGTCGCGCCCGAGTTCGCTTTCCGCCAGCAGCGCCTCGCCATGCACGGCGTCAAGCACGGTGATCACCGCCTCCAGCCGGACAAGCTCGCGCAAGTCCTCCAGCTCGCCGCGCAGGTTGAGAGGATTGGCGAGCCCGGTGGTCTCCAGTATGAGCAGCTCCGGGTTGGCCCTGGCCTGCAGTTCGCGCACGCCCGCGCGCAGGTTGCCGCTGATGGTGCAGCAGACGCAGCCCTCGTCCATGGCCAGAACGGGCGCGCCCTCCCCCACGAGCCGCTCGTCCACGCCGGTGGCCCCTATCTCGTTCTGGATGACGCCCACGCAGCGCTCCCTGGCCCGCTGCCGCTCGATGACGGCATTCAGGAGCGTGGTCTTGCCGGACCCCAGAAATCCGCAGAGCACATACAAAGCGGGCCGCGCGTCCGCGTCGAAAGTCGGCACGGCGTCCTCCTGCGCCAGGGAGGAGTGGATGCGCCAGCAGGGAGCGTGGGCCACCTCCTTCGGCAGGGCCTCTGCCTTCAGCTCCGCGCCCCGCAGCTCCAGGGCGGCGGCGGCGCCCGTGGGCGGGACCATGTCCCCCCAGGCCAGCCATTCCGAGACGGCGCGCACGCCCGGCGCATCGACGCGCCGCCAGCGGCCGGACCGGTCGCGCTGCTCCTCCCTGGCGGGTTGCGCCTCACGACGGAACAGGCACGGGGGTTCGCCGCCGCAAGCCGTTATGGCCGCGGCCAAAACGTCGAACCAGTCGCGGGCGATGCTGAGGGCCGGGATGTCCTCCTCCAGGCCGCCCGGCGGCACAAGCCAGTCGCCGCCTTCCGGCAGGGTGATGCCCTGAAGGGTGCGCAGGCGCTTCTTCTCCGGCGCCTCCAGGCACAAGGCCAGGGCGCGCCCTTCTGGCGGGGCCGCAAGCCGCAGGCGCGCCACCTGGAAAGCCCCCGCCAGCGCCGGGAACAAAGGGAACGAGCGCACCGCCTCGGCATAGCCGGGGCGCTGGGTCTCCACGGCGGCCACCAGGCGCAGGCGCTCGCACAGCTCTTCATCGGGCGCGGGAAAATAGTGCAGGTCAAAGCACGCCGGAACCAGGCCGGCGCGTTGCAGCTTCCGTCCGGCGTCATCCGGCCGGGCGAGGCGCATGCCGAAAACCCCTGGCCGGGTGTCGATGCGCGCGGTGAACGATTCTGTGTCGCAGGGGGCCAGCCCGCGCCAGCGCACAAGCCGCCGGAAGGCGCTCATGCGGCAGGCCTGGGTGATGGCGTTGACGGGCAGCCCGGCCAGGCAATCCGCCGTGAGCACGCTTGCTCCCGGGGGGAGAAAATAGTCGTTGCGCATGCGGACCCCTGTGTTCCGGACGTGGAGAAAAAGGGGCGGAGCCTCTTGCGAAAGCCCCGCCCCGGTCAATCAGCCGAAGGTTATGATGTCGCCGTTGCCCAGGTAGTCCTTGGTCTTGGAGCGGTAGCGCGCGGTGCCCTGCACCACGGGGTAGCCCCGCTCGACGAACTTCTTGGCCGTGAGCACGCCTGTGCAGTGGTTGCAGCCGATGCGCTGGAAGTCCCACTTCTTGAGCGCGATGACCAGATCGTCGTACTTGGGGTCCCAGTCCTCGAAGGGCGAGATGTGCAGCCCGCCGTAGATGCCATGGAACTGGTCGTTCTCGTACTTCAGCTCCTTGTGGATGACGGAGGTCATTTGCAGGATGCCCTGGTGGTTGCAGCCGGAAACCACCACCAGCCCCTTGTCCTTCACGTTGAAGGCCAGGGAGGTTTCGCCGAACACGCGGTTGATGATGGGCACGTCGAACTTGATGACCGCCATGCCGGGGGCGAACTTGAGGATGGGCTCCTTCTGGATCACGGGCTCGCCCTTGTATCCGGCGTCCTTGATGTACTGCATCCCCTCCTTGTAGAAGCCGGCGTGCAGGTACATGGGGATGCGGTTGTCGTACTTCATGGTCACCGGCAGGCCCCAGAAGTGGTCCCAGTGCTCATGCGAGAGGAACAGGGCCTCGATGTCGTGGGCGGCCAGCATCTTGTCGATGCCCTCACGCTTGAAGGCCTGGTCCATCCACTGGAACGACCAGCCCGAGTCCAGCAGGTACTTGTGCTTGGAGCCGTCCATGGCCTCCATCTCCACCAGGCAGGAGAAGCCCCCGGGATTTTCCGGGTGCAGCGCAACCTTGGCCTGCTCCGCCCAGGCCTTGTCCAGGTCGTTCGGCAGATACTTGCCGATGCTCCTTATGCCGTCCTCGTAAGAGCCCTTGCCCGGGCCCTTGCCGTTGGCGAAGGGCGCCCAGTTGAGCGTGTACTGGTTGACCAGCAGGCCGCCCGCGGCGTGGATGTCGCCCATGAGGTCGGCGTTGCTGAACCAGCTCGTCTCAGAGATGTTGGTCACCTTGACGCTGCGGCATACGCCGAAATCCATCTGCTTGCGGTCCACCCCGGGCAGCCGGGAATAGGCCCACTTGGTGTACGAATACGCCCCCATGGAGGCGAACAGCCCCGCGCAGGCTCCGGTGGCCACGCCCTTGAGGAAATCACGCCTGTTCATTGTCTTCTTGTTGTCGTCCATGGCTGTCTCCCCGGGCTACTTAATGATTTGGACTGTCTTGCCAATCCAGGGCAGGACATTGACGAGCAGGAAGTAGAACCCCACGCCGCAGGCCAGCCCAGCGGCCAGGCCGCCAGCCAAAGACGGGCTCCAGCGCACGTCGTGGGCGACAACCTCCTCCTTGTGCTCCGCCAGCTCGGCGGCGTTCTTGGGCACGGCCTTCCAGCCCGGCCAGCCGTCCATGAACCACATGTTGATGAGGAAGATGTTCACCAGCCAGATGGTCGGAATCATGGGGAACTGCTGCGGGTGCGAGAAGCCCTTCTGCGTGCCCAGGAAGAGATGGGCCGTCTTGTAATAGACCACGTACAGGCCCACGGCCAGAATTCCGGTGATGACCGTGCGCAGGAAGACGTTCACCGGGCGGCTGAACTTGGTGGGCCAGTTGCCCAGGTAGAAGTTGAGGAACAGCGTGGGCACCAGCCAGAAGATGGCCATTTCGCCCACGTGCAGCCAGCGCCAGTCCGGCGCCATGTCGCGGCGGGTGCCGCGCACGGTTTCGCCCCAGACCAGGTCCTGCGCGTAATAGAGGAAGAAGCACAGGCACACGGCGATGGCGATGATGCCGAAGAACGACGCCGTGCGGCGCAGCCAGTCGGTCTTGATGAGGTTGAAGGGGTAGCGTTCCCAAATGGTTTCAAACTGCCACACGATGACCGTGCAGCACATGATCCAGGCGATGTGGAAGTTGCCGGACACCGTGTTGGCGAACCCTTCCCAGTAGGGCGGCGTGATGGCCGTGTACTGCTGCCAGGGGTAGAACAAAATGGCCATGTGCGAGTGCATGGTCAGAAAGTACACGACCATGCTGAAGAAGAAGGTCACGAGGCAGATGGTGATGCCGCGGGCCGGCTGCTTGAGGTCGGCCCAGGGCGCGTTTTCGCAGGCGACCACCCAACTGGGCGAAAGCCACGAGGCGATGGCCGCGAACATCATGATGGCCTCTGTGGCATACTCCCAGGCGTAGAACCCGACAATGCCCATGGATTCAAGCCGGGCCGGGCTGAAGTAGGAAATGCCCAGGTTGCCGAGCAGCTCCATGAAAAAGCCCTTGATGAGCAGCAGCATGGCGGCCACGCTGAACAGTGTGAGCACCACGCCCTTGAGCGCGGGGTGGGCCCGCTCAAGCCATGTGCGCTTGAAGGGCCAGAAGTCGAAGATGTACGCCACCCAGATGAGCAGGATGAGCATCCAGCGGCAAATCATGTACCCGTAGTACGGCGTGTAAAGCCGCATGATTCCGCGCGGGTCCTGGAAAATCCACCAGGTGCTGTAAAACACGACCGCAATGAACAGGCAATTCGCCAGCAGCGGCAAAGGCCCGCTCCAACGCTTGACCAGCTTGCGGCTCTCCAGATAGGAAACCGTATCACCGTCCGTTCCCATGGGATGTCCTCCCTTGCGGCTGGCGGGCGCTTCCTGGGGATGCGACTTGCTGGGTCACCCCGGGCTGCGCGGTCTCCCCCCCGTTTGCTGGTTGCAGCCAGCTTTCGGGGGGAGGCCAATGCCGCCTTCCGCAATGCTAGAGTTGCACTCGGCGCCCGCCCCCCTTGATTTGCAGCGGAAAAACGCCCTCAGGCCCCTGACCATATAGATGCATGGCAGAGGGGTGGCTGTAACCACACCCCCACTGCCCAACTGCCAATTGCCCGGATTGCGTGCTTGCCTTCAGCGCCTGCCGAAGCAAGCCTCCCTTCCGAGCCCCGCCCGCCATTGCCAACCCCCTCCGGCCTTCTCAACCGGCCTGCCGGGCGGCTTCGTCCGCTCCCGGCAAGGCTTGTGACATGACAAGAAAACGCTTGAATGCGCCGGTACTGTTTGCCGCCTGCGCGGCGGCGGCCTCGGCGTCACCACTGCGAACAGCCTGAAGCAGCTCGATGTGGGCAGAAAAAAATGGCTGCAACTCCCCGTCGGGAATGGCGGAAGCGTTGCCCTCCGCAGTGCGGGCACGGTTCCGGTCGGCCAGCTCCTCCACGAAGCGAAGCACCAGGGGATTGCCGCAGATGACGGCCAGCTCGCGGTAGAAGGCGGAAAGGCCCAGCCAGACGTTGAGGATGTTCTTGTCCACCAGCGCCTGCCCCATCTTCATGGTGCTGGCCTCCAGGCGGGCCAGCTCCGGCTCGCCGCATTGCGTGCAGGAAAAGGCGGCCAGCATCGGCGCGACAACGCACAGGGCCTCCGCGGCCACAGACAGTGCCGAAGGCTGCCCCGCCTGCGGCGATGAAGCCGGGTCTGCACGCAAATATGCGCCGCTGCGAGGCCGCACCTCGATGACCCCCTGCGCAACCAGGGCGCAGAGCGCCTCGCGGACGCTGTTGCGGCTGCATTCCAGACGCTGGGCCAACCGCCGCTCGCTCGGCAAACGCGCGCCGCCCGTCAACCCAAGACGACGCGTGAAGCCGAGAATCTGCTGGCTGAGGGGGAGATATTCGGGGTGCTGCATTTTGGTCCAACCAATTTCATGTGAATAATTACACAAACCGTTGGCTCAAAAATAGTAGCTCTGTGTTTTTATGCAATGTTTTTCTGCAAATCCCGACTTGTTCGTGCATAATTATTCCATACAAAACCAATTAGATACAAAACTGGCAGAATTGGTCTGACCAGAATAATGCTCAAGCCTGAAGTCCGCACGGTCATACACCCACCCGCCACCATATCGCCATGGCTCATGGCCGACCGGCCCGAACCATATGCCACAACGATTGCACGTACCCTTTCACCACACCGCCAGCAGAATAGAGCAACGGAATCAGCCCAAACGGACAGCACAGCCTTGCCAATATCGTTGACACGACCAACCATATCGTCTACGTGTTATCACGCTGCGTTAGTGATGGAACAATACTCAACAGCGAGGATTAAATCAGATGATCCTGCCGCCACCCCGCGACAATCTTTCGAGACTGCTGGACGAAGTTCCCTCAAACAACACCTGGTTCTGGCGTTGTTGCTGGGGGGGCAAGGGGAAATTCAACAATCTGGTTGCAAAAATCGCCCAGAACATCCTGGAGACCGAGGACATCTATTCCGTCTTCGTTGAAGGCCGCTATGGCACCGGCAAAACATCCTTCATCGAGCAGTTGCTTGAGGCGCTGGATTCAGAGCCTCCACAGACAGACACCGGGAAGGCCAACCAGGAAACCGGAATTCCAGAGACGGACGCCGCACAGAACGAAAGCGCCTCCACGTCGGGTTCAAATGGAATCGAGATCATCCCTGTAAAACTGCACATGCCCTCTCTCTCGAGCATTCACCCGCACGTCGAGGGACTCATCCTCTCCGCCATCGTCGATGCAACCATCAACTATGCCCGCGACAAGACGAACATCAGCATCGACCTGAACGAGGCCATGAACCATTTCTGGACACTGTCCTCACAGAACAGCCTCGACCATGAGCAGTACGGCTCACAAGAGCCAAGGCACTGCAGACTCGCAACGGATCTAAACGTCCAGCAGACCCTGCATTCAAGCAAGATCGTCGAAATCATCAAGCAATTGTTGTCCCCCCCTGACAGCACCTGCAAACGCAGGCTCGTGGTGGTGCTGGACGACATCGACCGCAGCCCGACTTCCGAAGTCGTGCACGGCATCATGAACGTGCTGTTGCGTTTCTCGCTGCCGAAAACGCCGGTCACCTTCATACTGGGCGCCTCCCGCCCGGTGCTGGAAAGAGGCATCGACGGCTGGATGGCCGAGCACAAGCTTCAGGACCACGGCGCCAATATCGTCACCGCAAGCTCCGCTCTGGAAAAATACGTCCAGCTCACCGTTTCGCTGCCGGAGCTTGGGGCCGCGACAGACGCAAGCTACCCGCCTCCCCCGATTGATGCCGGGATACTCAACTTTTTGAATCTCGGGCCAGCAGAGTCGTACAACACACCGAAAATGACCCTGCTGGACGCCTACTTCAACGAGCTGGTCAGCAGACTTGACCTCGCCGAATTGCAAAAAGGCATGGGCTTAGCCCCAGAGACGCCCCCAACCGCCGACCAGAAATCCGGCTTACCCGCACCGCACGTTGAACGGCTTCCGGCAGTCGACCCGGACAAGACCCAGGAAGACACGCCGCACAACACCATCGAGCCGAAGATCATTCATGCCAAAGACAATGCACTTGAAGACGCTGTAAAAAACAGTACCATTGGGCAAAGCACGTTGGCCTTCACGTTGGTAGAAATTCTGCGCAAGCAGCACGGCACGAATAATGTCATGGTGGCCGAGCCCTGGCGGAGCGTCTTGTCCGGCCTGACCTTGCGGCAACTCAAATACTTTCTTCGCCACGCCATGTTCGAGGACCCCAAGCCGTACTACTTCATGGCGTTGATCCGGGAAATCTACCACTCCTATTGGGACCTCCATTGCAGCGAAAGCGACCTGTTCTGGGCATTGTGCCGGGCCGCTTCGCGCCTGCACAAGCCAGATCCGGGCAGCACCTGCGGCCAGGCCCCCACGGCCATCGACGCATCGGCCTCCGCCATGTTCTTCAGTGAGCTGGAGCGCCACGCCCAATCCTCTGAACTGATGACCAGAGAGAACCTCAGAACCAGCTTCTGGCCGGGCGATCCCAAGGAACGCGGGCTTTTGCTGGCCTTGCTGGACGGTGTTTTGCGGGAAGCCACCGCCACGACAACTGCCGTCCATAGGGGTATCACTGCGGGAACGTCTTCCTCGCCTTCGACGGGCTTTCCCAGGCAAGAAACCACCTGGCAAAGAGCGATGAGCTGGGACGAATCAACCCCGCGCATGCAGCACGGGTCGGGCACGGACTTTGAGGCCTTTGTCCAGCGGCACCTGGGGCTCTCCCCCCGGGGCATGAACCTGAGCGCGAAGGTCTCAGACTTCCAGGACAACCTCTCCAGCCAGTTCCGGGACAGCGATCGCGCGGCTGAAATCGTCGAGGAATACATGCAGTTGTTTTGGGCGCAGCACAGCCCGAAGTTCACCGACGCGGTCGCCTCCACGCTGTCCAACCTGGCGGTCATCATCGAGGACAAACCTGGCGACGAAGCCCTGGCCACCACCCTGTTCGACCGGGCCCTTGAGCTGGACCCCTTCAATACGCAAATCCACCTCTACCGGGGTGAATTCATGCTGACGGCACTGGCCGAGCGTCGTTTCAGCCCTGTGGAGACGCAACGGGGCTGGTCGGGGAAGAACATCATCAAACAGTTGACACAGGAAATCAAAGCCATCCCCGTCACAAACGGCGACCACCGCATCTATCGCGCGGCGCTGCTGCTCATGCTGGAGGGGCTGGCCATAGGGGATGCGCCGGTCCGGCTGGAAAGCGAGGCCCTCTTCCGAACCGGCATCGACACCATGCGAAACATGGCCCCGGACTATATCGATGCCGCGCGCGCCTCGAACCTCGCCCCCTTCCTCAGAACGCAGAGCATGCTCGACCGCTGCTTCGGGGCCAAGGACCCGACCATACGGCGCAAGAGCCAGATCGGCGCCGTGGTCTGGGGCGTGCTCGACGCCAACGGCATCTCCTCCATCCCGATGCGGATCCCCATCGCCAACACCTATGCCGGGGAAAGCGCAACCAACAGCATGCAGGAGATCATCGGCCTGCGCCTCAATCTCGGCATACTGCAACAGGCCTCAAATTCTGCGTATTTCGCCAGGCTCGGACCGATCATCAGTCAAAGCGCGTCGCTTCTGCTCCGCAACGGTCCGTCCTCTGTCGCATCCAGGGCCAAGGCCGCCGTGGCCATGCTCGCGGCGGATGGCATCAACCCCACAGGCAGAAGCCAATGGTTTCCCAGGGCAGAAAGGCTCCGCACAAAACTGGCCACCAAAGGCCAAATGCAGCTTCCAGTGATCGAGACCTTCCAGAACTGGCTCGACAACGAGGCGCGGGAACTCTTGCAGCAATTCCTCAACACACCGGAAGACCCGAGGGTTTGGACAAGCCTGACCGGATTCATCTTCCCCAAGGACATGGTCCCCATCAGCACTGTTGATGAACTGGCGATTGAGGACAACTGGAACGCGGACGACATCGCACTGGTGCGGCATGCGATCAAAAGCGCCTCAATCAAGCGCAGCGCAAGGAAACAGGGCGGCATATGACCTACGACACATGCGGGAACTGCAGCAGCAAGCCGTCACTCGGCGACAACGAAGCGCACAGCCGGGATGCCATGGAGCAGGTGGTGCTTTGCCGCCTGCTGAGCAGCCTGCGCATAGAAGGGGGCACCGCGCGCAACATTCTCCTGGCCGGCCCCTGGGGCTGCGGCAAAACACACCTTCTGAGCGGATTGCTTCCGGCAAACAGCTCCAGCACCTGGGCTTGCCTCGAAGGGCTCCATAAGAATTTTGTCGTCCTTACGTTCTGCCCCTGGGAGGAAAGCGCGGGAGGCGACCCGGTGGAGGGCTTCTGGCGGGCCATCGCACGCCAGATGGAAACCATCGGCTGCAAGCAATCCCTTAAAACAGACGTTCGCGAAAAAATATCCAAGACATGCGCGGCCATCAAACGCAACTTCGCCAAAACCGTCGGCTCTGTGCTCGGCGCACTCGTCGTGGCCGCTCCCAACTTCGACGAAGCGCTCAAAGCATTCGGCACCTCTGCGATGCTCGAAGACCTCATCAGTATCTGGACAGGCACAAAAGACCAAAAGAGCGAATACTCCGTCGAAGCGGCCAGAAAGGCGATCAAGGCCATGCTCAAGACGATTGTCGACGAATCAGCCAAGCGCCGGATTTTGCTGCTGGTGGACGACATGGACCGCTGCCGCCCCGAAGAAGCAATGGCCGTCATCGACACCCTGTACCACTTCTTTTTGCCCCGCCAGGAGATGCTGGGCCAGAGCGACAGCGACAAAGACTGGCCCATGAGCAGCATATGGGCCGCGAACATCCAGATTCTGGAAGAACTGCTCGCCGAGGAGTACAAGCAGTTGCCCAGCTTCAGGCCAGATGTTTATCTCGAAAAGATGTTCCACTCCCGCATCAACATTCCGCCGCTCACCTCCAAGGAAGAGTGCCGCCCCTTCTGGAAACAGGCATTGGACGATCACAAAATTACTGGTGATCATTATCGGATGGCGACGGTCATCTGTGACGGCCTGAACTACCCCATCATTGGAAACATGCGGTTCTTCCATCACTTTAAAAACCTCTGCGCCCAGTACTGGCAGACCCACATCCCCCCCACGGGCGACGAGGCGCAACTCCAGGGCGATGCACGACTCTTGCTGCTAAGCCGCGGCTTTCCGCTCTTCCGGGACCAGGTGTTCGCCTACCTAGCCTACATGGACGAATTCATAACCAAGCTCAACAACGCAACATGCGCCGATGCGTCCTACCATGACCATCCTGTCTACCGTTTTGTTCACGACAAGACGCTCATCACATTGCTTCGTGATCTCTCTGTCATTAAATACAGAGGCAGTGCGTACAAGCTAGACCAATTCGCATACCACACAATGCAGGGAAAAGTTACTGCGCTGATTCGCGAGGGCTTTTAGCCCCTCCTGCCTGCATCTGGGACCTTGCCGGGGCCAGCCGCAAACCTCGCGCTGGCTCCGGCAAGGTCCGCCCCCCCCTGCTTGCTCCGCCATTTCTCTCCACTCTGCCGCTGCAATCTAAAAATACTCTTAAGTAATTCTGGAAAAATTTTCCGGGGGCTGATCTCCTGCCCCGGCAGAGAGTTCCGGTCACCCTGCGGCAGATCCCGCTGGCTTCCGCTTTCCACACCCGAGGCAGTGGCTTTCCCTTTCACCCCGGTGCCATGGCTGCCTTCTTGCGGACGCACCATGCCAACGCAAGGTTGCAGTTTTCCTCTTGCACTGCACAAAAAATCTATCAAAAACAGCATCATAAATTCATGGCAAACATGGCCCCGGTCTTGCTCTAGCGCTCTCAGAGTGAGGTGAAGGGGAAGCGGCCCACCTTGGAGCGTGCGCTCCTGGGCATGCAAGGGAGTCGGTCCCGAACCCCTGGTCCACAATCGTTAGATACGGCGCGCCGGGTGGCCGCCGGGAACAGTACCATGAACTTGCGTGCCAAGGAGGTTCACATGGCGGAAAAGAGATGGCTGACAGAGGATAAACTCGCCCTTATCATGGGGCTTTTCCTC
>Ga0209800_10003759_pt1 | contig 11753 bp, 7 predicted proteins | sample Higcelweek8metaG_FD_187174 | JGI IMG/M metagenome (GOLD analysis project Ga0209800, IMG submission 187174) | Freshwater pond sediment microbial communities from the University of Edinburgh, under environmental carbon perturbations - High... | ecosystem: Environmental > Aquatic > Freshwater >... | reverse complement strand
GTGGCAATCGCGGGTTTGTTCTTCAGCGGTGAAAAACCAAAGAAGTTCTTAACAGGATACATCTTTATTTTTATCCTGGCGCTGATAGCACAGTTGTTATCGGCTTTTGTACCCTTTAAAAACCTGGGACTGGAGACTGTATTGTTTTCACTTACAATAGGGTTGCTGATAGGGAACATCGGTAACCTGCGGCAATGGCTTGGTGGTGGTGCACAGACAGAGTTATACGTTAAGATTGGCCTGGTTCTTCTCGGGGCGACAATACTTTTCTCCGATCTGCTCACAGCAGGCAGTTTCGGATTAATTCAATCAGTCATCGTTGTGGTGGTAGTGTGGAATTTTGCTTTCTGGATCTCACGTAAACTTAAGGTAGATGACGAATTTGCCACTATGCTCTCCAGTGCAGTGTCTATCTGCGGAGTATCAGCTGCCATAGCAACTTCAGGTGCTATTAATGGCGATAAAAAGAAACTGTCAATTATAATCTCCCTCGTTCTTATTGTTGCTATTCCGATGATGATATTTATGCCGGTTCTGGCAAAATGGATAGGACTGTCTGACGAAGTAACCGGCGCCTGGCTTGGAGGAACAATTGATACCACCGGTGCCGTGGTGGCAGCAGGAACAATCGCCGGAGAGACAGGGTTGAAATATGCCACCATTGTCAAATTTTCACAGAACGTCTTACTGGGTCTCGCGGCATTTGCCATATCAGTTTTCTGGGCTTACCGTAATCATACAGGCGAAGGGAAAAGGGAGAGAGTATCTTTAAAGATCATCTGGGAACGGTTCCCTAAATTTGTCCTTGGATTTATGGCTGCCTCATTGCTGTTCTCTTTCTTTGTCGACAAAGAGATTGCCGCCACTTCAGGCAAGTTGCTTAAATCGTTCAGCGGTTTCTGGTTTAACCTCGCATTTATCAGTATAGGCATTGAAACCCGTTTCTCAGATCTGAATAAAGCTGAAAACAAAAGACCTATCTACAGCTTTCTAATTGCGCAGGGATTTAACATCATATTTACACTGATAGTTGCATATCTCCTGTTTCAGGTATTGACTTAGAGATTGAAATTTCAGGCCCTGAAAATTAAAATCACTTAATTTGCAGGTTTTGAAAAGAAAACCGGATGATTCTATTTAGACTTTGCCCCGACACAAATAAGGGCTTCCTGCTTTTTCTACCCGCTTTAATAGCTTTAGCTCTGTCATCGACAGAACCAATCTGTGCCCAAAAGGGAACCACTGTAATTACAGAACTTAACCAAATAGAAGCACTAAGAACAACCAACCCTCTGTTAGCATGGCATTTAACTGACTCTTTACAGGCTGTAGAAAAAGCTGCAAATTTTAAAAATACACCGCAATATCGGTTCGACTTTTTGTTTGGTCGCATTGCCTCATCCATGAACAGAAATAATCAGGCAGTTGACTTCTTTCTGAAAGCATTCGAAAGCGACTCCGTTCAGGCTCAAAACAGCCAATACATTCGTACTGCTTACCTTCTTTGCGAAGAGCTGCTTATTATGCAGGATAATGAAAGGGCGATGAAATACATCCTGCTGGCCCTGGAAAAATCACGTTCAGTGCACGACTTTTACAATGAAAGTGTTTGTCTGGGCATCCTGTCAAAAGTATATTACTTTAACGATCAGATGGATAAGGCATATGAAACCATTGAACAGGCAATTTCGATCATGGAGGAGAATCGTAACAACACTAACGTTTTTTCTCTGGATAAGCTGGCCATTTACAGGTCTGTTCAGGCCGATTATTATGGATATGCCAATGAACATGAAAAGTCGATCGAATCGGTAAAGAAGGGGTTAGAGATGCTGGAAAACCTGCCTTCCGAAAAACCTGCCGGAGGCGCCATCGACAAAGTGAATTTTCACTATTGGGTTGCTTCGTTTTATGCAATGCTGGCAAGTCAGTATCAGATGATTGGGAAAGATGAACTGGCTAAACAAAATGCCAACAAGGCTATCTCGTTAATCAAAGATTATAAAATCCTTCGTATAGATGTTTACTATAAAGTACTTTATTATCTGACCAACGCACAACAGTTCACTGAGGCTATTCAATTGACCAACTATCTGAAAACTAATCAAACAGAAACCGATACCATTAATATTTTCTCCCAGGCTTACAGCAATTTTCTTGCTCAATCATACCAGGGAAAGGGTGATTACCGCAACGCTTATAAATATCTGCTGCAGAACTCAGAAATAACCAATGCTTTAAACACCAGAGCCAGAGCAGAGGCCAGTATGGCACTGGCAACGGTTTACGAAACATCGAAGAAGGATGCACAAATACTGGCCAATGAATTTAAGTTGAAAAACAAAAACCGACTTATCATTCTTCTCGTGGCTGGGATATTGTTTTTAGCAGCAATTAGCTTTCTGGTTTGGAGAAATTCCAGGATTGTCAAGACAAAAAATCGCGGGTTATATGCCCGACTGAAGGAACAGGATAAGTTATATGCTGAGTTGAAGCGACTGAAACAGGAAGCCATCCATAAACCTACCCCCGAAAACACTGATACAGAAAACAAAAGCCTTTTTGACAGGCTCGAGGATTACCTTTACCAGACACAACGCTATACCGAACCATCCCTCTCGCGTGATATACTGGCCCTCGAAATGGGCACCAACTATAAATACCTTTGCGATGCTATTCAGGAAACCAAAGGCGTTACTTTCAACGATTACCTGAACACTTTGCGGCTCGACCATGCCCGCAACTTGCTGTACGATTTGAAAACCAATCCTGTGATTGAGGATGTACTACTCTCCTCCGGGTTTACCAACAAGAGTACATTTTACCGGCTGTTTCGTCAGAAATTTGGACTGACACCTACCGAATTGAAAGAGCTGGTGAAAGAAGAAAGACGCAGCTTAAAAGCCAATTAAAAGAAACACTTTAAAAGATATTTTATAACCGGACAGATTTCCTGATCCGGTTTTCTGCGTTGATTTTCTTTCAGAAGCAGATTTTATTGAATCAAACAATAAAGTTGGGGACTAAATGTCATTGTCTAACTTAGGAGGGGAAACTTAAACTAAAACAATCCTTCCCACATTTCTACTTGATCCATTTTATATACCTGTAGATAAGCAGTTTGCATATATGGGACTATGTTTTGCAAATATGAGACTACCACAGTCAGACTTAAAAATACTTTTGCAGCCATCTATTGAAAAGTAAACAGGTGGAACAGGAAGTGAGTGAAAATAGTTTTTGGGTCTATATCCTTCAATCGGAACAGGAACGAGAATGGATTATTTCAACCACCCGTGACATAATGCAGATTCTGAAAAAGAGAGATGAGAGCCATGAAAAGGAGAATTATACGCTGGTTTATGTTCGCAGGTTTGATGAGATGCTTTTGGCGCTTGGACATAAGATGCTTCTCTCTTTTCTTGAACGCAGTAGTGTGAAAAAAATCATCACCAAAGATAATCCAAACATGGAAGACCTGACAGACCTTTTACGTATTGAAGCGGATAGGTGAAGACATCGATTTTAAAAACAGACAATAACAAAACAAGTAATAACAGAAAATTTGATTCTATGAACAGAATTTTACAACGAAAGAAATGGAACTGCCTCCGGCAGGATAGTCGGCAACATGCACTGAAAATTCTATGGTGTGTAATATTGCTATTCGCCTGCATTAACCTTAATGCGCAAACGCCAGTGACACCTGATGGCGATGGTTCCGAGAGTAATCCGTACAAGGTGGCTTCACTTGACAATCTTTATTGGATTGCCGACCAGTTGAATAATTATTCAAACTATTTTTCCGGTAAATACTTTATCCAGACTGCAGATATTGATGCTTCAGCTACTTCAACATGGTTCGATAACGGTTCGGGCGGATATTATGGCTGGCAGCCAATAGGCATCGAAACATCGTCCTTTTCGGGCATTTACGATGGAGAGAACCACGTAATCTCAAATTTGTACATCAATCGTCCGGATCTACGATTTACCGGACTTTTTGGTGCAATTTACGCTTCAGGTGTAATAACCAGACTTTCATTAACGGATGCCTCAATATGCGGTGGCAATATAACAGGCGGCATAACCGGTTTGAATTCCGGTACGGTGAGCTATTGTTCCTTTCAGGGTGCGGTGACCAGTAGTGGTTACTCCATTGGCGGTCTGGCAGGTTTCAACCAGTTAACAATTACTCATTGCGAGACTTCCGGTACTGTAAGCAGCGCCAGTGATGATGTTGGTGGATTGGTAGGAGCCAGCCCCTATGCAGTAGCGAATATGAGTTATTGCCATTCTTCATGCACAGTATCAGGTGTTAATTATGTTGGTGGATTAATAGGAAGTACAAGTGGTTCAATCAGCAATAGCTATTTTACCGGAGATATAACCGGCTCATTTGGTGTCGGAGGGTTGGTAGGGTCCAGTCAGTTAGGAGATATTTATAATTGCTATTCTACCGGCCCCTTAAACGTTTACAGTAATAATGCCGGGGGAATTGCCGGGTCAAAAAATAATGGAACAACAAAGTTCTGTTATGCAACCGGAAAAGTATCAGGCACAGCAATGTATAAGGGAGGTTTGATTTCTTATAATATGAGTTCTGCTGTACTCAGTAATTGCCTGTGGGATATAAAGGCCACAGGGCAAAGCAACTGTTACTCGGCAAATACAGGTACAGCAATAGATAATCTCGGCTTAAATTCGAAAGAGATGAAAGTCTCATCCCATTTTACCGATGCCGGCTGGTCTGAAACGGATTGGTATTTTGACCCGGCCAGGAACAACGGGCTGCCCTATCTGAGATGGCAGACAATTTGTTTCCCAACCCTGGCCACCAGCAATATTACCAAGATAGATGAAACAACCTTCACAATGGGTGGTACTGTAACAGACGACGGTTCTGCAACCGTTACCGAAAGAGGAATTGTTTATTCTTCTGACAGTGAATACCCTGCCATTGGAGAGACCGGTGTCGTAAAAGTCGCAATAGGCTCGGGAACAGGTTCTTTTAGTCAGGATATCTCAGGTCTGACCCCCAATAAAACATATTATGTGAGAGCCTATGCAACCAATAAACAGGGAACCGTTTATGGTGATGTAGCAATTACTGAGATGACATTTAGCTGGGCCACTCCTGAAGACATTACTTATGGCACTGCCTTGAGCAACACACAATTAAACGCAAGTGCTGCTGTGCCTGGTTCTTTTTCGTATAGTCCCGCATCGGGGACAACTCTTAACGCAGGCAATTCACAAACCCTGACAGTAACGTTTACCCCAACCGATCAGGCTAATTATTCGGTTATTACTAAAACCGTGAGTATTAATGTGACAAAAGCAACACTTACTGTTACTGATCCTGACATTACCCTGTCGAAGGTGTACGATGGCACCACTATCGCAGCAGTAACCTGTGGAACATTATCGGGAGTTGTTTCAGACGACGAGGTTATTATTACCGCTGAGGCAACATACAACGATGCCAATGTAGCCACAGGTAAGACCATCACCGTGCATTACACACTCTCGGGAGCCGATGCAGGCAACTACACCGTTCCGGCTGATTATGTGGTTACTACCGGGGCAATAACCAAAGCGCAATTATATGTTACCGGAGTTGGTATTACTAACGACAAAGACTACGATGGGACAAAAACTGCTGAAGTTTATTTCCCGGGTGCACTAAACGGCGCCGCTGTTGCCGATGCATCATCAATAAGTTACACCATTACCGCTACTTATGCCAGCGCCGATGTCAGCGAAAGCGCTATAAATATCTTAGTGCAGTACGCTTTTACCGGAGTAAATACCAATAACTATTATTTACCCGGTAATTATACAAAATCAGGTCATATCTATCGCAAACAGCTAACTGTTACTGACCCGGCAATCACCCTCTCTAAAGTATACGATGGTAATACCACGGCTGCAGTAGCCTGTGGCACACTTTCAGGGGTTATCAGCGGGGAAGTTATTACAGTATCTGCCACAGCAGTTTATGACAATTCCGTTGCCGGTACCGGTAAAACAATTACCGTTACTTATTCGCTGGGAGGCACAAGTAATACTGAAAATTATTATGCCCCCGATCAGTTTGTTGCTACCACTGGCACAATAACCAAAGCAACCCTGACCATTACTGCAAATGCCAGCCAAAACAAAGTTTACGGAGAAACCGACCAGGATTTAACATATACCTCTAATCCGGTGCTGTTAGCTGGCAATGTCTTTACCGGTGCTTTATCACGTTCATCAGGCGAAAATATAGGTAAGTATGCTATAGGCATTGGCAGCCTCACTGCCGGTTCAAACTATGAGATCAGTTTTACAAGTGCTGATTTTGAAATCACAGCCAGACAGCTTACCGTTACAGCCCCCGTTCTGACAACCGCCAGGCAGTATGATGGCACAACCGTTGCCGCTGTCACTGCCGGAACTCTTTCAGGTGTCATTGCATCTGATAACGGCAATGTAATCCTTACCGCTGAAGCCAACTACGATAATGCTTCTGTTGGAGAAGGTAAAACCATCACTGTGAAATACACACTGGCAGGTTCGGCATCAGGCAATTATCTGGCACCTTTGGATTACATAATTTACGCTGGCGTTATTTGTGAAAAAATAACAATAGCAGCACTTCAATCACCTGAGTCAGGGTGTGAAGGCGGCTCACTTGATCTCTCTTATACCGTTCTTACAGGAGAACCTGCCGAATACCAGATATTGTTTGGCGAAAATGCCACCGCAGCCGGATTCACAAACATAGGTTACACCACGTCACCAGCATCCGCCGGCACAGGTACTATTTCATTTAACGTACCCGCAGAGCTTGCTTATGGAACATACACGGCACAATTACAGCTGCGTAACTCAATAGAGGCTGAGAGTGAACTCTATTCTTTCACCTTTACCATCAACCTCTCTTCAGATTACATGGTTGATAAATTTGATGACGTGGTTCTTTGCGACAACAGCTCCGAACTTTTTACTGCGTACCAGTGGTATAAAGATGATGCGCTTATCGGCGGTGCTATAGGCCAGTACTATTGCGATCCTCAGGGCCTGTCAGGGACATACTATGTGCAGGTTACTACGCAAGATGGCAAAACCCTGAAAACATGCCCGGCAACATACAGCAAGACTCTTATTAAGAGAGCCGGGGTAAGCGTCTATCCTAATCCGGCTATTTCAGGTCAGCAATTTACTGTTGAAGTCACTGGCGTTGCTGAAGATGAATTAAACGGATCGGTGTTACATGTTTATAATATGCAGGGAATCGAAGTATTTAAATCCAATAAGGTAGATGTTTTGAATTATCTGAATCTCAACAATAAGAGTGGAAATTATCTGATACGTGTAACAACGGCAAGCGGTAAAACATTGAATGGTAAGATGACGATGATGAAGTAATAATGAATTACAAGAATTGAAAATGAAAAAATATTTTATAATAATTGGATTGGTAGCTACAATAACATTGCAAGCCCAGGACAAGGGTCACTATTTTAATGCAAACATCGGAGGCGGCTTCAACGGACTGAAATACACCCTTCATGATGGAGATGTAAAAAGCGGAACAGGGGGTACATTTAACCTGGGATATAGTTTTTTTGTTAACTCCAACTGGGGTTTTGGTGCCGGCCTTGGCTTACAGACAGCACAGTCAAAAGGTATTCTCAACTTCACCTCCTCGTCTTCGGCTATTGACGCAGATGGGGATAACTTTGAACTAAGAACATATTTTAACAACTGGACAGAGAAGCAAAAAGCACTGTTTCTTGACATCCCTGTAGGAATACAATATCAGCGCTGGTTTAATGGGAAAAACGGGATGCTGGCAATGGCTGGAGGTAAAATATCTGTTCCCGTCAGTTCATCGTACGAAGTTGTCTCAGGCTCTATAACTACAACAGGGTATTACGAACAGTGGAATGTGGAGTTGAGCGACATGCCTCAGCATGGTTTTACAACATCGTCGGACAGACCTTCTGCCAACCTGGCATTAAATACTTCTTATTCAGTCTTTGCCGATCTGGGATGGCAGTATAAAATGTCAGAAAAACTTGACCTGTATGCAGGAGGGTATATAAGTTTTGGTCTCAACAATCTGATCAGCGCCGGTGAAAAACCTGTTTATCAGGTGAGTGGAACATATAACAGTATGCTGGTATCCAGGCAGACTGACAAGGTTAATTTACTGACCTTTGGGGTCAAAGTAGGTTTACGGTTACGTGCCAACCGTGTCAGGAAGGCAGCCATGACATCAGTAATCGCTATTGAAGAACCCGCTACTGGCGTGAAAGAAGCGGTTGTTATACAAACAGTTGATCAAGTTGATATTCAGCCTCAGGTTGAAGAAGTGCAGGAACAGGTATCGGTTGAGGATGATAAATCAGAACCAGAACCAATTGTTTCTATTAAAAAGTCAATTACTGATGCTCAGGCAGTTGCTGATCGTATCAAGCTTAAATTCCCGGTAAACTCAGCAGTTCCTTTAAATGATGAGTTTGACAGCGTTTTTATGGAATTAGCACAGATACTTATAGCTAATCAGGAAATGAAGATCAGGATTCAGGGTCATACATGTAACCTTTCCAGCAGGACGTATAACCTTAAAATAAGTATGGACAGGGCAGAAATTGGCAAAGTTAAATTGATGAACATGGGTGTGCCTGCTTCACAGATTATCATAGAAAGCAAAGCCTTTGACGAACCGCTGGTTCCTAATACCAATGAAGAAAACAGAGCACAAAACCGAAGAATTAAGCTGATTGTTGAATAAGATTGTCGGAATTATATTTAGTGCTTTCAAAATCGTTCTGGTTAACAAATCAGGACGATTTTTCTTTTCCCGTAATAACAGAGTCTCCATTAACATTCTTTGTTATTTTTACTACGCAATACAACCAGACAGAATTTAAAGTTACGGTTTTTGTGTATTGAGATGTAATACCTGGTAAATATGGATTGGCAATTAATTAGACACTTCCATTCCGCACTAATAGCAAGCTAAGGAAGGAAATTACCTGAATCCACACATGCTGCATATGTGTTATGTTCAGGATAACGATCTTATAAATGATTTATAATTAATAATATATGAAAAAGAAAATTGTCCCCGACGTGTATTTTTGTTCACTGCTTATACTGTCAATTCTTTTTCATTTCCTGGTTCCTATAAGTAAAATAATTTCTTACCCTTATACCCTCTCAGGCATCTTACTTATTATTTGCGGGTTTGCATTAACTCTTTCAACAAATTCCGCTCTTCTAAAGCAGAGGACTTCAATTAAACCCAATGAAATCCCCACTGTCTTTATTTCTTCCGGACCATTCAAACTAAGCAGAAACCCCATATACCTGGGTATGGCAATAATTCTTTTAGGTGTGGAGACACTTCTGGGGTCATTATCTCCACTGGTTTTCCCGGTCATATTTGTGATCATAATGAATAGTTTAATCATTCCGGGGGAAGAGAATACTCTCGAAAAAAAGTTTGGTGAAGAATACCTTGAGTATAAAAAAAGAGTCAGACGGTGGTTTTGATTTGCCTCCAGGGGTTTCGGGTTTCGCAATTTTCGTTTAGCCTCGCCCAGTCGCTCCCTCACTCCCTCACTCCCTCACTCCCTCCTCCTCATTGTTTACAATATTTATTGTCTGACGAATTAATCAATCGGTTTTTATTATAAATTTATATTGGTTAAAAATCTGCAGACAAACTAATTTTTTAGATTATGAAAAAAGCAATTCTTACTTCAATTCTTAGTATTTGCATTCCAATCCTTGTATTTGGAATTCAGACAAATGACCCTAAAAACCTGAATGATTCAACAAAAATTCAGGAATATCAGCAGGTCTTACATGTGAAAGGCGCTAAAGTGTATGGCGAAAACGGACTGCTTACAAAAAGTGAAGTCCTGAATATTTTAAGTGTATCTCCGGCAATTGCTGCACAATATGAAAGAGCTGCCAGAACAAGAAGCATAGGCACAGCACTACTGATTGGCGGTGGAGCTCTGTTCACAGGTGGCATAGTAATGATGGTCAACGGTATGGATACAGCTATAGATTCTTATGGTTCTGATATGAGTGAGTTTAGTGATAAGTATTATACAGGATTAATAATTGGGACAATTGGCGAGCTAATGCTTGACGGAGGTATTGCATGCACAATCATAGGAAAGGTCAAAATAAGAAGGTCTGTCTCCAACTATAATAATTCTCTTAATCAAACCGGTTGTACACCGGTTCAGGTAAACTATCAGATCGGATTACTTGATAATGGGAATTTTGGTTTGAAACTTACTTTCTGATACCATAAACAATTGACTTAGCATCAAGCGTAAAAGTTGGGGGTAAAATTTGATTCACTAAAGCTAAAGACCCCCAAATCCTATAGCAGTCAACCTAAGAGACAGGTGATATAACAGATTGATTCATTACAGAATTATTTGCTTAATGGCAAATCACATTGTTTAGAATAAATCAGGTCAAATACATAAATAGCATATTTGAAATGTCGTAGCAGAGGTGCTCATAATAATCAAGGTTTTCATTCAAAACAAATTACAGACACGGATGTGGCGTCATGTGAATAACCTCCGGCGTCAGCCGGAGGATCATGATAAGAATGTAACTAACAGCCCTGAAGGGGCGCCATAAGTTTGGCTTTGACAACTTCTCTTTCATAGCATCAATGACTCTGCTTATTGACTTTTGCATTAGCATCACTGATAAAACATTCACTTGAGATCTTTATTACGCTCCTTCAGAGCTAAAAGAGTGGTGTGTGTTGTGCTCTTCCTCCGGCTGACGCCGGAGGTTATTCATAACCGGCACGCTCCGGTGCCGAAATTTTTTAAGTGTTTAATGTGTTGAATACACGAATAGCTTAATTTGCTTTATATCAACACATAACATCACTTAGGTTGACGGATATGCCCTAAATCCCTCAAGGGGGACTTTGTATTTGTCTGAAATGCAAGCCTTTGTCAGTTGACAAAGGAGGACAAAAAAGAATACTAAGGTTTTCCACTTGATCCTTGACATACAATAAAAATCCAGGAACCTCTCCTGGATTTTTTATTTGCCCACAAAGACCAATAGTATTTTTCAAAGAACCAATTATGCATTTTAGAATGTTGAGATAATCACCTGATTTATACCTCTCATTCAGTAAATAATTGATAAATTTGGTTGACAGTAGAAAAACAAATCCTGAAAATTATGGAAACCAACATTATTGTCAGACTATTTCAATCTGTGAAGCCCCAGAAAAATGAAAGCACTTTTACAATACAAAAGGCAACTCATCAGGGATTGATAATAAAAAACAATGCTTCACTTAGCGACACTGAATATCTTGGTAAAATTCACGAACTGGGTGAACTGGTAAAGAAAGAAGAGGTTAAAATAAAATATGAAATAGCACATGCCTATACAGCATTAAGTGTTGATGAACAGCTGCAGATATACCTTTGCGGCATTAATGAATGGGGTCAGTCAATACGGGCAGATGATATTGTCAAACTTGAATTCAATACCTGCGCAACTACAATAAAAGACAAGTTAAAGACAGTGGACAGTATTCTTCTGGTACATAAAATGCCAAAATAATTTGAGGCTAAGATTTAGACAAACTACCTAACCTCAGCCTTAACCTTAAAAGAACTTTACAACTGACAGATAGAACCCCTTGCTGTGGTAATAGTCACCGTCATCGGCGATCTTGTTGACTCTATCAAGCCCAT